>ERZ1673704.393-NODE-393-length-32993-cov-8.236323_pt1 | contig 32993 bp, 27 predicted proteins | sample MGYA00580234_ERZ1673704 | MGnify/ENA primary metagenome ERZ1673704 (study PRJEB41218, sample SAMN15661757) | gut metagenome | host: Homo sapiens | place: Canada: London | collected 2015-08-20/2019-03-30 | study: EMG produced TPA metagenomics assembly of...
ATCTCGCTGGCCGCGGCGGCCACGGTCTGGTATTTCTGAGACAGCAGGCGCAGATAGCGCAGATGCTCATCGGAATATTGCACGGGCAGGACCTCCCTGTACTTTTCTTTCATCTGTATGGAATTATAGCACACCTTGCGGCAAAACAAAAGGCCGCAGCCCGGAATTTTGGGCTGCGGCCTGATGATTTTTAGGGCAGGGACTCTGTAGGGGCGGATTCTATATCCGCCCGTGGACGTTTACCCTGCGTTCATCTTTTTTCACAACGGGATGCTGCCAAGCGGGCGCATATAGAATGCGCCCCTACGGTACAGCATGGCTGCACATTTTTTTGCAATCACTCGATCTCGATCAGCGTCTGCTTCGGCTCGAGCTTCTTGGCCTCGGCCTTGGGCAGATGCAGGGTCAGGATGCCGTTCTCAAACTTAGCGCTGATGTCCTTGGGCTCCAGTTCCTTGCCGACATAGAAGCTGCGTGCGCAGCTGCCGGTAGCACGCTCCTGGCGGATATAGCGGCCCTCGTTGTCCTTGTCATCCAGCTCCTCATTGCGCTGGGCGCTGATGGTCAGATAGCCGTTGTCCAGATCCAGCTTGACATCCTCTTTCTTGAAGCCGGGCAGATCAACGAACACATCGTAGCTGTCCTTGTTCTCGCGGACATCGGTTTTCATCACATTGGCGGCACGTTTGCCAAACATACCGCGGGGCGCAGCGGCCTTCATGGCGCGGTCAAAATCGTGCTCCCAATCGTTGCTGAACAGATCATCCATCAAAGCCTCATTGAACATATACGGAACCATCATCATAAGTCATTCCTCCAATTTTCATCGGCCGCCCGTTTTGTTTGTGAGCGGTTGACTTTTGATACACATTGTTGCGTTCCCTTTGGGGATTCGGTTCTTCCGTTCCTCTTTCCCTTGGAACGCCTCTATAATAGCACCGAACATTAGCACTGTCAATAGTAGAGTGCTAATGTTTACATGTTATGTAATGTTTGTTCACAAAATATGTAATAAGTTTGAAAATAGATCGCAGCCACGTTGTAATCAGAGCTTACTTGTAGGGGCCGGGCATGCCCGGCCCGGCACTCACCCGCAAGTGCCCGCCTATGGGAAGCCTGCGGGCCGGGCATGCCCGGCCCCTACCGCGCGGCGTTTCCTATTTACCCCGTCCAGCCGCGCAGGGCGTAACACATAGCCTTCCCAAGCACCTTGATTTGCGCTCCGGTCATGCCCGGGGCAGCCTTTGCTTTCTAACGCCTGCTCACGGGGGAGAAGCTTCTCATCTTTACATTATGTCGTATTCAATCGGCGTCTCAAACAGCCGTGCCGCCTTCTCCCGGTCCCCGGTCTGGCCCAGCGCCCACATCAGCTTGACAGCGACAGCCTCGGGGGTCATGTCGCGGGCCTCCAGGACGCCGGGCAGCTCACCGACGGCGCGGCCCACCTCATAGACGGCAAGGTCACACCCCTCATGCGGGACCTGCGTGGTAAACACCGCCAGCCGCCCGCTCTCACACCAGCGGCGCAGAGCGGCGAACATCTCGCCGTGCTCCCCGCCCGGCAGGCCGCCGACGCCGAAGCTCTCCAGCACCAGTGCGCGGTAGTGCGGGGCCAGCAGCGGGATGATGTCCGCCCGCATGCCCGGCACAAGCCGCAGCACAAAAACGGCAGGTTCAAGCCTTACATAGAACCGCACGGGCGGCTGGTCCGCGGGGCGGCGCAGAAACGTCACCAGCCGCGTATCGCGGAACACCGCGGTCTCGGGGTAGTCGATGCTGGAAAACGCATTGAAGCTGCGCGTCCGCGTCTTGCGCGCGCGTGTGCCCAGAATGACCTTGTTATCAAACACCAGCTGCACGCCCCATGCGCCGTCACTGACCGCGTAGACGAACGCGCGGTAGAGGTTGTTGCGCGCGTCGGTATCGCGGTTGTAGATGGACTTCTGGCTGCCGGTCAGCACAACGGGCTTCGCGCTGTTCTGCACCATGTAGCTGAGCGCCGCGGCGGTGTAGGCCATCGTGTCTGTGCCGTGGGCGATGACAAAACCGTCGCAGGCATCATAATTTTCTTTGATGCAGCGCACGATGCTCTGCCACTGCGCGGGGCCGACGTTCGTCGAATCCAGGTTGAACACCTGCACAGCGCTGACTTCGCACAGGTCAGCCAGCTCGGGCACGCAGGCCAGCAGCTCCTCTGACGTGATGGCCGGGGCCAGCCCGCCCGCCGCCGTAGGGCGGCTTGCAATCGTCCCGCCTGTGGCGAGAAGCAGAATTTTTTTCATCAAAATACCTCTTTGGCTTCCCCCTCGGGGGAAGCTGTCCGCAAAGCGGACTGATGAGGGCAGAGTCCGCCTTATAGCCTATTAACGGGTAATATCCGGTGACTTTCCCCTCATCCGCCCTCGGTCGGGGCCTCGGGCACCTTCCCCCTCGGGGGAAGGCTCTTCTCATTTCACTCCGCCCACATCAGGTGCCGCTCCGCGACGACCTGGGCGTCCAGTGTGCGCGGACCTGCCGTAAAGCGCACGGTCACGCGGCGCCCCGCAACGCTTTCCACGGTGCCGGGGCCAAAGACGGCATGCCGCACATGGGCACCAACGGCGGTGATGCTGTCCACATCCACAGGCGGCAGCGGGGCGCGTGCCGCGGGCGGGGGTGTGCGGCGGCCCGCGGGCTCGGCGTCGTGGCGTTTGCGGTGGCCGGGCAGACCGGACAGCACCTCATCCACAAAGGTCGAGCGCTCCGCCGCGCAGTCAAACAGCACCAGCTGCTGCCGCGCGCGGGTCATGGCCACGTAAAACAGCCGTCGGTCCTCCTCATACTGCTGTGTCTCGCCGGGCGTGCGGCAGCACAGCTCCGGCTTGGCGGGCAGAATGCCGTCCAGCACATCCAACAAAATGACCCGGTCATATTCCAGCCCCTTGGCCGAGTGGATCGTCGAAAGCAAAAACCTGCACCCGGGCGGATTTTCATGGTTTTGTATGATGCTGCGCAGCTTTTCCAGCCGCCGCAGCAGGTGTCGCGGCGTCGGCTCCTGTGCGCCGAGCATTTCCAGCACAGCCAGTTTCGTGCGGTCCATGCCGTTTTTGTCCAGATATTTGCCGTAGCCCAGCTGGTCGGCCAGGAACCGCACCGCATCGTCCGCGGCCATTTTGGGCAGACGCGCCAGACCGTCCGCCACGTCAGCCATGGCGGCGCGGGTGCGTGGACGGATGCTGTCCTCATTCAGCAGGGCCGTCCAGCAACCCTGCCCGTACTGCCGCGCCTGATTGCAGGCAAACAGCGCCTGTGCGCGGGTGACGGGCACGCCGAATTTGTAGTAGCAGCGCAGAAAAGTTTCCCCATCCGCGGGGTGTGCGGCCAGCGTGAAAATATCGGTCACATCGCGGACGATCTTGTTGGTAAAAAAGGTCTGGTCCACTGCCTTGCAGGCGTAGGGGATGCCCCGCCGCTCGCACAGGTCGATGATGGGCAGTGCGCTCTCGTGGTTGCGGAACAGCACCGCCGTCCCGGTATCGCAGTGCTGCGCCGTCTCAAACAAGAATGGCAGCTGGTCGGCGCGGCGCGGCACGGTGACGATCTGCAGCGGTGCGCCGGGGCCCTGCGTCGGTGCGATGGTTTTGGGGCGGCGATAGCGGTTGCGCGCCACAAAGCGGTTGGCAGCCTCCAGAATCGGCTCTGTGGAGCGATAGTTCTGCTCCATCAGCAAAATCTGTGCGCCGGGATAGGTCTTTTCAAAGTCCATCAGCGCCTGGGGGTAGGCGGCGCGGAAGCCGTAAATGCTCTGGTCCTCGTCGCCGACCATAAAGATATTGCCGCTTTCCTGCGCCAGCACGCGGATAATTTCATGCTGTACCTTGGACGTATCCTGCGACTCATCGACGCAGAAATACTTGTACCGTTTGCGGAACGCCGCCGCAACCGCGGGCGCACCGCGCAGGATTTGCAGCGCAAAGCAGAGCTGGTCGTCGTAGTCCATTTTGTGCGCGGCCTTCAGCGCCTTCTGGTAGCCGCGGTACAGGTCGGGCAGATTCTCAATATCGGTTTCCAGTTCGTCCAATTCCGCGTCGGTCAAGCACATATTTTTAATGTAGGTGATGGCCGTGCGCAGATCCTTGACCGTGCTCTCGGCGGGGTACTCGTGGTTTGTGTCCTGCCATAGCCGCATGAGCAGCGGCGTGGTCTCGCTCTCATTGCGGATGAGCTCCGGCGGAGTACGGCCATACATGCGGCTGTACAGCGCGATGATGCGCGCCGCCACACCGTTGATGGTGCGGAACTCCAGCCGTGCGGCCAATTCGCCGCCGAACCGCGCCGCGAACCGGGCGCGCATCTCCTGCGTGGCGGCGACGGTGTAGGTCATTGTCAGGATGGCTTCCGGCGCAATGCCGCAGACCTCGGTCATATAGCCCAGCCGGGTGATGAGCACGGTGGTTTTGCCGCTGCCCGGCACCGCCAGCAGCAGCACCGGGCCGTTGACCGCCTCCACCGCCGCGCGCTGCTGGTCGTTCAGGGCCGCCAGATGGGCCGTTTCAAATATAGCCTTGTCCATGGCAGCTCCTTTCGTGCAGTATAAATCGCCGCGCAGTAGGGGCCGCACATGTGCGGCCCGCAGCTTCACGGGGGACGCCCGCTTATAGGCAGGCCGCGGGCCGGGCATGCCCGGCCCCTACCGTGTTTCCCTATTGTACCATACATCCCGCACAAAAGCAAAGCTCCCCGCCGGATCAGCGGGGAGCAGAGCTGTTACACGCGGTTCAGCGCAATATCATTGATGACCTCACCGGCGCAGATCAGACCGGCAACGGCGGGGGCGTAGGCGTTGCTGCCGGGGACCTGGCGGTTCAGGTTCGCCAGGCAGACCTTGTCATCGTCGATCAGGTCCAGCGTGCCGATGTCTGTCAATCTTGCAAAGTGTAAAAACCTGCAGCATTTCAGCCCGCGTATTTTGTCACCCCCAAGTCTTGGATAAACGCGCACACTGTGGTACAATATGTAAGAAAGAGCAAACTCCCCATAACCAAAGGACGTCACCATGAAACAAGGCAATTTGAATATACGCTGCACCGAAGATTACGCGGTGCTGTACTGGGATAAACCCGCCGCCGCGCCCAGCGGGGCGGAATACACGGTCTCCCTGAACGGCGAGGCCATTGGCCGCACAGACCGCACCCATTTTACGATAGAGGGGCTGAGCTACGGCAGTTCCTTCCGGGTGGACGTGGTCAGCGGCAGCTACTGCATCGGCTCGGCCACGCTGCAGTTCGGCAGGGAAAAACGCCGCATCGACATTACCGCCGCGCCCTACTTCTGCAAGGGCGACGGCCATATCCTGAACACCGACAATTTACAGCGGGCCATCAACGACTGCGGCGCGGACGATATTCTGTACGTGCCGGCGGGCGATTTCCTGACCGGCGCACTGCGGCTGCACAGCGATCTGGAAATTTATCTGGCCAAGGGCGCGGTCCTGCAGGGCACAACGAACATTCACGACTATTCGCCCCGCATCCCCAGCCGGTTTGAGGGCACCGAGATGCGCTGCTACTCAAGCCTTTTGAACGCGGGCGACATGAACCACAAGACCGGCCCGAACTGCCGCAATATCATCATCCGCGGCAGGGGCACGATCTGCGGCGGCGGGCAGGAGCTGGCCCGCAAGATCATTGAGGACGAGCGTGCCCGCATCAAGAGCTTTCTGGACGACAACCGGGAGCTCGTCGAAAGCTGCGAGAACAGCGACACGATCCCGGGCCGCGTCCGCCCGCGGCTTATCAATTTAAGCAACTGTGAGAACGTCTGGATCAGCGGTATCACGCTGAAAAACGGCCCGTCCTGGAACGTCCACATGATCTACTGCGACGACATCCAGACCGACCACTGCACCTTTGTGTCCGAGGGCGTCTGGAACGGCGACGGCTGGGACCCGGACTCCTCGACGAACTGCACGCTGTTTGCGTCGGAGTTCTCCACGGGGGACGACGCTGTCGCCATCAAGAGCGGCAAAAACCCCGAGGGCAACGAAATCAACCGTCCCTGCGCGCATATCCGGGTGTTTGACTGCCGCAGCGACTGCGGCCACGGCATCTGCATCGGCAGCGAGATGAGCGGCGGCGTGGAGGACGTGCAGATCTGGGACTGTGATCTGGCAAACTCGCTGTCCGGCATCGAGATCAAGGCCACGCCCAAGCGCGGCGGCTATGTGCGCGGCGTGACCGTGCGGGACTGCATCACGCCCCGCGTCATGCTGCACAGCGTACCGTACAATGACGACGGTGTGCCCGCCGGTGCCCCGCCGAAGCTCGAGCACTGCTTCTTTGAGCGGCTGACCCTGACCGCCGAGGTGCTGGACCATGACCGCAGCCGGCACGATGCCGCCCCGATCGAGATTGCGGGCTTTGACAAGCCGGGCTATGAGGTCGAGGACATTGTCTTTAAGGATATTACCATCACCAAGCCGTCCGTCGCCCTGCCGCTGGGGCTGTGCAAGGGTGTGACGCTGAGCAATCTTGCGTGTGTGAAGGAATAAGCCTAAAGCCTCCCTTTATGAACAAATTTTAAAACTTTCTTACACCCTCTTGCACCGCGGTGCAGGAGGGTATATTATTATCACGCTTCAATAATTAACACAAGCCAACTATTAACAGGAGGTGTTCACCAATGGGCACTGAAACCCCTTATCTGAGCGGGGTGTTCCGCTTTGTGGCGCGGCTGCACACACTGTCCAGGCGCGGGATGCGCATGGCACTGGCCGAGCAGCCCAAATGCCGCTATGGCATGCTGCAAAGTCTGTACAATCTCATTGAGCAGCACGGCTGCGACGGCGCGATCTATGTCTCGGACATTGCGCGGCAGATGCACCAGCCGATGCCGGCGATTTCCCGCGGGCTGCGTCAGATGGAGCAGGACGGCCACATCGTCCGCGAGACAGACCCCAAGGACCGCCGCAAGACGCTGGTGCGCATCACCCCGGCAGGGGAGCGCGCCCGCAAAGCCAATGAGCAGGCCATGAACGACTACTTTGCCCGCATCATGGCGCGGCTGACCCCGGAGCAGCTGGCGCAGGCCAACGCCGTAAAGGACGCTCTGCTCGCCGCCATCGAGGCCGAGAACGCCGCTATGAAAACCGATTTGAAAGGAGAACCCCCGCATGACGAAAATTTTTAAGCAGCTGGGGCGGCACTGGGCGGCCTGCCTGGCCGTCGTTGCGCTGCTCATCGTGCAGGCATACTGCGATTTAAGCCTGCCCGACTACACAAGCAAAATTGTGGACACCGGCATCCAGCAGGGCGGCATTGAAAGCCCCGTGCCCGACACCGTCCGCAGCACAACGCTGCAGGCGCTCGAACTGCTCATGTCCGAGGACGACGCCGCACTGGCGGACGAAGCCTACTCTGACCCCGACGCGGACGGTATGCGCACACTGAACCCGGACGCGGACACCGCCGCGCTGGAAAATGCGTTCACAACGCCGGACGTTGTGCTGTACATGGCCGCGGCGAAGAATGCCGCCACTGCCGCCGGTGCCACCGACACCGTGGTCCCCACGGCCTATGACCTCGACGCCGTCGCCACGCAGCTGGCCGCCGCGTCCAAGGCCCCCGGCGCACGGGAAATGCTGCAGAGCCAGCTGACGGACGGTCTCGCCCAGCTGGACAAGACCGTCGCCGACAGCCTGTCCAGCCAGGCCATGCTGCTCGTCGCGCTGGAATATGACGCTCAGGGCATTGCCCATGACGTGCAAATGTCCTATCTGCTGCGCACGGGCGGCCAGATGCTGGCTTTAACGCTGCTCATGGTTGCCGTGGCCGTCGCCGTAGGCTTTATCGCGTCCCGCGTCTCCGCCGCTATTGGCCGTGACCTGCGCCGCGACGTGTTCAGGACCGTCGTCGGCTACTCCAACGCCGAAATCGAAAAATTTTCCACTGCTTCGCTGATTACCCGCACCACGAACGACATCCAGCAGGTGCAGTTCGTCTGCGTGATCCTGCTGCGCATGGTGGCCTACGCGCCCATTTTGGGCATTGGCGGCATTATGCACGTTGCCAGCGGCAACACGGGGCTGGAATGGATCATCTTTGTGGCCGTGGCCGCACTGCTGGCGCTCATCGCCGTTTTGATGAACGTAGCCATGCCGAAATTCAAGCAGATGCAAGTCCTGGTGGACCGGCTGAACCTTGTCAGCCGCGAAATCCTGACCGGCATTATGCCCATCCGCGCGTTCAGCCGCGAGGAATTTGAGGAAAAGCGCTTTGACAGGGCCAACACCGACCTGATGAAGACCCAGCTGTTCACCAACCGCACGATGGTCGCCATGATGCCGTTTATGACGCTCATCATGAACGGCACGAGCCTGCTCATCGTCTGGTTCGGCGGCAAGGCGATGGATCTGGGCAACATGCAGGTGGGCGAGATGATCGCGTTCATCACCTACACGATGCAGATCGTCATGTCGTTCCTCATGCTCTCGATGGTCGCCGTCATGCTGCCCCGCGCCGGTGTGGCTGCGGACCGCATTGACGAGGTCATCAAGACCCCCTCGACCATCCATGACCCCGCTGCGCCCAAGGCACTGCCCGCGGACGGCACCCACGGCGTTGTGGCGTTCCATGACGTCAGCTTCCGCTATCCCGGCTCCGACGAGGACGCGCTCGAGCACATCAGCTTCACGGCCAGACCCGGCGAGACAACGGCCATCATCGGCTCCACGGGCTGCGGCAAATCTACGCTGCTCAACCTGATCCCGCGCTTCTACGATGTGACCGAGGGCAGCGTGACGATTGACGGCGTTGATGTGCGCGACATGACCCAGGCACAGCTGCACGACGAGCTGGGCTATGTACCGCAGAAGGGCGTGCTGTTCAGCGGCACGATCACATCCAACCTGAAGTTCGGCGGCGACCACATCACCGACGCCGACGCAGAGCAGGCCGCCGAGATTGCCCAGGCCACGGAGTTCATCTCGGCTAAGCCCGAGGGCTTCGACAGCCCGATTGCCCAGGGCGGCAGCAACGTCTCCGGCGGGCAGAAGCAGCGCCTTTCGATTGCCCGCGCCATTGCCAAGCACCCGCAGATCTATCTGTTTGACGACAGCTTCTCGGCGCTGGACTACAAGACCGACGTGGCGCTGCGCCGTGCGCTGAAGGCTAAAACCGACAACGCCACGGTCATTATTGTGGCGCAGCGCATCTCCACCGTGCTGCACGCGAACCAGATTCTGGTGCTGGATGAGGGCCGCCTCGTCGGCAAGGGCACCCATGCCCAGCTGATGGAAAGCTGCCCCGCGTATCAGGAAATTGCGCGCAGCCAGCTGAGCCAGAAGGAACTGAATTTGCAGAAGGAGGGTGAGTGATATGCCAAGACCCGGACGCATGACGACGGAGCGCGCCAAGGACTTCAACGGCACGCTGCGCCAGCTGCTGGCCGCCATGAGCAAGTATAAGCTGTCGCTGGTCGTCGTCATTGTTTTTGCTGTTCTGTCAACCATTTTCAACATTGCAGGGCCGAAGATCCTGGCTAAGGCCACCACGGCGCTGGCCACCGGCTGGATCGCCAAGCTGCGCGGCGTGGGCGGCATCGACTTTGCCTACATCGGCAAGGTGCTGCTGTTCCTGCTGGGCATGTACCTGCTGTCCGCGGCGTTCAGCTTCATTCAGGGCTGGCTCATGTCCGGCCTGTCGCAGAAGGTCTGCTACGACTTCCGCGACCAGATCAGCAAAAAGATCAACCGCCTGCCGCTGGCCTACTTTGAAAAGCGCACCGTCGGCGAGGTGCTGTCCCGTATCACAAACGACGTGGATACGCTGGGCCAGAGCCTGAACCAGAGCGTGACCCAGCTGATCACCAGCGTTGCGACGATGGTCGGCGTGCTCATCATGATGCTGTCCATCAGCCCTAAAATGACGCTGATTGCCCTGCTGATCCTGCCGGTCTCGCTGGCGCTGGTGCTGGTGGTCGTCAAGTTCAGCCAGAAGTATTTCAAGGCGCAGCAGGCGACACTGGGCGTTGTCAACGGCCAGGTCGAGGAGGTCTACTCCGGCCACAACGTCATCAAGGCGTTCAACCGCGAGGCCGCCGTGCTGGACGACTTCAACGCCGCGAACGATAAGCTGTACGAATCCGCGTGGAAATCGCAGTTTTTGTCCGGCCTGATGCAGCCCATCATGAACTTTGTGGGCAACCTGGGCTATGTGGCCGTTGCCATCGTCGGCAGCATTTTTGCCGCAGCGGGCGCCATCACCATCGGCGATATTCAGGCGTTCATCCAGTACGTCAAGAACTTCACCCAGCCCATCCAGCAGCTGGCGCAGGTGTCCAACATGCTGCAAAGCATGACCGCCGCCGCCGAGCGCGTCTTTGAATTTTTGAACGAGCCCGAGGAGGACCAGCTGGCAGACCCCGCCCGCCGCGCCGACCCCGCCTGCATCGACGGTCAGGTCACGTTTGACCATGTAAAATTCGGCTACACGCCGGAAAAGACCGTCATCCACAATTTCAGCTGCAATGTCAAGCCCGGCCAGAAGGTTGCCATCGTCGGCCCCACCGGCGCAGGCAAGACCACAATGGTCAAGCTGCTCATGCGGTTCTATGATGTGGATTCCGGCGAAATCTTGCTGAACGGCCACAACGTCAGGGACTTTGACCGCAGCGACCTGCGCGAGGGCTTCGGCATGGTGCTGCAGGATACCTGGCTGTTCAAGGGCACGATCATGGAGAACATCCGCTATGGCCGTCTGGATGCCACGGACGAGGAGGTCATTGCCGCCGCGAAGGCTGCAAACGCCGACCACTTTATCCGCACGCTGCCCGGCGGCTACCAGATGGAGCTGAACGAGGACGCCTCCAACGTCAGCCAAGGCCAGAAGCAGCTTTTGACGATTGCCCGCACGATTTTGGCGGACAACCGCATCCTGATCCTCGATGAGGCGACATCGAGCGTTGACACCCGCACCGAGCAGCGCATCCAGACGGCTATGGACCGCCTGATGCAGGGCCGCACGAGCTTCGTCATCGCGCACCGCCTGTCCACCATCCGCGATGCCGATTTGATCCTGGTCATGCGCGAGGGCGACATTGTCGAGCAGGGCACCCACGACGAGCTGATCGAAGCCGGCGGGTTCTATGCCGATTTGTACAACAGTCAGTTTGAGGATGTGACGGCGTAAGCCCAAAACAAAAAAGTCGACAGTGTGCCAAATCCGTTGCACGCTGTCGATTCAGACCGTCAAAAGAATTGCATTCCCGCCTTATTGTGTGTGTAGGGGCGACCATTGGTCGCCCGCCAACTTACCGCAGCAACGCATTTTCCGGGACAGTTTCTTGCAAGGCAAACGGGCACGGGCGAGCAATGCTCGCCCCTACAAGAGTTTCTCGACAGTCTGAGCCACCCATTTATGAGCAGTATCCGCAGGGTCGCCCTCATCCGGCCCTGCGTGCCACCTTCCCCCGCGGGGGAAGGCTTTTCTTTTATTGACACCCCTGCTATAATAGTAACCAAAGGGGGCATTACCTGTGGATTATGCAAAACTTACGGCGCAGGCGCGGCAGGCTACGGAAGAACTGCTGCAGGCTGCGCATCTTGAGACCGGGGACATTTTTGTGGTCGGCTGCTCCAGCAGCGAGATCATGGGCGGGCGCATCGGCAAGGATTCCAGCATGGAGGCTGCCGCTGCCGTGCTGGCGGGCGTGCTGCCGCCATTGCAGGAGCAGGGCGTCTATCTGGCCGCCCAGTGCTGTGAGCATCTGAACCGTTCTATCGTCATTGAGCGCGAGGCCGCGAAGGCCAACGGCTATCAGATCGTCTCGGCCATTCCGCAGCCCCACGCGGGCGGAAGCTGGGCCACGAACTGCTGGCAGCGCTTTAACGATCCCGTCCTTGTGGAGGAGGTCAGGGCCGCCGCGGGCATGGACATCGGCGGTACGCTGATCGGTATGCACCTGCGCCGCGTGGCTGTGCCGGTGCGCCTCTCGATGGACCACATCGGGCAGGCAATTCTGCTCTGCGCCCGCACCCGTCCGCCGTTCATCGGCGGTTCCCGCGCCGTTTACAGTCAGGAGGAAGTGCGATGATTCCCGAAGCCCAGAAGCAGCAGATGGCCGAGGCCGTCGCGAAGATCCGTGAGACGATGGCCGCTGCCGCCAAGGCCGCAGGCCGCGACCCGGCAGATGTGCGCCTTTGCGCCGCCTGCAAGACCCGCACGGTGGAGGAGGTGCGCTACAGCGCCGACCTGCCCATTGACCTTTTCGGTGAAAACCATGTGCAGGAGCTGGTCGAAAAGACCGACGCGAACGCCTACAACGGCAAGCCCGGGCACTTCATCGGGCATTTACAGACGAACAAGGTCAACAAGGTCGTAGGCCGCGCCGCGCTGATCCAGAGCGTGGACAGCACGCGCCTTTTGGATAAGATCGATGCCGCCGCGGCCCGTCTGGGGCTGGTGCAGGACATTCTTGTCGAGATCAACATCGGCGAGGAGACCAGCAAGAGTGGCGTGGACGCCGACAGCCTGTTCCCGCTTTTGGAGGCTGCCGCCGCCAGGGAGCACATCCGTCTGCGCGGCCTGATGGCGATCCCGCCCGCCGACGCCGACGACACCGAGACCCGCCGCTTTTTTGCACAGATGCGGGAGCTTTTGGCCAGAGCCGACGCCCAGCACTATGACCGGGCACAGATGGACATTCTGTCCATGGGCATGAGCCACGACTACGCCGCCGCCATCGCCGAGGGCGCGACCATCGTACGCGTCGGCACGGCGATTTACGGCGCACGGGATTACAGCAAAAAGGCATAATTTCAGGCTTCCCCCGCGGGGGAAGCTGTCCGCGAAGCGGACTGATGAGGGCAAAGCTTCCGCAGCCACCCGTTCACGGGATTTCGCCGCAGACTCGCTCCTCATCCGGCCTTTCGGGCCACCTTCCCCCTCGGGGGAAGGCTTTTTTATTATCTCCCCCTGTATTCCCGCGGCGTCATCCCATACCGCTTTTTGAACAGACGGTTGAAGTAGGACAAATTCTCAAATCCGCATTGCTCCGCAATCGCCAGCACGGTGTCGCTGCCGCTGCGCAGGGCATCGGCGGCGGCGTTCAGGCGTTGCTCGTTCAGGTATTCGGTAAAGCCCTGGCCGGTCATTTTCTTGAACCAGCGCATAAAATGGCTGGGGCTGCATCCGCAGGCCGCCGCTGCGTCGGTCACATGCAGCGCCCCCGCGTAGCCCTCATTCACAAGCTGCACCACGGTTTTCAGCCGCCGGGTATCGGGGGTATCGGCAGGGGGCAGGTCTCCGGTGCGGCCCACCAGCGCCGCCAGAAACAGCAGCAGCTCGCCCTTTATACAGAGTTCATATCCCACGTCTTTGATCTTGTTGAATTCCTCCGCCGCATGCAGGCACCGCACCGCCCAGTTGTAGCCCCAGTCTTCCGGACCAAGGCGCATGGGCAGAGCCAGACGTCCGCTCTGCAGCGGCAGCAGGTACTTCTCTGCACAGATGTCACCGGCGCCGCCCAGCAGCTCCAGCTCAAAGATGATGTTCTCATATTCCATTGCCTCACCGGGCAGCTGGCGCAGGGCGTGCAGTACGCCGGGGGCAAACACGTAAATGTCGCCCGCCTGTGCCGCGTAGGTCGTCAGCCCGGCCTGCACGATGCCGCGCCCTTTTTTGACAAAGACCAGCTCCATACTGTCCTGCCAGTGCAGCGCCACCTGCGGGAAGTCCTTCGGGATCGTGCACGGGTAGATATTGAACGGGAACCACGCGGCCCCGTGTTGCTTTGCTTCGCGCAAACGCTCTTGTTTCGCCATATTTTCACCTCGCGTGATAGTATTGTACCATAAGTTGCGGGTATTTTGCAAGTCAGATGCACGTTTTGTGTGGTATAACCAAGTTGTACCCAAGAAGCTCATACACAAATGGAGGGAACCTCTTATGAATATGACTGCTGCGATGGAAGCCAGAACCAACAAGCCCCTGACCGCCTGCACGGATCAGGAAATCTATCTGGCCCTGCTGGACATCGTCCGCGAACAGAGCGCCGCCCGCGTCCGTCCCGTCACGGGCCGCAAGCTCTACTATATCAGCGCCGAGTTTCTGATCGGCAAGCTGCTGTCCAACAACCTTATCAATTTAGGGCTGTACGACGACACCCGCGCCGCGCTGGCCGCTGTCGGGAAAAATCTGTCCGATATTGAGGAGGTCGAGCCGGAGCCAAGCCTTGGCAACGGCGGACTGGGCCGTCTGGCCGCCTGTTTCCTTGACTCCCTCGCCACGCTGAACCTGCCCGGCGACGGTGTCGGCCTGCGGTATCACTTCGGCCTGTTCCACCAGTCCTTCAAGGACGGCGTCCAGAATGAGCTGCCCGACCCGTGGCTGACCGCCCACTCCTGGGCGGAAAAAACGGATACGGTCTATCCCGTCGAGCTGGCCGGCAAGACCTACAGCGCCCGTCTGTACAAGCTGGCCGTCACGGGCTACGAGGGCCGCACGAACACGCTGAATCTGTTCGATCTCGACACCATTGATGAGAGCATCGTCCACGACGGCATCACGTTCGACAAGACCGACATCGACAAAAACCTGACGCTTTTCCTGTATCCCGATGACTCCGATGAGGCCGGACGCCGTCTGCGCGTCTACCAGCAGTACCTGATGGTTTCCGCCGGGGCCCAGCTGATTCTGGCCGAGTGCGCCGCCCGCGGCTGTGATTACCACGATCTGGCCGACTACGCCGCCATCCAGATCAACGACACCCACCCCAGCATGGTTATCCCCGAGCTGATCCGCCTGCTGGGGGAGAAGGGCATCGACTTTGACGAGGCCGTCGAGATCGTCACAAAGACCTGTGCCTACACGAACCACACCATTCTGGCCGAGGCGCTCGAAAAGTGGCCCCGCGCCTATCTGGACGCCGTCGTGCCGCAGCTCATGCCCATCATTGAAAAGCTCGACACGCTGGCCCGCACCCGCACCACCGACGAGAGTCTGGCCATCATCGACGGTGATGACCGCGTTCACATGGCCCACATGGACATCCACTTCACCCACTCGACGAACGGCGTTGCCCATCTGCACACCGAAATCCTGAAAAACAGCGAGCTGCACGGCTTTTACCAGCTCTACCCCGAAAAATTCAACAATAAGACCAACGGCATCACCTTCCGCCGCTGGCTGCTGGAGTGCGACCCGGCACTGACCGCCGAGATCGAAAAGCTCATCGGTTCCGGCTTCCGCAAGGACGCCACCGAGCTTGAAAAACTGCTGCCCTACACGGAAAATGTCGATATTTTGCAGCAGTTCTCCGCCGTCAAGGCGCAGAACAAGCGCGCACTGGCCGACTGGCTGCACCGCACGCAGAACATCACCGTTGACCCGGATGCAATGTTCGACATCCAGTCCAAGCGCCTGCATGAGTACAAGCGCCAGCAGCTGAACCTGCTCTACCTGATCCACCAGTATCATGAGATCAAGGCCAGGCATCTGCCCGCCACGCCGCTGGTCAGCATCTTCGGTGCCAAGGCCGCCCCGGCGTACACGATTGCCAAGGACATCATCCACGCCCTGCTGACCCTGTCTAAGGTCATTGCGGCGGACCCGGTTGTGTCGAAGTATCTGCAGGTTGTCTTTGTGGAAAACTACAACGTCACCGCCGCTGAGAAGCTCATCCCCGCCTGCGACCTGTCGGAGCAGATCTCGCTGGCCTCCAAGGAGGCGTCCGGCACCGGCAACATGAAGTTCATGCTCAACGGTGCTCTGACGCTTGGCACGATGGACGGTGCGAACGTCGAGATCTGTCAGCAGGTCGGCGATGAGAACATCTATATCTTCGGCCAGACGGCCGATCAGGTCATCCACCGCTATGAGATGGGCGACTATCAGGCCAGCCAGTGGGTGGATGGTGACCCCAACATCCGCCGCGCCGTCGATTTCCTCGTCGGGCCGGAGATGCTGGCCGCCGGGCATGAGGAAAACCTGCGCCGCCTGCACGACGAGCTGGTCTGGAAGGACTGGTTCCAGACGCTGCCCGACTTCAACGCCTATGTGGTGCGCAAGGGTCAGGCCCTGAGCGACTACGCCTGCGACCCGCTGGGCTGGCGCAAGAAGTGCGTCATCAACATTGCCAAGGCCGGCCTGTTCAGCAGTGACCGCACGATTGCCGAGTACAACAAGGACATCTGGCATCTGGGCGAGTGATCCACCTCTATAAGCAACCGCATCCCCTGTCCGCACGGGCAGGGGATTTTTGCTTGCGGATGGCTTCTTTACATGGGATACCGGATGCAAAGGTTTCCGCTGGGCGGTGAAACGTTTCCCTTGCAAACTGTCGCTCTACCTGCTACAATAAATGCAGACTATTTGTAAGGAGCGATCACTCATGAACTGGCATCAGGCCTGTGAGCTGCCCTATTACCACGGCAGCGACCTCGGGGCAAATCCAACGGCGGAGGAAACCACCTTCAAGCTGTGGGCTCCCACTGCCTGCGGGGTCGTGGTCTGCCTGTATGCCACCGGCACCGACGCCGAGCCGGGCGCAAAAGAGCTGGGCGTACACGAAATGCGCCGCGGCGATGGCGGCGTCTGGGCCATTGTGCTGCCCGGCAACCTGCACGGGACGTATTACATCTACCGCATCTACTTCCCGGATGGCCGCGTGCATGAGGTCGTGGACCCCTACGCCCGCAGCGCCGGGGCCAACGGCACCCGCGGCATGGTGGTGGACCTGACACAGGCCGCCCCCGACGGCTGGGAGCAGGACCGGCGCCCCGACATCCCGGCCCACGCCCGCAGCGTGTGGGAGGTGCATGTGGCGGACTTTTCCGCTGACGGGCACAGCGGTGTAAAACCGGAGTGGCGCGGCAAATTCATGGGTTTTACCCCCGACGACACGACGCTGGACAACGACGGCGAACACCCGACCTGCCTGAATTATCTGAAAAATCTGGGCATCAGCCATGTGCAATTACAGCCCATCTACGACTACGCCACGGTGGACGAGTCCCGCCCCGACGGCGGCTACAACTGGGGCTACGACCCGCAGAACTACAACGTGCCCGAGGGCAGCTTTGCCACCGACCCGTTCCACGGCGAGGTGCGCGTCAAGGAGTGCCGCGCTATGGTCGCCGCGCTGCACCGCGCGGGGCTGGGCGTCGTGATGGACGTCGTCTACAACCACACCTACCACGGCGAGAGCAATCTGGAGCGCACCGTGCCCGGCTACTGGAACCGCCGCTGGCCCAACGGCATGATGACCAACGGCTCCGGCTGCGGCTGTGACCTGGCCAGCGAGCGCCCGATGGTGCGCAAATACGTGGTCGAGTCGGTGCTGTACTGGGCCACAGCCTACCACATCGACGGTTTCCGCTTTGACCTGATGGCGCTGGAAGACGTGGACACGATGAACGCCATCCGCGCCGCGCTGGACAGTCTGCCCGGCGGCGAGAGCATTTTACTGTACGGCGAGCCCTGGATGGGCGGCGGCACGAACCTTGAAGGCGGCGCACGCCCCGCCGACAAGCGCGCCCTCGACGCGCTGCATGAACGCATCGGATTTTTCTGCGATGACACGCGGGACTGCATCAAGGGCAACGTCTTTGACGCGGCCAACGCGGGCTATGTCAACGGCGCACCGCAGCATGGCTACGATGTGCTGCACTCGATCAGCGCGTGGCGCAGCGGCGCACACGGCTTCTGGCCCAAGCGCGCCGGGCAGGTCGTGCAGTACGTCTCCGCCCATGACAACTACACGCTCTGGGACAAGCTGGCCGCCGTGGGCCGCCGCGGCGATTACGACTGCCCCGACGCCGATTTGCTGGCACAGAACCGCATGACGGCGGGCATCTACCTGACCTGCCAGGGTCTGCCCTTTATGCAGGCGGGCGAGGAGTGGGGCCGCACCAAGCACGGCGACCACAACAGCTACAAGGGGCCGCTGACCACGAACCGGCTGGACTGGACCCGCGCCCACCGCCCGGAGTTTGCCGCGCTGACGGCGTTTTACCGCGGCATGCTGGCCATCCGCCGCGCCTATCCGCGGCTGAGCGGCGCGGCAGGGGAGCCGGAGCCGTTTATTCTGGCGCTGCCGGGCTGGCTCATCGGCTTTGTGCCGGAGAACGACGGCACGGCTACGGCGGGTCAGCTGGCCGTCTACTACAACCCCGAGCGCACCCGCCAGTGGGCCAGCCTGCCCGCCGGTACCTGGCGCAAAGTAAGCGACGGCGTCCACGCCGGTGTGACCCCCTTCGGCCCATGTTTCCGGGATGCGTTGGAGCTGGCCCCGACGAGCGTGACGGTGCTGGTGGCGGAGTAAAAGTATAATCACGTTTCATGGGAGAGGGAGAGCCTCTCCCTTTTTGTTTGTCGCCCCTTTTATTGTGGCCTTGTAGGGAGGGGTCTTGACCCCTCCGCGGGGCGTCGAGGACGCCGCCCCCTACAGTGTCATTTTGTTCACAAAAACTTTGTTTGACAGACTGTCCAATTTCCCTGTATAATAGATTTATACGTTATACGATTTGTAGAATAGCCCGCCGCTGCTACAAAGTGTTTACCACACACGGACAGAAAAGGGAAAGGGAGGCCGTCACCATGAGCGACTACGCAGCCATTGAAAAGGAAGCCCGCATTTTTACCGAGGAATGTGTCACCAACAACCGCATTGATCCCACGCTGTTTGCCCAATACGACATCAAGCGCGGTCTGCGCGACAAAAACGGCAAGGGCGTGCTGGCGGGCATCACGAACATTTCCCGCATCGACGCCTTTGAGGAGCACGACGGCCAGAAGGTTCCCTGCGAGGGCAAGCTCTGGTACCGCGGCTACAACGTCTACGACCTGATCCGCGGTCTGCGCGGCAAGCGCTATGCGTTTGAGGGCGCGGCCTATCTGCTGCTGCTCGGCGACCTGCCGAACAAAGAGCAGCTCGAGAGCTTCACCGCCTGCCTTGCCAAATGCCGCGACCTGCCGACAAACTTTGTGCGAGACGTCATCATGAAGGCCCCCAGTCACGACCTGATGAACTCGCTGACCCGCAGCGTGCTGACGCTGGCCAACTACGATGACGACATCGGCAAGACCGACCTGCAGACCCAGCTGGAACAGTGCATCAAGCTCATCAGCGTTTTCCCGATGCTGGCGGTCTACGGCTACCACGCCTACAATTACTATGAGTGCGGCGGCAGCATGTACATCCACCGCCCCGACCCGAGCCTGTCCACGGCGGAAAATCTGCTGAAGATGCTGCGTCCCGACCAGAAGTACACCGACCTCGAGGCCCACGTGCTGGACATTGCCCTGCTGCTGCACATGGAGCACGGCGGCGGCAACAACTCGACCTTCACGACCCGCGTCGTCACCTCGTCCGGGTCGGATACCTACTCCGTCATTGCGGCGGCGCTTTCCAGCCTGAAGGGCCCCAAGCACGGCGGCGCGAACATCAAGGTCATGAAGATGATGGACGACATCCGCGCCCACGTCGCCGACCCGCTGGACGAGGAAGCTATGGCTGATTATCTGGGCCGCATTGTGGACCGCCAGGCGTTCGACCAGAAGGGCCTGATCTACGGCATGGGCCATGCGGTCTACTCGCTGAGCGACCCACGCGCGGTGGTGTTTAAGAGCTTTGTCCACCAGCTGGCTGACGCCAAGGGCCGCAGCCGCGACTTTGAGTATTACAACACGATCGAGCGGCTGGCCCCGCAGGTCATTGCCGAGAAGCGCCATATTTATAAGGGCGTCTCGACGAACGTGGACTTCTACTCCGGCTTTGTGTATGACATGCTGGGCATCCCGGTGGAGCTGTACACCCCGATCTTTGCGGTTGCGCGTATCGTCGGCTGGTCCGCCCACCGCATGGAGGAGCTTGTCAACGTGGATAAGATCATCCGCCCGGCCTACCAGAGCATCATGCAGACAAGGGAGTACGTGCCGCTGGAGGAGAGATAAAAGAGAAAAAAGAGAGAAGAATTTTCGCACAGGGCGAAGGTTCTTCTCTCTTTTTTGGTATAAAGCCCCTTTTGGGGCTGCTTTGCAGGGCAGAGTCTTGCCCCCTCCGCGGCGGGGTGGGGGCACCCCGCCCTACATTCTCCCGGAAAAGGGGGCGTAGGGGAGGGATTTATCCCTCCCGGGACGTGTACGGCATCCGCGGGGCGTCGGGGACGCCGCCCCCTACAACAGGTTACGTGAATCCGTCCAAAACCACCTTCAGTTCTGCCCAGATGTCCTCCTGCGAGGCACTGTAACAAAGGCTATCCGTATAGGGACGGCAATAGACTTGGTACAAAATGCCGTCCTGCGCAAAGTAGGCTCTGGACTGGATGTAGGGGCTCGAGTTCGGGTTGCTTGTACAGTGGGGGATCAGCGCGGTGTTGCCGTTGGCCATAGGGTAGCTTTCACATTGCCACGTCAACCCGGCACTTTTTTGCCAATACAAATCCGTTGCCATCTCCTTGGGCGCATCCCCAAGATAGGCAACTGCCATGATTTCTACATTGTAGCTATCCAAAAGCACACCCGTGCGTAGGTAGAGCTTGTCCGGTGTATCGCCGCGCCCGATGGGGATAAATCCGGCGGGATATTCCTGAAATTTCGGCGTATAGGGCATGCCATCGTCATATTCATCCGGTATGTCGATCATGCCGGACGGATACATGGCAATCGACGGGAAAGTGCTTGTATCTCCCTCATCCAGCAGCGTGTTCTGCGCCAGCGGCAGACCAGTCGCGGCGGTCATTTCCACCCAGCTGTCGTACCCGCGTGCAGCCCGGGCGTACCAATCGGCGTAGTCCGCGTCGGTGGGGTGCAGCTGGCCGTTTATCTTGGCGTTCATCGGCAGCCAGCCATCGTCTGACATCTCTCCATTATGGTTTGCCACCATTCCCGCCAGCAAATCCTCATCCAGCGCAAAATACTGCCGCTCATACGTGATGGCGTACCCGGTGTTGGCCTCCGGCGCAAAGGACGGGCGCGGGTTTTCGCGCAGGTTCGTGAACTCTGCCGTGCCTGCCAGCACTCCGGCGGCAATCAGCAGCGGCGCGGCCAGGCAGATTGCCAGCTTCCAGCGCGGGTGCCGTGCGGGGGGCGCGTCGGGCAGGTGCTCAGCCACGGCGGGCCATAGGTCAACGCCTGCCGGGTGCAGGCCGCCGGTCAGCTTTTCGTGCAAATACGCTTCTTCGCGGTCATACTTCATAGTGCTCCCCCTCCTTCAATCGCTGCGCCAGCTGCTTTTTGGCGCGGTGGTAGCGTGTGCGCAGATAGGCGGCGGGCCGTCCGTGAATGCACGCCAGTGCGGCGTAATCCAGCCCGTCCAGCACACGCTCTAAGATCAGGGCCCGATCCAGCGGGGCCAGCGTGTTCAGCGCCGCGCGCAGCTCTTCGCTGATGCCGGGGTCCTGCTCCAACGGCTCCGGGGTGGGGTAGGCCGCCGCGCGTTTGGTTGCCCGCAGCATGTCCAGCGAAGTGCGGTAGGCGATGCGGTAGAGCCACGCGCGCTCGTTGTCGGTGCCGTCATGGCGCAGCGTATGGCGCTGCTGCCACGCCTTGATGAAGGTTTTCTGCACAGCATCCTGTGCGTCGGCCTCGCACCCCAGCAGGCCGGTGCAGTACCGCAGCAGTGCAGCGGTATGGGCATGTACGAGCTTTTCTAAATCCTGTTCGTTTTGCATCGGCTCGCCTCCTTTCACCCTTATAACGCCGACGGGAGCGGGAATGTGTCACAAATCAAGCATTTTCTTGGCCCCCTCTGGCGCAAGCGCCACCTCCCCCGTATCGGGGGAGTCTGTCTCGCAGAGGGAGGCAAGAAAAAAGAGCCCCGCGGGGCTCTTTTTTTACATCAATGCGCTAAGACGGTATTTTTTATTTTCTTGTACACCGCATTTGCTGCCAGCGGCAAAACCAGGCCCGCGGCGGTGTAGGCAAGCCACCATGCACCGCCCGTAAAGTAAATCGGGAATGCGGCCAGAAGATACGGCTCTCCGCCTGTGGCCAGCAGGCCAAGCCAGGTCACGAGCTTGAAGCTCAAAAAGTGCAAAATCACAATCGGCATCGTCGCACGGCCCAGATAGGCCAGCACCGCCCGGACACAGGGCAGGGGAGCGGTCAGGCACGCGGTCTCCCGCACCAGCACCCAGCCCGCCAGGCTGGCAAGCAGCAGGAAAATCGGGCTGCTGTATCCATTGCCCGCCAGACCCACAGAGCCGAGCCGCCCCAGAATCAGCAGCACCGCAAAGGCCGCTGCGGCAAAAATACCGCGCTGGTACGCCGGTATGCTTTCCCGCGTCGTGCGCCGCAGGACCGTGCCCAGGTAGAACAGGCAGTAGCAGCTGGCCGCAATGCCCAGCCCCCACACGTTCCATCCTGCCAGCCCGCAGCGCCAGCCCACCCACAGCAGCACGCCGGAAAAAAGTCCCTGCGGCAGCAGCGTATCGGCACCATGCAGCAGCCTTTGCAGAATAAATTCCACCAAAGCGTACAGAATAGATACTTGAAACAGTGCTTGGATGAACCACATCGCGCCGCCCAGCTGGGTGCCGCCGTCAAACACGCACCAGTGCACAGTGCGGCCAATCACATCCTTCACCGTCACGGGCGTTGTGACGGCATTGCCGGGAACCTGCAAAATGCGCTCATCACTCGTCAAAATATTCAGCTTTAAAAACAGGTTGTTCAGCACGGTAAAGGCGGTGTTTGCCAGCACAAAGGGCAGCCAGAGCGTGACGGCTTTGCGCTTGATAAAGTGCACCGGCCCGCCGCGCAGGCTGAAAAGCCAGCCGCTCAGCATAAAAAACAGGGCCATGTGGAACAGGTAGATGAAGTCCGTCCCGGGAAAGCCCGAATGCCCCAGCACCATAAGCACAATGCCGATGCCGCGCATACTATCTATTACAGGGTCACGCTGTTTTGCCATAAATCAGAACCTCACTGCGCGTTTTTGGCGCGGCATTTCGGGCAGATGTAGCGGATCGTCAGCGTGTAGCCGCGTACCTCGGTACCGATGGCGGACTCAATGTCGCGGATCAGCCCCACCACCGGCAGGTCGGCCAGGTCGCCGCAGCTGTCACACAGCAGGTGGCCGTGGGGGGTCGGGTTGGCGTCGTAGCGGTCCGGGCCGTCGGGCATTTCCAGATGACCGATCTCACCGTCCAGCTCCATCAATTTCAGGTTGCGGTACACAGTGCCGCGCGCAATGTGCGGCATGGCCTGCCGCGCATGGCTGAAAATTTCGTCAGCGGTCAGATGCTCCGGGCATTTTTCACGCATGATACCCAAAATCAGGGCGCGTTGGCGGGTCATGGGCAGACCTCCTTTTCTGATTTAAGAATATATCTTATTCAGATAGTACACTAAAATGTATGCTTTGTCAACCGTCTGTGCAAAATCGCCAAGATTCCATTCCAAAATTTTACTTGACAGGGGCTGTTTGTATGCTATAATAAAGTCAGATTAAGACTTATTCCTATTTCAACGGAGGTATTCATTATGGAACTCAGAGGCAGCAAGACCGAGAAAAACCTGTGGGAGGCTTTCGCAGGTGAGAGCCAGGCCCGGAACAAATACACCTATTTCGCGTCCAAGGCCAAGAAGGAGGGCTATGAGCAGATCAGCGCCATCTTCACCGAGACCGCCAACAACGAGAAGGAGCACGCCAAGATCTGGTTCAAGCTGTTGATGGAAAACGGCGAGATCCCCGACACGCTGACCTGCCTGAAGATGGCCGCCGCAGGCGAGAACGAGGAGCACACCTCGATGTACCCGCGCATGGCCGCCGAGGCGAAGGCGGAGGGCTTTACCCAGATCGCCGCGCTGTTCACGATGGTCGCCGCGATTGAGAAGGACCACGAGGAGCGCTACAAAGCGCTGGCCGCCAACATTGAGGCGGGCAAGGTCTACGCCCGCGAGACCGAGCAGGTCTGGCAGTGCCGCAATTGCGGGTTCGTCTATATCGGTCAGCACGCGCCGGTCAAGTGCCCGGTGTGCGCACATCCGCAGAGCTATTTTGAGCTGAAGAGCAGCAACTACTAATTTGTAAAGAAGCGGCAGCCGCAGAGCTTCCGGGCGCATTTCCTATACGCCCCTACGTGTAGGGATCGATGCTTGGCATTACCCCGGGAGCTTTGCGGCTGCCGCTGTGTTATGTGCAAATTTCCGCTTCTGGCTGGTTCGTAGGGGAGGGTCTTGACCCTCCCGCGGGGCTTTGCGCCGCCGCCAGTGTCCCGGGGGACACTGCCCCCATTGGCTATTGCTGTAGGGCGGGGCTTTCTCACCCCGCCGCGGCGGCCTGGGGGCAGGCCGCCCTACGATTTTCATGGAAGATGTGCGCTGGCTCACGGGGCGTCGGAAACGCCGCCCCCTACAGCTGCAATTTTTTCTCAAATTTTTGCTTGACAACCGCTCTATGTCATGCTATATTGTTAGTGTTAGTTAAGGCTAACCGCAGCAAGTATCCGACCTTCGGAACAACCATAGCCCGCCCGGTGCGGTTCTCTCCCCGTGCCGGGCGGTTTTATGGGGCTGACGGTTAGCAGACGCTAACCATTGTAGAGGTAAGGAGTCGTCTCATGCAGCAATCGCGTGTCATCCCCAGCCCGCGCAGCTTTGCCTGCGACCTGGCCACCCTATGCGCCCCCACACTGGCGGGGCTCAAGCCTGCCAGCCTGTTCCGCTACCAGCCCGCGCCCGGGCAGGATGCCGCCGCCATGGCCGCCGCCTGGCACGCCGCGCTGTCGCCCCGCGGGGTCACGGTGCGGGTGCTTAAGCAGTGTCCGCGCACCGGGGCTGTGCTGGTCTATGTATACCGTCCGGCCCGTGTGGCCAGGCTGTTGGCAGCGCCGCACATGCTGGACTTTCTGGCAGGGGAGGGCTACATCCCCGGCACCGCAGACGAGCTGCTGGACCAACTGGCCGAAAGGCTCTGCTGCGAGGGAGATTTCCCGCATGAGATCGGCGTTTTTCTGGGCTACCCGCTTGCGGATGTCATCGGGTTCATCCAAAACCGCGGCAAAAACTTTACCGCGTGCGGCTATTGGAAGGTCTACACCGATCCCACCGCTGCGCAGGCAGAGTTTGACCGCTATAAAAAGTGCGAGCGCATCTACGCCCGCTGCTATTACAACGGCACCCCGATCAGGCGGCTGACAGTGGCCGCCTGACGATGCACCATAAAAATTATAAAAGGAGTAGTTATTTATGAGCAAGATTGCAGTTATCTATTGGAGCGGCACCGGCAACACCGAGGCCATGGCCGATTTGGTCGCCAACGCAGCTGCCGGCGCCGGCGCTTCTGTTGACAAGTTCACCGCCTCCGAGTTCAACATTTCCTCCGCCGGCGACTACACCGGCTTTGCGCTGGGCTGCCCCGCCATGGGCGCCGAGCAGCTGGAGGAGAGCGAGTTCGAGCCGATGTACCAGAATCTGCGCGGCTCTCTGAGCGGCAAACCCGTTGGCCTGTTCGGCTCCTACGGCTGGGGTGACGGCGAGTGGATCCGCACCTGGGCCGAGGACGCCGAGGCCGCCGGTGCCCGTCTGGTCGTTGAGCCTGTCATGGCCAACGGCTCCCCCGACGGCGACGCCGAGACTGCCTGCGCAGCCCTTGGCGCCGCTCTGGCCAATGCCTGATTTTCTCCATATCCATCCATACCGGGAGGGGCAGCGATGCCCCTCCTTCTTTGTTTGCGCGGCCCGCAGCCTTCCCGTAATTGCCCGGTTCCGTACAGTCCCGGAGCGGTCAAGACCGCTCCCTACAAAGCACCCGTGTTCCAACGTCCGTAGGGAGGGGTCTTGACCCCTCCGCAGCCTTCCCGCCGGTGCGCAGCCTCCGTACAGCCACAGGCCGCACATGTGCGGCCCCTGCCGGGCAGTATCAAAAAAGATACCTCTTGACAAAAAGCAAAGCAGAAGTTAGTATATTCTAAGTCGAATTAGAAAACACTAACTTGGAGGTTTTTTTATGGCAAACGTCATTATTGTTCTGATTCTGGTGGCTGCCGTCGGCTACGGCATCTACAGCTTTATCCACCATCTGCGCCACGGCGGCGGCTGCTGCGGTGAGCATGACGCCCCCGCTAAAAAGGTCAGGGCGGCGGACACCAACAAGAGCCACTATCCGCACCGCCTCGTCATGGGCGTGGACGGCATGACCTGCCAGAACTGCCAGCGCCATGTGGAAAACGCATTGAACACCCTGCCCGACACGCTGGCCGAGGTGAACCTGAGCGCCCGGAACGTGACGGTCTGGACGAAGGCCGACGCCGACGAGGAGGTCATCCGCAAGGCCATCCGCGACGCAGGCTACCTGCCGCTGCGCACGAAGGAAAAGGTGTGATTTTTCGGGTATGCCCCGGCCTCTACCGCACTATGTAAAAAAGGAACAACCGCTTATGATGATCAACAAACGCCTGATTTCGATGATGGGCGACTCCAAACAGTACATTGCGTGGAATGTTGTGCTGCAATTCCTTGCGCTGCTGGCCAACATCGTGATGATCTTCGCCGTGTCCCTCTTTCTGACGGGACTTGTGCGCAGAGAGCCGGACCTGCCCACCGCACTTCTGTACATTCTCGGTGCGCTGATCGTGCGCTTTTTCTGCACGCGCGGCGCGGCGTCGGCCAGCTACAACGCCAGCTGCACCGTCAAAAAAACGCTGCGCGCCGCCATTTATGAAAAGCTGCTCCGCCTGGGCGGCAGCTACACCCAGGCCGTGCCCACCGCGGAGGTTTTGCAGCTGGCAGGCGAGGGCGTCGAGCAGCTCGAGACCTACTTCGGCGCGTATCTGCCGCAGTTTTTCTACGCCATGATCGCACCGGTCACGCTGTTTATTGCGCTGGCCCCAGTCAGTCTGCACGCGGCGGTCATCCTGATGATCTGCGTGCCGCTCATCCCGGTTTCCATCGTGGCTGTGCAGAAATTTGCTAAAAAGCTGCTGGGCAGATACTGGGGCCAGTACGCTGCGCTGGGCGACAGCTTTTTGGAGAACCTGCAAGGGCTGACCACGCTCAAGATTTATCAGGCCGACGGGGCCCGCCACGCGGCCATGAACCGTGAGGCCGAGCACTTCCGCAAGGTGACGATGAAGGTGCTGACGATGCAGCTCAACTCGATCATCGTCATGGACGTCATCGCCTACGGCGGTGCGGCGCTGGGCATCATCGTGGCCGCGCATGAGTTCAATGCAAACCGCGTAACATTGCCGGGCGCTCTCTGCATCATTCTGCTGTCGGCGGATTTCTTCCTGCCGATGCGCGCGCTGGGATCGTACTTCCACGTTGCCATGAACGGCATGGCCGCCAGCGACAAAATTTTCAAGCTGTTGGACCTGCCCGAGGGCAGCGCCAGGACCGCCCAACTCGGCGCGGACTGCGCGATTGCCTGCCGTGATCTTCACTTTGGCTACACGCCTGAAAAAGAAACGCTGCATGGCTTAAATCTTGACTTCCCGCAGGGCAGTTTCACCGCGCTGGTGGGCGAGAGCGGCTGCGGCAAGTCCACGATTGCCGCCGTGCTGACCGGGCGCGTGTCCGGCTACACGGGGCATGTGACCATCGGCGGGCAGGAGCTTTCCGCCGTCAGCGAGGCCAGCCTGCTCAAAAATGTAACGCTCGTCAGCCTGGGCAGCCACCTCTTTAAAGGTACGGTTGCCGACAATCTGCGGATGGCCGCGCCCGGCGCAGACGACGGTGCGCTGTGGGGTGCGCTGGAGCAGGTGAATCTGGCGGACTTCCTGCGCTCGATGGACGGACTGGACACCCCGCTGACCGAGGGCGGCGGCAACCTGTCCGGCGGCCAGCGGCAGCGGCTGGCATTGGCCCGCGCACTGCTGCATGACAGTCCCGTCTACATTTTTGACGAGGCAACGTCTAACATCGACGTAGAGAGCGAGAACGACATCATGGCGGGCATCCACCGGCTGGCCGGGCGCAAAACGGTCATCCTGATTTCCCACCGCCTTGCCAACGTGACAAAGGCGGACAATATTTACGTGCTGGATCACGGCCATCCGGCGGGGCAGGGCACGCACGAGGCACTGCTGGCGCAGGGCGGGCTGTACGCCGACCTGTGGAACCGCCAGCAGGCACTGGAAAACTACGGGAAGGAGGCACAGTGATGGAAAACAAACGTACTCGCGGCAATTTAAACGTCATGTACCGCCTTGTAGGGCTGGTACGCCCTCTCGCCCCGGTCATGGTCTGCGCCGTGCTTCTGGGCGTAGCGGGCTTTCTCTGCGCCATCTTCATCCCGGTTCTGGGCGTGTATGCGCTGCTGGACAGCCTGCATTTTTCTGTGCCCGTTGTGCTCAAAACCGCCTGTATTTTGCTGCCGATTCTGGCCGTGGCCCGCGGCGTACTGCACTACGCGGAGCAGGGCTGCAACCATTTTATTGCGTTCAAGCTGCTGGCGCTCATCCGGGACAAGGTCTTTGGCGTGCTGCGCCAGCTCGCCCCCGCGAAGCTGGAAGGCCGCGACAAGGGCGACCTGATCGCCGTGCTGACCGCCGACATTGAGCTGTTGGAGGTCTTTTACGCGCACACGATCTCGCCCATCTGCATTGCCGTCATCGTAAGCGTCGTTATGGCGTGCTTTATGGGCAGCTATGCACCCGCGCTGGGGCTGTACGCGGCGCTGGCCTATGCGATCATCGGCATCGGCATACCCGTGGCAGCCGCCAGAGGTGCGCGCAAATCGGGCGAGAGCTTCCGCGCGGAGTTCGGCGCGTTGAACGGCTTTGTGCTGGACAGCCTGCGTGGCGTGCGGGAGAGCCTGCAATACAACGACGGCGCGCATCGGCTGGCGCAAATCAACCAGCGCACCGACGCGCTGGCCGGGCAGGAGCGCCGCCTGAAGGAGGCCGGCGGCACGGCACAGGCCGTGACCGGGGCCATCATCCTGCTGTTGGACGCCGGTATGCTGGCGCTGGCAGGCAGCCTGTTCATGGCGGGTGCCATCGGGTTTGACGGTGCGCTTGTCAGCGTTGTGGCACTCATGAGCAGCTTCGGCCCGGTCATCGCGCTGGCGAATCTCGGCACCGGGCTGCAAAGCACCTTCGCCGCGGGCAACCGCGTTCTGGATATTCTCGATGAGCAGCCCGCTGTGCGCGAGGTCACCGACGGCAGGGACATTGTGTTCCGCGGTGCCGATGCCCGCCGCGTGACCTTCGGCTACCGCGACAGCGAGATTTTGAAGGAGGTCAGCCTGCACATCCCGGAGCACGGCATCGTAGGCATCACGGGCCGCAGCGGCAGCGGCAAATCCACGCTGCTCAAGCTGCTCATGCGGTTCTGGGACACGGATTTAGGACAGGTCGAGATCTCCGGTGAGAACATCAAGGGCATCAACACGGCGTCGCTGCGCGCAGCGGAGAGCTTCGTCGAGCAGGACACCGTGCTGTTCCATGACAGTATTGAAGAAAATGTCAAAATTGCCAACCGGAACGCGACCCATGAGCAGGTCGTGGCAGCCTGCAGGAAGGCGTCCATCCACGACTTTATCATGACGCTGCCGCAGGGCTACGACACGCCCGTCGGAGAGCTGGGCGATACCCTCTCGGGCGGCGAGCGGCAGCGCCTCGGTGTGGCGCGGGCATTTCTGCACGATGCACCGTTCATTCTACTGGACGAACCGACAAGCAACCTCGACAGCCTGAACGAGGCCGTCATCTTGCGCAGTTTGGCCGAGGAGCGGGCCAGCAAGACCGTGGTGCTCGTATCCCACCGCGCCTCGACGATGCGAGTTGCTGACACGACGTACTCTGTGGAAAACGGGAGGATGAGCTGATGGCCGTTACGAACACTGTAGGGGGCGGCGTCCCCGACGCCCCGGAGAAGAAGCGCCAACAGGAAAAGGCCACTGTCGGCCTGATGATTGAGCTATACTGCCGCGGCCATCACGGCACGCCCAAGGGCCGGCTCTGCCCCGACTGCGCGGTCCTGCGGGACTACGCCGACGCGCGGGTGGACCACTGCCCGCATATAGCGACCAAAACGTTCTGCAGCGTCTGCCAAACGCACTGCTACAAGCCCGAAATGCGGGAGCGCATCCGCCAGGTCATGCGCTGGAGCGGTCCGCGGATGCTGTTCCACCATCCCGTTTTGGCGGTGCGGCATCTGGCAGAGACGCGGAAGCAGAAAAAGGGGCAATAAGATATTGAATATGCCGGAAGGGGAAGCCCCCTCCGGCATTTTTGCTGTCTGTAGGGGCTGGGCACGCCCGGCCCGGCACCTTCCCCGCAAACGAGCGCCCACGTATAGCCGCGGGCGGGGCATGCCCCGCCCCTACAGACCGGCCCGAAAGCGGGTGGTTATCCAATCATCTGCCGTTCCTCCTTTCTTTCACAATTTGTTCAAAGCTGCACAATTTAAGTTAGCAATAACTATCTACTTTTCACAAACCTGTTTGGTTAGCCTAACTTCCGTATTGACATCGGGAGTTAGTGGTGGTAAACTACCATCGTAAGCGGTTAGAGCGTTCTAACCGCATGCTTTTGCTCCAAGCGTTAGCATAGGCTAATATATTGCAAAATCGCAAAAGGGGAGTGTGTGGAATGCCTTTAACGATGACTAAAGCAGGCGATACCGTTACCATCCGAAAGATCACCGGCAAAGATGAGGTCCGCCAGCATCTGGCCGAGCTTGGCTTTGTCGTGGGGGAGACCGTTACCGTGGTCAATGAGATCAGCGGCAACCTCATCCTTCAGGTCAAGGAAGCGCGCATCGCGCTGGATAAGACCCTGGCCATGCGCATTATCGTTGCGTAAAAAATTTGGAATCACAGCCCCTCGGCTGTTTGATTGATTGTACCAAGAGGAGGAACGAAGCATGAAGACTCTGAAAGATGTACAGGTCGGCGAGACCGTCACCGTTGCCAAGCTGCACGGCGAGGGCCCTGTCAAGCGCCGCATCATGGACATGGGCCTGACCAAGGGCACCAAGGTTTACGTCCGCAAGGTCGCACCTCTGGGCGACCCGATGGAGCTGACCGTCCGCAACTACGAGCTCAGCGTCCGCAAGGCTGACGCCGAAATGATCGAAGTTGAGTGAGTTCTGAAAAAGTAAAGAAAGGGGCTTAACCAAATGGCAATTAAAATTGCTCTGGCAGGCAACCCGAACTGCGGTAAAACCACCCTGTTCAACAGCCTGACCGGTTCTAACCAGTATGTCGGCAACTGGCCCGGCGTTACCGTCGAGAAGAAGGAAGGCAAGCTCAAGGGCCACGATGACGTCGTGATCCAGGACCTGCCCGGTATCTACTCTCTGTCTCCCTACACGCTGGAGGAGGTCGTTGCCCGCGGCTACCTCGTCAATGAGAAGCCCGACGCCATCCTGAACATCATCGACGGCACCAACATCGAGCGTAACCTCTACCTTACCACCCAGCTGATCGAGCTCGGCATCCCCGTGGTCATGGCTGTCAACATGATCGACCTCGTCCGCAAGAACGGCGACAAGATCGACCTGAAGAAGCTGTCCAACGAGCTTGGCTGCGAGGCCGTCGAGATCTCCGCCCTGAAGAACGAGGGCAGCGAGAAGGCTGCCGAGCTGGCCGTCGCCGCCGCCAAGAAGGGCAAGGCAGGCGAGCTGCCTCACGTCTTTACCGGCAGCGTTGAGCATGCCATCGCCCATATTGAGGAGTCCATTCAGGGCAAGGTCGATGGCCGCTTCCTGCGCTGGTACGCTGTCAAGCTGTTTGAGCGCGACGACAAGGTCCAGGCTGAGCTGAACCTGAACAAAGAGCTGCTAGACCACATCGACGCCCACATCACCGACTGCGAGAAGGAAATGGACGATGATGCCGAGAGCATCATCACCAACCAGCGCTACGCTTACATCAACGGCGTTGTTGACAAGGCCGTCAAGAAGAAGCCCCGCACCGAGAACCTGACTGTCTCCGATAAGGTCGACCAGTTCGTCACGAACCGTATCCTGGCTCTGCCGATCTTCGCGCTCATCATGTGGCTGATGTACGCCATCGCGATGGGCACCTCCGTTGCGGACGGCGGCATCGGCATCGGCACCTTTGCCACCGACTGGACGAACGATGTTCTGTTCGGTGAGATCGTCCCGAACGCCCTGGGCGGCCTGCTGGAATCCATCGGCGTTGCTGGCTGGCTGTACGGCCTGATCATGGACGGCATCGTCGCCGGTGTCGGCGCTGTTCTGGGCTTCGTTCCCCAGATGCTCGTTCTGTTCTTCCTGCTGTCCATCCTCGAGGATGTCGGCTACATGGCCCGTGTCGCCTTCATCATGGACCGTATCTTCCGCCGCTTCGGTCTGTCCGGCAAGAGCTTCATCCCCATTCTGGTTGGTACCGGCTGCGGCGTTCCCGGTGTTATGGCTTCCCGTACCATCGAGAACGAGCGTGACCGCCGTATGACGATCATGACCACCTGCTTCATTCCCTGCGGTGCCAAGATGCCCATCATCGGCCTGATCGCAGGTGCTCTGTTCGGCGGCAGCAGCTGGGTCGCCACCTCTGCTTACTTCATCGGCTTTGCAGCCATCATCATCTCCGGCATCATCCTGAAAAAGACGAAGTTGTTCGCCGGTGATCCTGCTCCGTTCGTTATGGAGCTGCCCGCTTACCATGTGCCCGCCTGGGGCAACGTCCTGCGCGCTACTTGGGAGCGCGGCTGGTCCTTCATCAAGCGTGCCGGCACCGTCATTCTGGCTGCCACCATCATCCTGTGGTTCCTGCAGGGCTTCGGCTTCGAGAACGGCGCGTTCACGATGGTCGAGGATCAGGACAACTCCATCCTGGCTATCGTTGCAAGCGCAATTTCCTGGATCTTCATCCCGCAGGGCTTCGGCAACTGGCGTGCAACCGTCGCGTCCATCTCCGGCCTGATCGCCAAGGAGAACGTCGTCGGTACCTTCGGTGTTCTGTATCACTATGCTGACGAGCTGTCTGACAACGGCGACGAGATCTGGCCCGAGGTTGCTGCCAGCTTCACCGCGATCTCCGCTTACAGCTTCATGATCTTCAACCTGCTGTGCGCTCCCTGCTTCGCTGCTATGGGCGCCATC
>ERZ1673704.409-NODE-409-length-31527-cov-8.800934_pt1 | contig 31527 bp, 29 predicted proteins | sample MGYA00580234_ERZ1673704 | MGnify/ENA primary metagenome ERZ1673704 (study PRJEB41218, sample SAMN15661757) | gut metagenome | host: Homo sapiens | place: Canada: London | collected 2015-08-20/2019-03-30 | study: EMG produced TPA metagenomics assembly of...
CGGATGACGGGCATCCGCCCCTACAGAACGGAGATTTACTGCTTAGTGGTCCTGCTTGTCGGTCTCCTCGGCAGAGTCGTCCTCGGTGCCTTCAAGCTCGATGTCGAAGGTCGCGCCGCAGTGCGGGCAGACCAGATCGCCCTCGGGGTCCATCAGGGTCTCCTCGTCCAGCGTGGAGATCTGGCCGCAGTTCGGGCAGGTCACCTCATACATGGTGCTGTCGTCCTCGGCGTCCTCCTCGTCATCCTCGTCCTCATCGGCGTAGATGTCGCTGACGACGTCGTCCAGATCCTGGTCGAGGGTCTCCAGCTCGTCGTACACCTGATCCAGGGCGTTGTCGTGCTCGGTGACCTGGGCGGCCATCTCCTCCAGCAGGTCCATCATGGCGGCAATGACCTTGCCGTTCTTGGAGTCTGCGTCAAAATCCATACCGGTCATCAGGCCGCGGATGTAGGCGGCCTTTGCATTCAGATCCATAGCCATAGTCAAAATCCTCCCTAATGTTAAAAAATGCCGGGCGCGGCGGTACGGCCATGCCCGGCAAAGAGAACCTAATCAGTTCACGCGCTCCATATACTCGCCGGTGCGGGTATCGATGCGGATCTTGTCGCCCTCGTTGATGAACAGGGGGACGCGGATCTCGGCACCGGTCTCAACGGTGGCGGGCTTCAAGGTGTTGGTGGCGGTGTTGCCCTTGACACCAGGCTCGGTAGCGGTGACCTCCAGCTCAACGAAGTTGGGGATCTCAACGCTGAAAACCTTGCCCTTGTAGCTCAGCAGCTTGCAGGTGTCGTTCTCCTTGCAGAACTTAAAGTTATCGGGCACGTCAGCCGCGCCGACAGGAATGTCGTCGTAGGTCTCAACATCCATGAAGTGGTACAGATCGCCATCCTCGTAGGAGTAGGTGACCTCACGGCGCTCGATGAAAGCCTGCGGGAACTTGGCGGTCGGGTTGTAGCTGGTCTCAACAACAGAGCCGGTGATGACGTTCTTGGTCTTGGTACGGACGAAGGCAGCGCCCTTGCCCGGCTTGACGTGCTGGAACTCAACGACCTGAAGGACCTGGCCGTCCTGCTCGAAGGTGACACCGTTACGGAATTCGCCTGCAGAAATCATATAGAAATTCCTCCATAAATAAATTATACATACCTGTTTATATTTTACAGGATGAAAAGCAATTTTGCAAGTCCTGTTCGGACTTTTTTGCGGGAAAATTGATATTTTTTGTCCAATTTACAGCGCTGCGTACCCCTGGGCCAGCGCGGCGGCGTCCTCGGCCTGGGTCCCGGCGGATTCACAGATGATCGTCGGGGCCAAATGACGCTCCTTGAGCAGCGCCAGCAGCGGTGCGTGGGGCGGGCCGAACGCTGTATCCGCAAAGGTCAGATGGCACTTCTCGCCGCCCTTGGTGTAGGCAATGCGGGAAAAATGCGCGTGGAAATGCACGGCGCGGTCATCCCCCAGCCGCGCGGCCAGCGTGTCCAGCAGGGCGGCGTAGTCCGCGGCGGCGGTGGCGTCGGCAAACTGCACGCCGCAGCTGCGGGCGTACAGGTGCCCAAAGTCGATGCAGGGCGTAATGCGCGGGTCGACCTCGCATAGAGACAGCACCTCGTCCAGCGTGCCGAGCTGGTTGACCTTGCCCATCGTCTCGGGGCAGAGGATGCAGTCCGCAAACCCGGCCTCGTCGCAGGCTTTGACAGCGCGGGCCATCGTATCCAGCGCCTTTTCCAGCGCCTCCTCCCGGCTCTGCTTGCCGCAGGAGCCGGAATGGAAGATGACGCGCCGCCCGCCCAGCGCCTTGACGAGGGCGCAGCTTTGCAGCAGGTAGTCGATGCTGTGCAGCCGCTTGTCCTCCTCGAGGCTCGACATACTGATGTAGTACGGCGCGTGGACAGACAGGGCAATGTCCCGCTCGGCACAGGCGGCACCGAGCGCGGCGGCCTTGTCGTGGGCCAGCCGCACGCCGCGCCCGCACTGGTACTCAAATGCCGTCAGGCCAAAGCCCGCCGTGTAGGCGGCGATGGCGGCGGGGTCAAACTTTTTGACTGTGTAGCTGTCGGCCAGACCGGCTGTGCCGAAGCGCGGGGTATCATTCATACAGCTTGCCGCCCTTCTGATAGTATTTGTCGATCCAGTACGGCTCAAACTTGCGCTTTAACAGCACAAATTTGTTCTTGTCGTGGTTCGTGCGGGGCATCAGGTAGAGGCACGGGCAGCCGTACAGCCCGGCGGCCATCCGGTCCGCAAAGATCTGGTCGCCGACCATGGCCATTTCGTTCTTTTTGCAGCCCAGGCGGCGGCGCGCCACCCGCAGGCCGATGGTGAACGGCTTGCAGGCCAGCGGCACCCAGTCCAGCCCGATGCGCTCGGCAAAGGGGCGCACGCGCTTGGCCGTATTGTTGGACACGATGGTCAGGCGTATGCCGGCTGCGCGCATCTCGTCCAGCCACGCCTGCACGGTGTGCTCCAGCACCTGACTGTTGTCAGCGGTCAGGGTGTTATCCACGTCGAGCACGAGGGCTTTGATGCCGTGTGCCGCGAGAAAATCCGGGTGGATGCACTCGATGGTTTTGAAGATGTATTCAGGGGTTAGAATCATGGTGGTGACCTTTATAAGGGTAATGAGTGGTTACGGCAGCAGCCAGCGGCGGCATGAGGGCATGCCGCCCTACGATGCACAATTCCGCAGGACGTAGGGCGGGGTGCCCTCACCCCGCCGCACCGACGCCTGCACGTAAAATAAAAGTGCAGGCCCGCGCGTAACGCGAACCTGCACAGTCGTTCGTTGTAAGATACCTTACTTAAACTTGCGCTTGCGGGCAGCCTCGGACTTCTTCTTGCGCTTAACGGAAGGCTTCTCATAAGCCTCGCGCTTGCGGACCTCAGCTAACACGCCGCTGCGAGCAGTGCTGCGCTTAAAACGGCGCAGAGCGCTCTCGAGGGACTCGCCCTCTTTGACACGGATCTCCGACATCTTCTTCCCTCCCTTGACCTGAGACAGGAGTTTGCCGGTCAAATACTATTAACCAGTAAAAAAGATTATACTATATTGACCCCCTGTCTGTCAACAACAATTTTCGCTAAAATGAAAATTTTTATATTGTTATATTGTTCATATTTAGGACCCTTTACCCCAGCACCGTGTGCCACACCCACAGCGCACCGTAGATTACGGGCTGATGCAGCATGTAGACCAGCAGCGTATTGCGCCCGATGGCACACAGAGGACGCAGCGCGGCGGGCGGCTCTCCCCTGCCGGGGCGCCACAGCCGCGCCAGAAACACACCGCACCAGAACAGAAACACCCACGGAAGGATCGGAAAGTAATCCGCCGATGCAAACTGCGTCAGATCCGGGAGACCCAGCCAGAACCAGTTCGTCTTGTACAGCCCCGCAGGCACCGCACAGAGCCGCCAATTCTCGAAGCCCAAATACCCTTCGGGCAGCTGGTTCGTCAGCGCAAACAGCGCCGCAGACGCCGCCAGGCCCGCGCCCGCGGGCAGGCGCTGCAAAAGCGGATAGACCAGGCAGGTCAGCAGCACGGCGGCAGCGTTCAGGTGTAGAACGCCGAACCAGATCGCCTCCGACGGCATGAACACCGCGGTCACAAACGTCAGCACAGCCGCGCAGCCCGCCACGATCAGCCCGTTCTTTGCGGGCCGCTTTGCCAGCGGGAAGCTGAACCCCGACAGCAGAATAAAGCTCCAACAAATATATTGCTGCCACACATGGCAGCCGGGGGCCCAGATGTTGTACCAACTGCTTTCGTGGCCGAACACATACACCCAGTCGTACATGGCATGGTAGGCCAGCATGTTCAGCAGCGCCAGCCCGCGCAGGGCGTCGGGCAGCCACATACGGCTGGTTTTGGTGCGCAGTACGGGCATTTTACCGCCTCTTTCCCAAAGATTTACTGTAACACTATTCTAGCACACCCGCGCGCGGCTTGCAATCGCGCGGGTTTTGCGGTACAATAAATCAGATAAGGGAGTGTGAAGGTATGAAGGACATCCGCCTTGTGGCGTTGGACCTCGACGGGACAGTTTTCAACGATAAAAAAGAGATCACCCCGCGCACGCTGGCGGCTATCCGCGCAGCCTGTGCACGCGGCGTGGCGGTGCTGCCCGCCACCGGGCGTACAGCCAGCGGCATCCCCGCGGCGTTCACGTCCATCCCCGGCGTGCGGTACGCGCTGACCTCCAACGGAGCCAGCGTCGTTGACCTGACAACGGGCGAACAACTGGTGAACCAGCCGTTCGGGACCGAACAGGCATTGAAAATTTACGATCTTCTTGAGCAGTGCGGCGGCATGATGAGCATTTTCATCGGCGGCAAAAGCTACACGACCCGCGCAAACGCCGAGAACCACATGGATGTGGTGCCCGAAAACCTGAAAAGCTACTTCCGCACGACCCGCATTGAGGTAGACGACATGCACGCGACGCTGCGCACCCACGCGCACGAGATCGAAAAGTACAGCATGATCTACCACGACGAGGCCGAGCGCGACGCCGCCTGGCGTTCCATCGAGGCCGCCTGCCCCGGCGTGGAGCTGACGTCCAGCCTGCCCCGCAACATGGAGGTCAACGCCCCCGGCGTGACGAAGGGCAGCGGTCTGCTGGCGCTGGCGGCACACCTGGACCTGACCCGCGCGCAGACGATGGCCGTGGGCGACTCCGGCAATGACCGCGCGATGATCGAAGCGGCGGGTCTGGGGGTGGCCATGGGCAACGCCACCGACGACATCAGGAAAATTGCCGATGTCACGACGGATGACAACAATCATGACGGTGTGGCAGCGGCTATAGAAAAATACGTATTATAAAATTACAATAAAATATACGAGAGGTAAATTTATGAAAAATGTTCTGGTTGGTCAGTCGGGCGGCCCGACTGCCGTCATCAACTCCAGTCTGGCGGGCGTCTATGAGACCGCCAAGGCTTGCGGCGCACCCCATGTCTACGGGATGCAGTACGGCATCGAGGGCGTGCTTGAGGGCAAGCTCATCGATCTGGACACCGTGCTGGGCGACAAAATGGACATTGAGCTGCTCAAGCGCACGCCGTCCAGCTTTCTGGGCAGCTGCCGCCACAAGCTGCCCGACCCCTCCGTTGACGAGAAGCCGTTTGTGCAGCTGTTTGAGCTGTTCCGGCAGAACGACATCGGCGCGGTGTTTTACATCGGCGGCAACGACTCGATGGACACGATCTCCAAGCTGAGCGCCTACGGCAAGACCGTCAACAGCGAGATCCGCTTTATCGGCGTGCCCAAGACCATTGACAATGACCTGATGCTGACCGACCACACCCCCGGCTACGGCAGCGCGGCGAAGTACATCGCCACGATCCTGAAGGAGGTCATCTGCGATTCCAGCGTCTACGACCTGCGCAGCGTGACGGTGGCAGAGATCATGGGCCGCCACACCGGCTGGCTGGCTGCTGCCGCCAGTCTGGCTGCCGGTCCGGACTGCAACGGCCCCGACCTGATCCTACTGCCCGAGTGCCCCTTTGACGAGGAGGCGTTCCTCAAGCGCGTGGCCGAGCTGGAAAAAGAGCGCCACAATGTTATTATCGCGGTCAGCGAGGGCGTCAAGAACAAGGACGGCGTTTTCCTGTGCGACCTGGTCTCCACGGCAGGTCAGCTGGATGCCTTCGGTCACAAGGCCATCCTGAGCGGCACGAGCCGCTATCTGGCGGACCTGATCCGCGTCCGCCTGGGCTGCAAGACCCGCGCTATCGAGTTTTCTACGCTGCAGCGCTGTGCCAGCCATCTGGCCAGCCGCACCGATGTGACCGAGGCCTACCAGGTCGGCGGCGCAGCGGTGGAGGCCGCCATGCGCGGCGAGACCGCCAAGATGGCCGCCATCAAGCGCCTGAGCGACCAGCCCTACCGCGTAGAGACCGAGATGGTCGATGTGACGAAGGTCGCGAACTTTGAGAAGAAGGTCCCCGCCGACTGGATCACCGAGGACGGGATGCACGTCAACGAGAAGTTCGAGCGCTACGCTCGCCCGCTCATCCAGGCCGAGCTGTCGCCGATCTACATCAACGGCGTGCCGCGGCATATTCATCTGTAATTTTGTAAAAATAAAAACGGAGCACCGTATGAAAATGCGGCGCTCCGTTTTTTTGCTGCTGTAGGGGTCGGCGTCCTCGACGACCCGGGAGGCTTGCGGTGGCCGCACACGACCCGGCGGGGTGAGGGCACCCCGCCCTACGTATACTCCGCGGACAGACGTAGGGCGGCATGCCCTCATGCCGCCGCGGGGGTGTTGAGGTTACCCGGAAAGCCCGTCGGAATCCCTCCGGCCCTGCGGGCCACCAGATCCCCTTCTGGCGCTACGCGCCATCTCCCCCGGAGCGGGGGAGCCTGTCTTTGACAAGGGAGGCTTAGACGCAAAAAGGACCCGCATTTCCGCGGGTCCTTCCAAATCATATCAATACAGACGAAATCAGCCGGAGACCTTTTCCTTCAGGCGGCCGCTGGCCTTGAAGCCGGGGATGGCCGTCGGCTCCAGCTTGCTGGTGACCTTGGTCTTGGGGTTGGTGAAGTTCTTGGTCTGGCGCTCACGCATCTCGAAGCGGCCAAAGCCTGCGATGGTGACCTTGTCGCCGCTCTTGAGGACATCGCCGATGGTGCCGAAGATGCCGTCCATAACCTTCTCAACTTCAGCAGCGGTCATGTTGGTGTCGTTGGCAACCTTGGTAATCAACTGGGATCTCGTCATAATATTTTTAACTCCTATCCTTATAGGCACACAATTGCCCTGTATTATTACGCTATTATTATAGAGAAAATTGTGCGCAGAATCAAGAGTTTTTTCGGAAATCAAACGTTTTTCGGCAAAAACTATAAAATTTTCGCGATCATCTCGTCAAAAAGTGACATTTGGCAAAAAATGCACGTTCCATGCAAAAATATTCTTGACGGGCAAAGTCTTACAGCCCCATGCGGGCGCGTCGCCCACCACGCGAAGACGGCGGCAGGGTGCATCCAGCTTGACGTACCGGCTGGTGCGGCCCCCGGACATGGCGTCGTCGGTGAAGGTCAGGCAGCAGGTGCGGTCCGCATCGGCATAAGCCAGCGTCAGCCCGCAGTCAAAGGCCAGCGAGAAGTCGCCCGCCGGGGCGGCAGTTCAAGGTCAAAGCAGACGTCCACGGCCTGCTCTGCACCGTCGCGGCTGACGGCCAGGCAGACGTTGTGCCCGCGGCCCTGCCTGATGTAGTCGTAGTCACCGGGGAAAAGGTTCTCTCTCCCACCGCCTGCGGGCGGAGCCCCCTCGCAGAAGGGGCCAAGAAAAAACAAAAACCGCATCCCTGCGGACGCGGTTTGTTTGCTGCTTACTTATTCCCCTTTCGCCGCTTCGCGGTGCAGGTTCGCAATGTCCACCAGCTCCATCTGGCTGATGTCATGGTCACCGCGCAGGGCGTCGACGAGGACGCGGGCAGTGTCCATGGCCGTGATGGTCGGGATGGACAGCTCCGTTGCCTTGCGGCGGAACTTGACGGAGTCACGGTGCGGGTCGCGGCCATGCGGACTCGTCGAGATGATGTAATCCACCAGACCGCTCTCCAGCAGGTCGATGACGTTGGGGCGCGCGCCGCTCATCTGGCGCACAACGCTGCAGGGCACCATCTCGCTGTTCAGGAACTTGGCGGTTCCGGGCGTGCCGTAGATCTTGTAGCCGTAGTCGTGCAGCTTCCAGGCAAGCTCGGCGGCCTCGGCCTTGTCGCTGTCCTTGACCGAGATGATGACGCAGGAGCCGGGGCCGGGTGTCTTGAACTGGTAGCCAGCGGCGACCAGACCCTTCATCATCGCCTCGTGGAAGGAGGGCGCAATGCCCAGGACCTCACCGGTGGACTTCATCTCGGGGCCGAGCATCGTGTCAACGCCGTGCAGCTTTAAGAAGCTGTAGACGGGCACCTTGACGGCGTAGTAGGGGCTCTTGCCGTTGCGCCACAGGCCGGTGCCGTAGCCCATGTCCTTGAGCTTCTCGCCCAGCGTGCAGCGCACGGCCAAGTCGACCATCGGCACGCCGGTGACCTTGGAGATGTACGGCACGGTACGGGACGAGCGGGGGTTGACCTCGATGACGTAGACACGATCATTCTGGACGGCATACTGCACGTTGACCAGGCCCACGACCTTCAGCTCGCGGGCAAAGCGGCCCGTGTAATCGACCAGCGTGTCAATGACCTTCTGGCTGAAGGTGTACGGCGGGTAGACGCAGATGGAGTCGCCGGAGTGCACGCCCGTGCGCTCGACCTGCTGCATGATGCCGGGCACCAGATAATCGGTGCCGTCGCAGATGGCGTCGACCTCGCACTCGGTACCCAGAATATACTTGTCCATCAGCACGGGATGGCTCATGTCAACGTGCTTCGTGATAACGCCCATGTACTCGATGACATCGGCGGAGTTGTAGGCGACAATCATGTTCTGGCCGCCCAGAACGTAGGACGGGCGCATCAGGACGGGATAGCCGACCTCCTGCGCGGCCTGCAGGGCCTCGTCCAGCGTAAAGACGGTACGGCCCTCCGGGCGGGGGATGCCGCAGCGCTCCAGCAGCTCGTCAAAGCGCTCGCGGTCCTCGGCCTCGTCGATGGCGTCGGCGGGCGTGCCCAAAATCGGCAGGCCGATGTCGTCCATGTGCTTGGCCAGCTTGATGGCGGTCTGGCCGCCGAACTGCACAAGGCAGCCGTCCGGTTTTTCGGTCTCGATGATGTGGTCGACGCTCTCGGGGTTCAGCGGGTCAAAGTACAGGCGGTCGCCGGTGTCAAAGTCGGTGGAGACCGTCTCGGGGTTGTTGTTGACAAGGATGGCCTCGCAGCCGTGCTGCTTCAGCGTCCAGACCGCGTGGACCGAGCAATAGTCAAACTCAATGCCCTGACCGATGCGGATGGGGCCGGAGCCGAAAACAAGGACCTTCTTCTTGTCGGGGTCGCTGCGCTCGGCAATGAACGGCTTCGCTTCGTTGTCCTCGTCGTAGGTGGAGTAGAAATACGGCGTCTTGGCGGCAAATTCTGCGGCGCAGGTATCGACCATCTTGAACGCGGCCTTCGGGGCCTCGGGCAGGGTGTCCACGCCCGCCAGACGCTTGATCGTTTTGTCGAGGAAACCGAACCTCTTGGCATTCAGGTACTTTTCCGTCGTCAGCTCGCCGTTTTTCAGGCCCATCTCAATGTCGGCCAAATGCTGCAGCTTGTCAAGGAACCACCAGTCAATCTTGGTGATGTCGTAAATGACGTCGTGCGCCACGCCGCGCTTGAGGGCCTCGTAAACGCAGAACGCGCGCTCGGAGTCCTGCACATGCAGGTGCTCGATGACTTCTTCCGTCGTCAGCTTCTCGAAATCGGGCAGCGTCATCGTGTCCAGGCCGAGCTCGGTGGAGGAAACGGCCTTCATCATGGCGTGCTCAAAGTTGTTGCCGATGGCCATGACCTCGCCGGTGGCCATCATCTGGGTGCCCAGAGACTTGTCGGCGTAGACGAACTTGTCGAACGGCCACTTCGGGTATTTGACGACGACATAGTCGAGGGCCGGCTCAAAGCAGGCGCAGGTCTCGCCCGTGACATCGTTCGTGATCTCGTCCAGCGTGTAGCCGAGCGCGATCTTGGTCGCGACCTTGGCAATCGGGTAGCCCGTCGCCTTGGAGGCCAGCGCGGAGGAACGGGACACACGGGGGTTGACCTCAATGACCGCGTACTCAAAGCTGTCAGGCTTCAGGGCAAACTGGCAGTTGCAGCCGCCCTCGATGCCCAGCTCGGTGATGATGTCCAGCGCGGCGGTGCGGAGCATCTGGTACTCTTTATCGGACAGGGTCTGGCTGGGCGCGACGACGATGGAGTCGCCGGTGTGGATGCCGACGGGGTCAAGGTTCTCCATGTTGCAGACCGTGATGACGTTGCCCTTGGAGTCACGCATGACCTCGTACTCGATTTCCTTCCAGCCGGAAATGCACTTCTCAACGAGGATCTGATGGATCGGGGACAGGCGCAGACCGTTCGTGGCAATTTCGTGCAGCTTCTCGCGGTCCTCGCAGATGCCGCCGCCGGTGCCGCCCATCGTGAAGGCGGGGCGGACGATGACGGGGTAGCCGATGACCTCGGCAAAGTCCAGCGCGTCGTCCAGATCTTCCACAACCTTAGAAGGGATGATGGGCTGGTGCAGCTTCTCCATCGTGTCCTTGAACAGCTGGCGGTCCTCGGCGCGGTCAATCGTGTCGGGCTTGCAGGCCAGCAGGCGGACGCCGCTGCGGTCCAAAAATCCGTTGCGGGCCAGCTCCATCGACAGGTTCAGGCCCATCTGGCCGCCCAGGTTCGGCAGGATGGCGTCGGGCTTCTCCTTCTCGATGATGCGCTCGATGACCTCGGCGGTCAGCGGCTCAATGTAAACATGATCGGCAATGTCGGGGTCGGTCATGATGGTGGCGGGGTTGGAGTTGACGAGGACGGTCTCGACGCCCTCGGATTTCAGCGCACGGCAGGCCTGCGTGCCGGAGTAGTCAAACTCTGCCGCCTGACCGATGATGATGGGGCCGGAGCCGATGACCAGTACCTTTTTGATACGCGGGTCTTTAGGCATTGTTGATTACTCCTTTCGCGGCCAGCATACGGCTGACGAACTGGTCAAACAGAAATTCGGTGTCCTTGGGGCCGCCGTTGGCCTCGGGGTGGAACTGCACGGTGAAGCAGTTCCATTTCAAGTAGTCGACGCCCTCACAGGTGCCGTCGTTGGCGTTGAAGTAGCTCATCTGGCCGACGGATTCGGGCAGGGTGTCCGCCATAACGGCGTAGCCGTGGTTCTGGCTGGTGATAAAGGTGCGCTGCTTGGCCTGGCTGGTGACGGGCTGGTTGGCACCGCGGTGGCCGTATTTCAGCTTGCAGGTCTTGGCACCGGCGGCCAGGGCGGTCAGCTGGTGGCCCAGGCAGATGCCGAAGGTCGGGATGCCGGTGCTCAGCATTTCACGGATGTTCGCGATGATTTCCACGTTCTCTGCCGGGTCGCCGGGGCCGTTGGAGAGCATGAGGCCGTCGGGGTTGAGGGCGGCCAGCTCGGCGGCGGTGGTCGTGCCGGGCAGCACGGTCACGCGGCATCCGCGCTTCTGCAGGCAGCGCACAATGTTGTTCTTGCAGCCCAGGTCGAGCAGCGCCACGTGCAGCGGCGTGTCTCCCCATGCACCGGCAGCCGTCGGCTCATAGGTCACGGCCTCGCGGCAGGTGACGGCCTTGACGGCGTCGACAACGGCGTAGGCGGCGATCTCGGGCAGCAGCGCGGCCTTCTTCTCGGGCTCGGCGTCGGGGTCGAACTCGGTGGTGATCGCGCCGTTCATAACGCCGCTCTCCCGCAGGGTGCGGGTCAGGCTGCGGGTGTCGATGCCCTCAATGCCGATGATGCCGTTCTTTTTCAGGAAGGCATCCAGCGTTTCCTCACTGCGGAAGTTGGACGGGGTCTTGCACGCCTCGCGCACAATGTAGCCCCTGGCCCAAATCTTCGTGCTCTCGACATCCTCACTGTTCATGCCGTAGTTGCCGATGAGCGGATAGGTCTGAGTGATGATCTGGCCGTAGTAGCTGGGGTCGGTCAGGGTTTCCTCAAAGCCGACCATACCGGTTGCAAAGACGACCTCACCGATGGTGGTACCGGGGCAGCCTACGCTGACGCCGCGGAACACCCGGCCATTGGCCAATATCAGATATGCCTGCATAATTATCTCCTAATAAAAATAAGAAATAAGAAATAATAAATAATAAAGAATGTGGAGTTTTCTCCCTATGGTCGAAAACAAAATCCGTAGGGGCGGATTCTATATCCGCCCGTGCAGCTGTGCCACGGGCAGAGCTGCACGGACTTTTTTGAGCGGAGCGCAGCGACGCGATTCACCGCATTTATTATTTATTATTTATTCTTTATTATTTGCACAAGCAGCGCTTACAGGGTTTGCTTCGCAGCTTCCTTCATTTTGCGGCTGCCCAGGTGCACCAGCGGGAGCTTGCCCTCCTTGCAGATGGGGCATTCCTCAGGGGCGTAGTTGGGCAGGTCGAGCTTGAGGGCGCTGGCGACGATGGGGATCGGGGACGGGGCCTCGGCGCGGGTGCGGTCCACGACGCAGGCAATGCCCACGCAGATGCCGCCGTTTTCCTCGATGACGCGCTTGGTCTCGAGGCTGGAAACACCGGTGGTGACGACGTCCTCCGCGATGATGCAGCGCTCACCCGGGTTGATCCTGAAGCGCTTGAGGGTCATGACGTTGTCGACGCGCTCGGTGAAGATGGCGCGCTTGCCCATCTGGCGGCCCAGCTCGTAGGCGTAGACGATGCCGCCCATGGCAGGGCCGACCACGACGTCAATGTTCAGCTCCTTGAGCTTCTCGGCAACCGGGGCCATGACCTCGGCGGCCTTGTCGGGGTACTGCTGCAGAAATGCCATCTGGCAGTAAGCGCCGGAGTGGCGCCCGGAGGAAAGCAGGAAGTGCCCCTCTAAAAATGCTTCACATTCCTTTAAAACTTCAAGTGCTTCGCGTGCCATAATTTGTTCCTCCTGTATGTTATTCAACTTATAGTAGCATATTTTGTATAAAAATGCAAGCAAAACGTATATGGTGGGGCGGCTTCCCCCGCGGGGGAAGCTGTCGGCGGCCCGCCCGCCGACTGATGAGGGCCGGGCTTGCCGTTATAGCCCGTGAACGGGTGGATGAGGGGAAGGCAGCCGGTGATTTACCGTGCGCACCCTCTGATCTCATCCAGCGTCTTGACGCCGTGGGCGTCCATCCACTGGCCGATCTCGTTCGTGATGCGGGTGCAGGCCTTCGGGTCCAGGAAGTTCGCGGTGCCGACCTGTACCGCCGCTGCACCGGCCATGATGAACTCCAAGGCGTCCTTACCCGTCAGAATGCCGCCCAGTCCCACGACGGGGATGCTGACGGCCCCCACGGCCTGCCAGACCATGCGCAGGGCAATGGGACGCACCGCCGGGCCGGACAGGCCCGCAAACGTGTTGTTGAACACGGGACGGCGCTTTTCCAGATCAATCGCGCACGCCTGGAAGGTGTTGCACAGGCTGATGGCGTCCGCGCCGGCAGCCTCAACGGCCTTGCACATCTCGGGGATGCTTTCGGCCTGCGGGCTCAATTTAACGATGAGCGGCACGGTGCAGACCTTGCGCACCGCGCTGACGACCTCGCCGGCGTCTGCCGCGCGGATGCCGAACGCGAGACCGCCCTGCTTGACGTTGGGGCAGCTGATGTTCAGCTCAATAAAATCCACGCCCGCGGCGCAGAGCATCTGCACGCCCTCGACGTTTTCTTCAATCGTGTGGCCGCCGAGGTTCGCCCAGACGGTGGTGCCGCACCGGCGCATGGCAGGCAGCTCGTGGTCGATAAAGTGCTGCACACCGGGGTTCTGCAGGCCGATGGAGTTCATCAGGCCCGACGGCGTCTCGTAGAGGCGCTCACCCTCGTTGCCGGGCTGGCCGTTCAGGGTCAGCCCCTTGCCGGAGATGCCGCCCAGCACGCGCAGATCCTCAATGCCCGCGTACTCGGGGCCGAAGCCGAAGGTGCCGCTGGCTGCGATGACCGGCCCGGCCAGCCGCTTGCCGAGAAAATCAACATGCAGGTCTGCCATCAGTCAAACACCTCCTGTGCGTTAAAGACCGGGCCGTCCTTGCAGACGGTGACCGGGCCGATTTTCGTATGGCAGGTGCAGCCCAGGCACGCGCCCAGACCGCAGGCCATCTTCTTTTCAAGGCTGGCCAGGCAGGGCACGCCTGCGGCGGCGCAGAGCTTAGCCACGCCGCGCATCATGACCATGGGGCCGCAGGTCAGCACAATGTCGTACTTGCTCACGTCCAGCAGGTCGGTGACCAGGCCGTGGTGTCCCTCCTTGCCGGAGTCGGTTGCGGCGTAGATGTCGCGGCACCAGGGCACAAAGCGGTCCATGCCGTAGGTCGTGTCGCGGAAGCCCACGAACAGGTCGGGGCGCACGCCCGCGCGGCAGAGCTCCTTGCAGAGCAGCAGCAGCGGCGCGGTGCCGATGCCGCCGCCGACCACGGCAATGCGCTTGTACTGCCCGGCCAGTGCGGCAGTGTCAAAGCCGTTGCCGCAGGGGCCGGTCACGGTCAGCGTGTCGTCCTTTTTCAGCGCGGCCAGCTTGTGGGTGCCCTCGCCCTTGACCTGATACAGGAAGGTCAGTGCGCCGGTCTGGTTGTCAAAGTCGTCAACGCTGATGGGGCGGGAAAGAATCGGCGTGGCGTCCGCGGCCCAGGCGCGCAGCATGTAAAACTGCCCGGCGTGGGGCTCGCGGCTGCGGTCCTGCCACTGGACCGTAAGGCGCATAATATCCTCTGCGACGGTTTCCTGACGCAAGACCGTCAGATTACAGCTTGTTGCATTCACCCTGAATATCCTCCCGCATACGCACGCACTCGTTGTAGGCAGCCTCGTCAAAGGCAACGCCGGGCTGCTTCTTGTAAGCCAGCAGGATGCCGCGGCTGGAGTTGACAACGCCGCCGTTGCCCTTGGTCAGGTACTGCGCGATGTCCGCCGCCTTGCCGCCCTGTGCGCCGTAGCCGGGAATCAGGAAGAAGGTGTCCTTGTAGGCCGCGCGGATGGCGGTGGCCTCCTCGGTGTGGGTGCCGCCGATGACCAGGCCGATGCTGGAATAGCCGTGCTCGCCCATGTAGTCCTTGCCAAGGGCGGTCAGGCTGTCGCCGACGAGGTCGTACACATGGCGGCCATCGTCGAGCTTTTTGTACTCAAAGTCCTTCGCGCCGGGGTTGGAGGTGCGGCAGAGCACGAACACGCCCTTGCCCTGCTCGGCGCAGTACGGCAGATACGGGCTGATGGAGTCAAGGCCCATGTAGGGGGCCAGCGTGATGATGTCGGCCTCGAAATCACCGGTAAAGTGCGCCTTGGCGTACATTTCGGCGGTCTTGGCAATGTCGCCGCGCTTGATGTCGGCAATGACGGGCAGACCGGTGGCGCGGGCCAGCTTCAGCGTTTCGGCGTAGGCACGCATGCCGTCCAGGCCCAGGGACTCATAATAGGCGATCTGCACCTTGTAGCAGCCCGCGACGCCCTTGGTGGCGTCGATCAGCGCACGGTTGAACGCGACGACGTTCTCCCCCGCCGTCTTGGCGGTGTCGGTGGTGGGCAGGTAGCTGATCTCGGTGTCCAGGCCCACGCAGACCGGGCCGTTTGCTGCGACGCTCTCGTAGAGCTTGTCCATGTTGGTAAGCATGCTGATTCCTCCGTTTGATGTATATAAATTGCGGCTCTATTATATAATGTTGGGAATCGTAGGGGCGGATTCTATATCCGCCCGCGGGACTGTGCCAGCGGCAGCCTTGCACGGGCGCATATAGAATGCGCCCCTACGGGTGTTTTGTGCGTGAAGGGGTGTTATTCTTCAATCTGGAACGTAACCTTCCCGCCTTTGATCGTGGTTACCACTTTTCCGTACAGCAGTGCGCCGTCGTAGGGGCAGTTCTTGCTCTTGCTGTGCAGCTCGTCGGCGTGGACCTCGTACATGTGGTCAAGGTCCACCAGCACGATGTCGGCGTCGTAGCCCGGCTCCAGCATGCCCTTGCGGTCGGCCAGGCCCAGCACGGCGGCGGGACCGGCGCTCATCAGGAAGCTGAGCATTTCCAGCGGCAGACGCTGCTCACGGCAGAGCTTGGTGTAGCAGACGCCGAAGGCCGTTTCCAGACCCACCATACCGGCAGCGCCCTTCTCCTTCTCCTCGGCGGTGTGGGGGGCGTGGTCGGTGCCGATGCAGGTCACGGTGCCGTCCTTGATGGCGTCGATCAGCGCGGTCACGTCGTCCGCCTTGCGGATGGGCGGGTTGACGCGGTAGGTCAGGCGGCTGTCGTCAAACCACAGGTGGTGCGGCGTGACCTCGCAGCTGACCCGCGCACCGCGCATCCGGCTCATGCGGACGGCATCGACGGATTCCCTGGTGGAGACGTGGCACATGTGCAGCCGGGTGCCGTAGTACTCGGCCAGATGGCAGTTGCGCACAGTCTCGATGTTCTCGGCCAGGCGGTAGTCCCAGGGGCTGATCTCGCGATCCTCGGCGTGGGACATGATGGTCAGGCCGCGCTCGGTGGCAATCGCGAACGCGCGGGCCATGACGGCGTTGTTCATGACGCCGTTGCCGTCCTCGGTGATGAACTTGATGCCCTCGGGCAGGGTCAGCAGATGATCCAGCGTTTTGCCGTCGAAATCCTTCGTGATGGAGACGGTCTGGTTTGCGTCGCACAGGCCGACGCGGGCGGCCTCGGCCTCGACGGCGTGGGCAATCTCGGCACTGGAGCAGACCGGCTTCGTGTTGGGCATCAGGTTGACGAAGGTGTACCCGCCCGCGGCAGCCGCGGCGGAGCCGGTGGAGATGTCCTCCTTGTACTCAAAGCCGGGGGTGCGCCAGTGGCAGTGGGTGTCGATGAAGGCGGGCAGGACCGTGCGGCCCTTCGCGTCGAGCACCTCCTCCCCTTCCGGGACGAGCAGCCCCAGACCGACAGCGGCAATTTTTCCGTCGCGCAGCCAGACCTCAATGGCCTTGCCCGCGCTGTCCTTTGCGTTGCGGATCAGCATGGTGGGAACCTCCTTAAAAATAGGAAACTTTGTCATAGCTGAGAGTGTAGGGGCGAACATTGTTCGCCCGTCAACTTTGCGTGGTTGAGCTTCTGCGGGAAAGCCGCGCATGAGGCAAACGGCCTGCGGGCGAGCAATGCTCGCCCCTACAAAGCCCCATGCAAAAACATCCCGCAGGGATATTTTTGCAAAAAAAAACTTTTCCCAAAAGGGAAAAGTCAAAAAGTCACACACAAAGCAGCAACGGGAAAGAACACTGCGCCGTGATTTTTAAAGACAGAAATAAAACGCATCATCCCGGCACACTCCTTCCTATAACTTTACCTACGTTTTACTTATTGTACCATGCAGGGGCGGCGGTGTCAATGCAAACGGGCTTTTTGCAAAAGTAAGGATTTTATAGATTTTTGCGCTGACTTTTGGAGGATTTGACAAAATCCGCAAAAATCCGTGCGCGGCGCGTACAGCATTGCACTTTGTCCGGCTTTGTGGTATATTTATAATAAGTATGGTAAATAGGAAGAGGAACGAACTATGGGCCTTTGGGAAGATGCAAAAAATATCCGCGATAAGGACCCCGCCGCGCGCAATGTGGCGGAGGTCATCATCCTGTACCCCGGCTTTCATGTGCTGGTCACGCACAAGATCGCACATTTTCTGTACAACCACCGGTGTTTCTTCCTGGCCCGTTTTGTCAGCCAGCTGGCGCGCCACCTGACCGGCATCGAGATCCACCCCGGCGCCAAGATCGGGCGCAAGCTCTTTATCGACCACGGTATGGGCATCGTCTTTGGTGAGACGACGGAGATCGGCGACAACTGCACGATCTACCACGGCGTCACCCTGGGCGGTACCGGCAAGGACACCGGCAAGCGCCATCCGACGCTGGGCGACAATGTGCTGATCGGCGCGGGCGCGAAGGTGCTGGGCCCGGTCTACATCGGTGACAACGTCCGCGTCGGCGCGGGCAGCGTTGTGCTGAAGAACCTGCCCGCCAACGCCACTGCCGTCGGTGTACCCGCGGAGATCGTCCGTGTCGGCAATATCAAGTGCTGCCCGGCGGACGATCTGGACCAGCAGGATCTGCCGGATATTGTCAACCAGCGCATATCCGAGCTTGAAGCCCGCCTGAGCCGCCTGGAAGCCGAAAAGCAGGGTGAGTTCCCGCCGGATAAAAAAGAATAATAAAAACGCACGCCGTGAAATTTACGGCGTGCATTTTTTGTCAGTATGGCTTCCCCAGAGGGGGAAGCTGTCAGCGGCCCCGCCCGCTGACTGATGAGGGGCAAACTTGCCGGGAATTTCCCACTGACGGGCAATAGGGAAAACCCGCCCCTCATCCGCCCTCGGTCGGGGCCTCGGGCACCTTCCCCCTCGGGGGAAGGCAATCAACTCATTTCAGATTCCGCAAATCCCCGCTCTCGCGGAAATCCTCATAATCCAGCGACAGCGACGGGCTGTAATAGGGGTCGTGCAAAATATTCTCCCGTCCGTGCACGGCGTAGAGACGTTCATGCTCGGCGTCAAAGCGAGCTTTTTTGGCGGGATCGTTCTCGTCGGAGCCGCGGGACTTGCTTTCGTAGTGGTAGAGCTCGGCGTAGGGCGTCCAGACAATGCGCCAGCCCGCGTCGCGCACACGCAGGCAGAAGTCCACATCGTTGTAGGCAACCGTGAACTCCTCATCCAGGCCGTGCAGCTCGTCGTAAACGGCGGTGCGCACCAGCAGGCAGGCCGCTGTCACGGCGGAGAAATCCTGCACCGTGGCCAGCCGGAACATATACCCGCTGCCGCCGCGCTTGTGGTACTTGTGGCTGTGCCCGGCGTAGCCGCCCAGCCCCGTGATGATGCCGGCGTGCTGGATCGTGTCGTCGGGATAGTAGAGCATTGCCCCGCAGAGGCCGACGCCGGGCTGGCTGCACTCGCCCACCATCTGGGTGAGCCAGTCGCCGTTGATGACCTCGACGTCATTGTTGAGTAGCAGCAGGTACTTGCCCGTCGCGTACCTGCGGCCAAAATTGTTGATGCGGCTGAAGTTGAAGCCGCCCTTGTAAGTCACGACCCGCGCGCGGTCATACCGCTCTGGCAGTTTTTTGTAGTAGGCCGCTGTGGCCGGGTCGGTGGAATTGTTCTCAATGACGATGACCTCGAAATTCTCGTAGGTCGTTTTGGCGTAGATGCTGTGCAGGCATTTTTCCAAATCATCGGTGTGGTCCTTGTTGGGAATCAAAATTGACACGAGCGGCTGCGGCTCGGGAATGTCCCACACCACATGGCAGGTGCCCGGGAATTTGCCCGGCTCCACCCTGCCCTGCCGCCCTGTGGCGGCCAGATGGTCGGCCACGGCCTTTTGCGCAGCCTTTTCCACATAGGGCTTGGCCGCCGTGCCGCCGCTGGTGGACGCCGCGTGCACGCGCCAGTAATACAGCACCTGCGGGATGTGCAGCGGCTTGGCTGCGGGGTCACGGCGCTGCATTTCGTCGATGAGACGCAGGAATAAGTCGTGATCCTGCGCGCCGTCGCAGGCCGGGCGCTCACCGCCGACGGCGTCGAACAGCGATTTTTTGAACACAGCCAGATGGCAGATGTAGTTGACGGCCATCAGGTACTCGGGCGCATAGTCGGGCTTGAAGTGGCCGACGCGCGGGTGCTCGGGCGTTTTCTCAAACAGGGCCTCGTCGCTGTAGGCAAACGCCGCGCCGCTCTCGGCCAGCGCTTTGCTCATGCAATAGACGGCATGAGGCGCGAGCATGTCGTCGTGGTCGGCAAGGGCCAGATACTCACCCGCTGCGAGCTTCGCGGCCTCGTTCGTATTGGCGGCAATGCCCTTGTTCTCGATTTTGGCGTAGACGATGCGCTTGTCCTGCGCGGCGCGGGTGCGGACGGTCTCGCCCACGTCGGGGTGGGCACCGTCGCTGGCGTCTACCAGAACCAGCTGCCAGTTCGGCGCGGTCTGGGCCTGCACGCTGTCCAGGAATTGCTGCAAAAACTGCGGCGGTGTGTTGTACAGCGGCGTCAGAATGCTGATGGTCGGCCAGCCGTCGGCGCGGGCGGCTGCGTCGGCACGCTGGGCCTCCAGCGTTTGCTTCGACGGCAGATACCGCGCTTTTTTGCCGAAGAACCGCCGCTTAAAAAAGCCGACGGCCCGCCCGGCCATGACGCCGACGCCCTGTTCTTTCGTCAGCGTCCGCGCATAGCCGAACAGTTCTTTGATGCGTTTCGTTTCAAGGCTCATGGGATGGCTCCTCATAAAAGCAGTCTTTGTGCCAAAGGCGGGGGTTGGATTGAATGTATTCCGCAATCATGCGGTAATTGGTTTCATTGCGGATGACGTGGTCGTGAAAGGAACGCTGCCAAAGGTGCTTATCGAACGGTGCGGCTTGCCCGCGCTTGACAAGACGGATGTACTCGACGGTAGAATACCGTTTGAACGCCTGCACGATGCTGATAATCGTAGGGGCGGATTCCATATCCGCCCGTGCCCGTTCAATCTCGACCAACGCGTGAAAATGATTGGGCATCACCACAAAATAACGGCACTGGACCGCCGGATATTGGCCGATGATCTCCCGGAAAACGCGCGCCGCCATGCGGGCGGATATGGAATCCGCCCCTACGGGAGCCCGGTTCGGGCCAAACAACATTCTACGTTGGTGCGTGCATATTGTGATAAAATAGGCGCCGTTTTGGCTGTAATCGTAACCCTGCAAATGGTGAGACTTGCGCTTCGGCAATACGGTTTCCATCACTTCAACCCGAAATTTTCAAACAGATTGTTGAAATGGGGGTTGTAATAGGGGTCGTAATTGTCGATATACTGCTGATATTTCGCGTAGAAATTCGCCTTTTCGCGCTCATACCGCTTGGCGTTCTCGCTTAAGGTATCCAGGCCGCGGCTCTTGCTCTCATAGTGATAGGCCTCGGCGCGCGGGGTGTAAACGTTCAATAGCCCCTTCTGCCATAGCTTTAAGCAATAGTCCACATCGTTGTAGGCGACGGCAAACTTTTCCTCGTCCAGCCCGCCAAATGCGCGGTAGAGCGACGCTTTTGTCATCAAGCAGGCACCCGTCACGGCCATATAATTCTGCGTCGTGACCAAGCGGTACATGTCCCCCACAGCGGTGCGGGGGTAGCTCTTGTGGCTGTGGCCCGCGCTGCCGTTGATGCCCATCAGCACGCCCGCGTGCTGGATCGTGTCGTCGGGGTAGTAGAGCTTCGCGCCAACCGCGCCTACGTCGGGCCGCTGGCTGTAGCTGAGCAGCTCGCGCAGGAAGTCGGACGACAACACCTCAATGTCGTTGTTGAGCAGCAGCAGGTGCTCACCCTCGGCGAACGTCGCGCCGAAGTTGTTGATGGCCGAGAAGTTGAACGTGCCCTTGTAGTAGACGACGCGGCAGTCGGCAAAGCGGTTGGGCAGTGTCTCGTAATAGGCAAACGTTGCCGGGTCGGTGGAGTTGTTCTCGATGACGATGACCTCAAAATTGTCGTAGCCCGCGTTTTTGTACAGGCTCGTCAGGCAGCGGTCCAGGTCGTCAATGTGGTCTTTACTGGGGATCAGTACGCTGATCTTCGGGTGGCCGGTCAGCTCGTACCGCACCTGAAACGCGCCGGGCGCGTCGGGCACGGCCATCGCGTGCCCCGGCAGACCGAGACGCTTGAGCTGCGCGTCGATGGCGCGCTCCCCCGCCGCGACGGCGTAAGGCTTGGCCTCCATGCCCGCGGCGGTGGAGCCGGCCGCGGCACGCCAGATGTAGAGCACCTTCTTGATATGCTCGATGCGCTGTGCTTTTTCTGTCAGGCGCAGGATCAAATCATGGTCCTGCGCACCGTCAAACTCCTTCGACTCATACGCGCCCGCGGCGTCCAGCAGCGGACGGCTGAACACCGCCAGATGCGTGATAAAGTTGACCCCGCGCAGGTAGTCGGGCGCAAAGTCGGGCTTGAAGTGGTAGCCGCCCAGCTCCTTTAAATCGGCGGAGAGAACGATTTCATCACTATAGACAAAATCCGCTCCGGTGTTTTGTATGGTCTGCACAACCTCGAACAGCGCGTTCGGGTAGAGCACGTCGTCGTGGTCCAGCAGCGTGATGTACTCGCCGTGCGTCAGCGCAAATCCGCGGGTCGTGTTGAGGGCAATGCCGCCGTTTTCAATCGGCTCATACACAATCGTGCCGGGCACAGCCTTGGGCAGACGGCGCTCCAGCCGTTTTTCGGCGTCGGATGCGTCCACCAGCACCAATTCCCAGTTTGTGTAGGTCTGCCTGACGACGCTTTGCAGCATCTTGTCAAACAGTTTGGCGGGCGTGTTGTACAGCGGCACGATGATGCTGATCTTCGGCCCCTGCAGGTGCGCGGCGCGCTGGGCCTTCAGTTCCCGGCGCAGCGGAATGTCGGCGCGGTGCCGCCAGTCGTCGTGGTGCATCGCCAGCCCGACGCGGAATTTCACATCGCGCCAGAGCTGCTCGGCCCCCTGCTCCCGCAGGGTCTTGACGCTGCGCCCCGCGAGGTCCCGCAGGTGGGCGGGGTTCAAAAGCCGCCGCGCCATGCCGCCGACGCTGTCCTGTACGGCCAGGTCGGCAGGGCGCTCGTTGTTCGGTTTCGTGTTCTCGGACATAGCTTATTCCTCGGTGACTTTGGCCGGCATGGCGTCCTTTTTCTCAAACCTTCGGTACTCGGCGGTAATTCCCTTCGTCGCGCCGATGCGGCGCAGATGGCCGTGGTCGAGCCAGGCTACCTTGTTGCACATACGCTCGATCTGGTCAATGGAGTGGCTGACCAGAATGACCGTCGTGCCGCCGGACAGCAGCTCGGCCATGCGCTTTTCACACTTCTCCTGAAACAGGAAGTCACCGACGGACAGGATCTCGTCGGCAATCAGGATGTCGGGCTTCGTTATCGTTGCCACGGCGAACGCCAGACGTGCGACCATGCCGGAGGAGTAGTTTTTCAGCGGCACGTCGAGAAACTCCTGCAATTCGCTGAATTCGACGATGTCGTCGAACTTTGAGTCGATGTACTTGGGCGTGTAGCCCAGCACGGTGCCGTTTAAATAAATGTTTTCCCGTGCGGTCAGGTCCATGTCAAAGCCCGCGCCCAATTCGATCAGCGGCGCAATCGTACCGTTGACCGTGACCTTGCCGGCGCTGGGCTTGTAGACGCCGGAAATCACTTTCAGCAGCGTAGACTTGCCGCTGCCGTTCAGGCCGATGAGGCCGTAGAAATCGCCGGGCATAATATCAAACGATACATCGTCCAGTGCAAAGAACTCGTCAAACCGCACACCGCCGTGCAGCAGCGCGACGAAGTACTCTTTCAGGCTTTCGTGCTTTTCCTTGGAGAGGTTGAAGCGCATCGAGACATGGTCGATGGAGATGATGGGTTTCTGCTCTGCCATTTCGATGCCCCCTTACATGTACAGGACGAACTTGTCCTGATTCTTTTTGAACACCCAGATGCCGAGGCCCAGGCTCAGCGCGGCGCAGAGGAACGGAATCAGCACCATGTTGGGGGTCAGCCCCTCGCCCCACATGACGCAGGAACGCACGGCGGTGATGTACCAGTAGATGGGGTTCAGGTTGATGACGTACTGCATCCAGCTTTCCATCTGGCGCGGGTCGTAGAAGATGGCGCTGCCGTAGACAAGCAGTGTGCAAAAGACCTCCCAGATATGCATGATGTCACGCACAAAAACGTAGAGCGTGGACAAAATCAGCCCGATGCCCAGACTGAAAATAAACAGCATCACAAGGGGATAAATGGCCAGCAGCACAGTCCCGATCGAGATGTGCGACCAGGTCAGCAGCGCGACGATAAACAGCGCCACGAGACTGAAAAAGAAGTTGACGAGCGCAAAGCAGCACTTTTCCAGCGGAAAGATGTATTTGGGAATATAGACCTTGCGCAGCAGCGGGCCGTTCTTCAGCACGCTCTCCATGGCCATGGTCGTGCTCTCGCGGAAGAAGTTGAACATCAGCTGGCCGATGATAAGGAACAGCGGGAAGTCCTCGATGCCCTGACCGCGCTGGTTGAACAGCGCACCGAACACGGCCCACATGACCAGACAGGTCAGCAGCGGGTTCAGCACGCTCCACGCCACGCCCAGCACGCTGCGGCGGTATTTCAGCTTGAAATCACGGGAAATCAGGTTTTGCAGCAGGTAGCGGTATTTCCAGAAGCCTGCGAAGGTGTCTTTCAGTTTCTGCACGGTTTACCCTCAATATTTCTCAAAATATTCGAACTTCTGGGCGGCAAACGGGGTGTGCTCCTTGTCCTTGGCGCTGGTCTTGTGCTCGCAGCCGCAGTCGGGCCACTGCACGTTGACCGTCGGGTCATCGTAGGGAATGCCGCCCTCGGCGGTGGGGTCGTAGACGTCGGTGCACTTGTAGCAGAACTCGGCCACATCGGACAGCACGACAAATCCGTGGGCGAAGCCCTCGGGGATCCAGAGCATCTTCTTGTTGTCGGCGGACAGCGTTGCGCCCACCCACTTGCCGAAGGTCTTGCTGTTGGGGCGGCAGTCGACGGCGACATCGAACACTTCGCCCAGGGTCACGCGGACGAGCTTACCCTGGGTGTGCTTGGTCTGGAAGTGCAGGCCGCGCAGCACGCCCTTGGTGGAGCGGCTCTGGTTATCCTGCACGAAGGGTTTGTCGATGCCCGCTGCGGCGAACTCGTCGATCTGGTAGGTCTCCATAAAATAGCCGCGGTCATCGCCAAAAACAGTCGGCTCGATGATCTGCACGTCAGGAATATCGGTCTTGATGAAATTGAACTTGCTCATGGTTTGGAATCTCCTTTTTATATTTCATACGTCTAATACATAGCGATACAGGATATATTATACTCTATTTCACTGCGCCGGGCAAGATGGCGGAAAAATTTTGTCGCTGCTGTAACAACAGGACGGCTTTTCCGTCTTGTTAAGTGTAGGGCAGATATGGTATGATAGCCCGGAAGGTGGTGTGCAGAGTGACAAAACGCGAAGCCCGCGCATGGGCCAAGGCCCGGCGCGCGGAACTGGATATGGCGGCTGTGGGCCGCGGCATGGCGCAGGCGCTGTTCAGCCTGCCGCAATGGCAGAGTGCCGGGGCAGTGCTGGCCTTTGCGCCCATGCCGGATGAGCCGGACACGGCGGAAATACTAAGACGCGCGCTGGCCGACGGCAAGCGCCTGCTGCTGCCCCGCGTGCGGAGCAAAACCGAGATGGACTGGGTGGAGATACCGGCATTGTGCCTGCTGCGGCCCGGGGCGTTCGGCATTCAGGAGCCGCCTGCCGACCTGCCCGCCGCCGACCCGGCGGGATACGCCGCGGCGCTGGCCCTTGTCCCCTGCCTGGCCGCCAGCCGCGACGGGGTCCGGCTGGGGCGCGGCGGCGGGTATTATGACCGATTTCTGGCACACTATAAGGGAGCGGGGCTGCTGCTCTGCCCCGAGGCTCTGCTGCTGGACGAGCTGCCCTGCGACGACTGGGACGCACGCTTTGCGCCCGAGAATATTCTGACCGAGAAAGGAATTTTACGATGAAAAAGCTGCTTTTTGCAACAGCCCTGCTGACCGCCCTGCTCCTGTCTGCCTGCGGCAGCCAAAAGGCTGACAGCAACGATCTTGCGAACCAGCCTGCCACAAGACCCGAGGAAGGCGCGGAGCTGGACCCGGAGTTCAGCGTTGACGACGAGGATACCGGTGAGACCGCCGAGCCGCAGCCGGACGCGGAGCTGAGCGAGATGGTGGATGCTATTTATAACGTCCAGCCGGTTGACCTGATGGGCATGGAGACGGTGGCCATCGACCTGACCGACGAGAGCTGGTACGGCTATCTGGCGGGGCTGACCGCGGACAATGTGGACAAGGTGGATGCCGCAGTAGTCAGCGAGCCGATGACCGGAAGCCAGGCGTACAGTCTGGTGCTGCTGCGCCTCAAGGACAAGGCCGATGCCCGCGAGATCGCCGATTCGATGGAGGAAAACATCAGTATGCGCAAGTGGGTCTGCGTGGAGGCAGATAAGGCCCGCGTGGTCAGCTTTGATGATAAGCTGCTGTATGTCATGGCAGACAGTGAGCTGGTCGATGCCGATCTGGTGGCGGATGCTGCCGCAAAGGCCTTTGGTGCGACATTTGATGTCGATGATTCCCTCGTCAATGAGGACGAGAGCGAGCTGCCGCCGGAGCTGCTGTCCGCCCCGGCTGTGGCAGACTGAGCGATACAAAAAACAAAGAGCCGTGCCCTTTGCGGGGCACGGCTCTTGTTGATTACGGGCGGAATCAAGCCTTGGCGGCCTTGATCTCCTTGATGAGCTCGGGAACGACCTTGTACAGATCGCCGACGATGCCGTAGGTGGCAACATCGAAGATGGGGGCGTTCTCGTTCTTGTTGATGGCGATGATGTTCTCGGAATCCTGCATACCGGCAACGTGCTGGATGGCACCGGAGATGCCCAGTGCAACGTAGATGCGGGGATGCACGGTCTTGCCGGTCTGACCGACCTGATGGTCGGCAGACAGCCAGCCCTCATCGGTGACGGCGCGGGAAGCACCGACAACACCGCCCAGAGCCTCAGCCAGCTCCTCGGCCAGCTTGATGCCCTTCTCGGGGTCAGCAGAGATGCCGCGGCCCACGGCGACGACAACGTCGGCACCGATCAGGTCAACGAGCTTCTCGGCGCTCTTCTTGATGTCGAGCACCTGAACATGGATGTCGTCCGCGGTCAGAGCGGGAGCGACGTTCTCGATGACGACCTTGTCAGCACCGGCCTGGTCGAACGCCTGCATCTGCATGACACCGGGGCGGACGGTGGACATCTGCGGGCGGAAGCGCGGGCAGATGATGGTAGCCATCAGGTGGCCGCCGAAAGCGGGGCGGGTCATCTTCAGGTTGGTTTTCTCCTCAAACTTGGTGTTGTCCACATCAATGTTGGAGGTGGTGCGCAGGAAGTTCTTGTACTTCTCGACATCGACGTCCAGATGGGTGCAGTCGGCGGTCAGACCGGTGTGCAGACGGGCTGCGCAGCGGGGGCCGAGGTCGCGGCCCAGGTTGGTCGCACCGATCAGCATGATCTCGGGCTTCTTGTCCATGATGAGGTCGCACAGCGCCTTGGCATAGCCATCGGTGGTGTAGTCCTTCAGCAGGGGGCTGTCGATGTTGTAAACGCGGTCAGCGCCGTAGCCGCCCAGCGTCTTGAGGTCAGCCTCGGCCAGGCCGCTGCCCATGACAACGCCTGCCAGCTCAACGCCCAGGTCATTGGCCAGCTTGCGGCCCTCGCTCAGCAGCTGATAGCTGATGGACTGGATCTCGCCCTCGCGCTGCTCGCAGAATACCCACACGCCCTTGAAGGCGGCGGTGTCCATTGCATTGAATTCAGCCATTGTTCGTTTCTCCTTCCTCAAATCAGGTGCTTGTCGTTCAGGATGCCGACCAGCTGGGCAGCGTCCTCGACCTTCATGCCGGCGCCCTTGACCGGAGGAGCAAAGGACTTGTAAACGTTCGTCGGGGAGCCCTTCAGACCGATGGTGTCGGTCTCGATGAGCGGATCGTCCTTCAGAGCGTTGTAATCAAAGACCTCAAGCGGCTTGTCGTAGGACTCGAAGATACCGGAAACGCTCATGTAACGCGGGGTGTTCAGCTCCTTGATGCAGGTCAGCAGGCAGGGAGTCTGGACCTTCAGCTCCATGTAGCCGTCCTCGAGCTGACGCTTGACGGTCAGGCTGTTGCCGTCCTTCTGAATGTCGGTGACATAGGTGACCTGGGGCAGATGCAGCTTCTCGGCGATCTGGGGACCGACCTGAGCGGTATCACCGTCGATGGCCTGACGGCCACAGAAAACGATGTCCTCGGGGCCGACGCCGATCTTGTTGACGGCAGCGGCCAGGATCTGGGAGGTAGCGAAGGTATCGGAACCGCCGAACTCGCGGCCGGAGACCAGCACGCCGCGGTCAGCGCCGCGGGCCATCAGCTCACGCAGCATACCCTCTGCCGGCGGCGGGCCCATGGTGACGACGACGACCTCGCAGCCGGTCTCGTCCTTCAGCTGCAGGGCGGCCTCGACGGCGTTCAGGTCGTCGGGGTTGGTGATGGTAGCCATGGCAGAGCGATCCATGGTGCCGTCAGCCTTGACAGCGACCTTGCCCTGCGTATCGGGAACCTGTTTGACACAAACGATTGCTTTCATTACGTCTGTCCTCCTTACTTCAGCAGCGCGCCGCCGATGACCATCATCTGGACTTCGCTGGTGCCCTCGTAGATCTCGGTGATCTTGGCATCACGCATCATGCGCTCGATGGGGTAATCGCGGGTGTAGCCGTAACCGCCGAACAGCTGCAGGCAGCGGCGGGTCACGTCGCTGGCGGTGCGGGCGGCAATGAGCTTGGCCTCGGCAGCCTCAACGCTGTAGCGGACCTTCTGGCCGTCCATGGCAGCCTGCTTCTTCTGGGCAGCTGCGTAGACCAGATACTTGGCGGCATCAACGCGGGCCTTCATCTCGGCCAGCTCGAACTGGGTGTTCTGGAACTGTGCGATGGAGCGGCCAAACTGCTTGCGCTCCTTGACATAGGCGACGGTCTCGTCGATGGCGCCCTCGGCAATGCCCAGAGCCTGGGAGGCGATGCCGATACGGCCGCCGTCCAGCGTAGCCATGGCCAGCTGGAAGCCCTTGCCCTTCACGCCCAGCAGACGATCCTTCGGGATGATGCAGTCCTCCATGATGAGCTCGCAGGTGGAAGAACCGCGGATGCCCATCTTGTCCTCGGGCTTGCCGACCTTGAAGCCGGGATCGGTGCGCTCAACGATGAAGGCGCTGATCTCCTTCTGCTTGCGGCCACGCTTGTCGGTGACAAAGCCGGTGACGGCAATGATGATGAACACATTGGCAAAGCCTGCGTTCGTGATGAAGATCTTGGAGCCGTTCAGCTTCCAGTGGTCGCCCTCGTCAACGGCGAAGGTCTGCTGGCCCTGAGCGTCGGTACCGGCACCGGGCTCGGTCAGGCCGAACGCGCCGACCCACTCGCCGCTGCACAGCTTGGGCAGGTACTTGGCCTTCTGCTCGGGGGTGCCGTTCTCATAGATGGGAGCTGCGCACAGAGAGGTGTGGGCGGACAGGATAACACCTGTGGTGCCGCAGACCTTGGACAGCTCCTCGACAGCCATGACGTAGGACAGGACGTCGCCGCCTGCACCGCCGACGGACTTCGGAAAGTAGATGCCCATCATGCCCAGCTTAGCCATCTTCTCGACGGTCTCCTTGGGGAAGTACTCCTCCGCGTCGACCTTCTTGGCGAGGGGCTTGACTTCGTTTTCAGCAAACTCCTTGTACATCTTCTGGACCATTTGCTGCTGTTTAGACAGAGTAAAATCCATTGATAAAACCTCCATATACTGGGGCCGGGCTATACTGCCCGACCAAACAAACGCGGCCCGGCACGGTTTTGACCGCGCCAGGCGCGTAAGTTACTGAATTACAGGGCGTCGACAGGGGTCTTGGTGCGGTCTGCGTTGTAAACGTAGAAGCCCTTGCCGGTCTTGCAGCCCAGGTTGCCGCCGCGGACCATCTTGCGGATCAGCGGGCAGGCGCGGTACTTGCTGTCGCCGGTCTCCTTGTACAGAACGTCCATGATGGCCAGGCAGATGTCCAGACCAACAAAGTCGCCCAGCTCCAGGGGGCCCATCGGGTGGTTGGCACCCAGCTTCATAGCGGTGTCGATACCGGCGATGTCAGAAACGCCCTCCATCTTGATGAAGGCAGCTTCGTTGATCATGGGGATCAGGATGCGGTTGACGACGAAGCCGGCAGCCTCATTGACCTGAACGGGGGTCTTGCCGATCTCAACGCTGATCTTCTTGATGGTCTCGACGGTCTCGGCGGGGGTGTTCACACCGGCGATGACCTCGATGAGCTTCATGCGGTCAGCGGGGTTGAAGAAGTGCATGCCGACCAGAGGACGGCTCAGACCCTTGCCGATCTCGGTGATGGACAGAGAGGAAGTGTTGGAAGCGAAAACGCACTCGGGCTTGCAGATCTTGTCCAGCTCGCCAAAGGTGGTCTGCTTGACCTTCATATCCTCGAAAGCAGCCTCAACGATCAGGTCGCAGTCAGCGCACAGATCCTCTTTCAGACCGGCGGTGATGGCAGCCATGCGGCGGTCAACCTCAGCCTGGTCCAGCTTGCCCTTGGCAACGAGCTTGGCATAACCGGCAGCGATCTTGTTCTTGCCGCCCTCGGCCCACTCCTGCTTAATGTCGCACAGAGCGACGGTGAAGCCCTCAACCTGTGCAAATGCCTTTGCAATGCCCTGGCCCATAGTGCCAGCGCCAATAACGCCTACCTTCATAGTAAGTACCTCCAAATTATGTTGTTGCGGGGTTGTAGGGGTGGGTGCTCGCATCCGCCCGCGGGGCGTCGGGGACGCCGCCCCTACAAGATTGTAGTTGAATTTAGTTATTCGTGAAAACCGGCTTCGGTTTCGGTTTCTCGCGGCTCAGGAAGCAGCCCATGCCCTCGACCTGGTCGTGGGTCTCGAAGCAGTCGCCGAACAGCTTTTCCTCGACCTCAACGGCCTTCTCAATGGGCAGGCTGATGCCGTTGTTGATGGCCTTCTTGCAGTTGCGGACCGCAATGGGAGCATTCTTGGCGATCTTGCCGGCCAGCTTCAGCGCAGCGGGCATCAGCTCCTCCTGCGTGTAGACGGCGTTGACCAGACCAATGCGCAGGGCCTCGTCTGCCTTGATGTTCAGGGCAGAGTATACGAGCTGCTTGGCCATGCCCATGCCGACAAGGCGTGCCAGACGCTGGGTGCCGCCGAAGCCCGGCGTGATGCCTAAGCCCACTTCCGGCTGACCAAAGACGGCATTGTCGGAGCAGAGGCGGATGTCGCAGCTCATAGCCAGCTCATTGCCGCCGCCCAGCGCAAAGCCGTTGACAGCTGCGATGACGGGCAGCGGGAAGCTCTCGATCATCAGGAAAACGTCGTTGCCCAGCTTGCCGAAAGCCTCGCCCTCGGCCTTGGTCATCGTGGACATAGAGCCAATGTCGGCACCGGCCACGAAGCTCTTGTCACCGGCACCGGTCAGGACGACGCAACGGACGGTGTTCTGATCGATGGCCTCAAAGGCGGCCTTCAAATCAGCCAGAACCTCGGGGTTCAGGGCGTTGAGTGCCTTGGGACGGTCGATGGTAACGACTGCCACAGCGCCCTGCAGTTCAGTAGTAACAAAGGACATAGGATAAAACCTCCGGTTTTTAACAGAGTTTACATTTCAACGATGGTGGCGCAGCCCATGCCGCCGCCGATGCACAGGGTAGCAAGACCCTTGTGAGCGCCGCGATGCTTCATGGCGTACAGCAGGGTGACGAGGATACGGGCACCGGAAGCGCCGACGGGATGGCCCAGCGCAATAGCGCCGCCGTTGACGTTCAGCTTGCTCTGGTCGAAGTGCAGAGCCTCGCCGACGGCAACAGACTGAGCGGCAAAAGCCTCGTTGGCCTCGATCAGATCCATGTCGTCCACGGTCAGGCCGGTCTTGGCCATGACCTTCTTGGTGGCGGCGATGGGGCCCAGGCCCATGACCTCGGGCTCAACACCGGCCAGAGCACCGGCAACCCAGGTAGCCAGAGGCTCAACGCCCAGCTCCTTGGCCTTCTCCTCGCTCATGACGACCAGAGCAGCAGCGCCGTCGTTGATGGCGGAGGAGTTGGCGGCGGTGACGATGCCGTCCTTCTTGAAGCAGGGCTTCAGCTTGCCCAGAACCTCCATGGAGCTCATGCGGGGGCCTTCGTCGGTATCAAACACGGTGTCGCCCTTCTTGCCCTTGATGACAACGGGAACGATCTCGTCCTTGAAAGCGCCGTCGGCAATAGCCTTGGCGGCCTTCTCCTGAGAATGGAAGGCAAACTCGTCCAGCTGCTCACGGCTGATGGGGTTGTAGCCGTACTTCTTCTGGTAGGTCTCGTTG
>ERZ1673704.425-NODE-425-length-30192-cov-5.298669_pt1 | contig 30192 bp, 44 predicted proteins | sample MGYA00580234_ERZ1673704 | MGnify/ENA primary metagenome ERZ1673704 (study PRJEB41218, sample SAMN15661757) | gut metagenome | host: Homo sapiens | place: Canada: London | collected 2015-08-20/2019-03-30 | study: EMG produced TPA metagenomics assembly of...
GGTATGCCCATTCGTATAGACTTTCTGAGCATTGAGCGTATAGCTTCCGCTGTCAATGTACTGCAAATCCTCATTGTTCAGCGGCATCACAACGCCCTGAAAAGCAGTTTCGATCGTTGTTCCCGGCTTCCACTGTCCGCCCTGCTCCTTATCATAGCCGCCGCCCTCGGTATGCACCTCGTACATACTGTGCAGCAGGCTTCGCGGGATCTGCGGCCCTTTCCATTTTCTCATAAATCAGATGCCCTCCACGCTGTACGAAATGCTGTTGTACAGCCGCCCTGTATCAAACAGGGGCTGATACTGGGTGCTGGTCAACTGCGTTGTGGCAGACTTTGGCGGTGACAGCTTCGTGTTGAAGTAGTCGTGGGTCATTTCGACCGCCCACTTCCCGATGTAGTCTGCCGCTTCCTGAGCCGTCCATTTTTTCAAAATGATGCCGTCAACAGCTTCTTTGCAGATATTTTCCAGCGTGGCCTTGCCGGTGTCGAAGCTCGCTCGGATGAAACTGCGTTCCGGGATGGTCACACTGTCCACCAGCATATACATCCACTCGTAGTCCTCATTCGGGCGCGGGTCTTCTTCGCCGCCGCTCGGATGCTTTTTTGCATCATGTTTTTCCTGCTTCTTTCTGCCGGGGGCTTTCTGGGGATGCTTTCTGTCGCGTACCAAAAAGCCATAGCCGGGAGAAATTGGAATAAACCGCAGGTCATTGAATTTGCGGGGACTGCCAGCATTCTTTGCTTCCATATTCAACGGAATAGCCAGATGCTTGACATTCTTCGCACTGATTGTCGCTCCATATTCATGCACACCGGCAATCATCAGGATGTCGCTTCCCGCATCTCCCAGAATGCCCACATGAATACTCACGCCTTGCAGCACTGTCAGTTCCCGCTTGATGCGCTCCATATCTGCGCGAAATCCATCTTTAAGGATTTTCATGTTACCACCGCTGATACTTTGAAATCACGGACTGCCATGTTTCGCTGATATTCTTATCGAAAGTCCAGCTCACATCGGAGATAGAGAACGCCGACAGCCCGGCGGCATCATTTTCAATGATGGCCCACTGCTGGGCGATCATGTACCAAACAATGGCTTCCAGATCTGCCGGGAGCGTGGCTGGATGGTCTTCGGTGGCATCTTTCGGCAGAATATACCCGGCCACATACTGCACCTCCAGATATTTTCTGGGGGCAATGTAGTCATAGGCCAGCCCGCCGATGTGCCCGCGGTATGTCCATCCATCTTCACGGAACAGAACTCCGATCTCGCCGGTTTCGTTGAAATCGAAGTCCGTAATGGTCTTCCCGGTGAACGTGTCCGTGATACGTTCTACGCTGACAATGGGGTACTGCTCCAGCGATAACTGCTGTGTTCCAGTACCGCAATATCTTTGCCGGTAGGTGCTTTTCCCCAGCTTTCTTCCCAGCTGAGTTTCCAGCCACGCAGATGCCGCATTGATAAGCTGCACAAGGGTTGCATCCCGCTGTGCATCTTCTTCCGCCGGGTCGATGCCGAGCGAGGTTTTCAGGGCATCCAGAGTGGTGAGGGCATTTTCTCTCAGTGTTACGGCCAACACGACACCTCCAAATAAAAGCCCTCTGACAGGCTTTCCCCATCAGAGGGGAACTTTACTGAGCGCCCTTTTCCGGGGCTTCCTGCGAAGCCGCAGGTGGGGTTGCGGCGGTCTTCCGCTCCTTTGCACGAACTGCTTTGTTCTCAGCAGGGCGCGGGGCGGCCTTGGGCGGTTTGAACATTCTCGCCATCATGCAGCCCTCCATCAGATACTTTCCTTGACCGGGCAGTTGGTGGCATCACCCAGCGCCAGCGCACCGATGGTGCCGTTGGTGGCGGTGATCTTGACGCAGGACTTGCAGCCGATCAGGTCAATGTCGAGGTTCGCCACAGCCTGAGCTTCGGCTTCGTTCTCAATGACGGCCTCGCCATCCTCATTGACCGGGTTGTCAACGAAGACGCGGCTGTCCTTGACCGGCTCATACGGACCGGCGGTGCTGTCGGCAGTTTCGACCTTGATGGTGGCCGTCTGGGACGCTTCCACAGTAACAGCCAGCACGGCGCTCTCATAACCGGTGCGGTCAACATCATTGCCGCTGGCAAACGGCAGGACGGTGACGGTATCAAACAGTGCTCTTTTCATAGCAGTTCTCCTCCTCAGATAACCTTGATATTGTGGACGTAGGCGAAGCTCTCAACATGGCGCACACCAATGTCATCGTACATCAGCGCACGGGTGCCGGTCAGATTTTCCTCAAAGGCGTTGTGCTTGACACCGTTCTCATCCGTCCAAGTGCCGTCCAGAGTGGTGTAGGTCTCCAGACCCATCTGATCGCCGATCATCAGGTCTGCCCAGTTGCCGAAGAACATTTCGGTGCAGCCGGTCTTGCTGTCGGTCGGGATCTGGTTGGAAACCTTGTACGGCATGCCGAGGAAGTTACCAGCGTTCATCTCATCGCGGTAGATGTAGTCGCCGGTGGTGGTCTTGATGTTCTTGAGATAGCCCTCCATAAAGGAGTTGAAAGCCCAGCCCAGAGCCTGATCATCCACATTCTTGCTCATAACCAGCGACTTCACATAGACCGGGAAATCGGCGGTCAGCTTGCCGTCTGCGGCATACTGGGCATCCATCTTCTTTGCGTCGATTTTCTCAACGCCGGGGGTGTTGGCAATGCCGGTGGGCTGGAACTCGCCGCCGGTGCCGTACAGAGCGCCCCAGTCAAGGCCGAGCTGCATACGGCGGGACAGGTCAGCGGCGAACAGCTCATCGGCGCTGTACTTGGTGCTCATCAGCAGTTCGCGGGTCTGGGGCACAATAGCTTCCAGACGCTTTGCAGACAGGCGCAGGTTGCCGAATGCAGGCTGGGTAGATGCGATCTTGCGGCCCTCACCGCCCCACATAGCGCGGGTGCCAGAGGTCATGCGAGGGATGTTCAGGTTGCCGTTCTCCAGCGGAATGGTGCGTGCGCCCAGCTCCTTGATGACGGTCTTGCTGTACAGCAGTTCGATGACCTCATCCAGATAGACTTCCGGGATCAGGAAGCCGCCAGCGGTCGGGTTGGTGGCAGACATGGCCTTGAACTCGCGGGCCATGGACATATCCTCGTAGTACTTCTTGGCGTAGAACTCAGCACGTTCCGGGTCATGCCGGCCGAAGACATCCAGACACTTGATGGCGCGGGCGAGGTTCACCAGCGGGGGCACGCTCTTCTGCTGCTTCTTGGCGGAAGCGGTGCCGCCCATGAACAGGCTGGAGTACTTACGCTGGGCAGGGGCGGTGCCGGACTTCACCTGACGGCGGAATGCAGCGGACTTGCGGCGCTTGGCATCATCCTCAGAAGCGGCTTCGTCATCATCCTTTTCATCGGAGTCAGCCTCATCGTCATCCTTGCCCTCGGAATCGGCTTCATCATCGTCCTTGCCCTCATCTGCAGTCATGGCATCGATGATCTCAGCGGCCTCCTGAATGACTTCATCGGCCGTCAGGTCGCCGACTTCCTCACCGGCATCCTTGCGGGACTTGCGCTTCTCGTTGGCATTGTCCACGGCCTGTTCGATAATGTCGGCCATATCATCCGCCGTAATACCATCCAGCGCGGCGGCAGCATCGCCACCATCATCGCCGGTATCGTCCTCCTCGCCCATGGCTTCCTTGACGGCGCCCTTGATGAGGTCTTTCAGCTCATCGGTGCCCACCTTCATAGACTTGATGGCGGCTGCGGACTTCTTTCTGTTCTTCAGACGCATTGATTTTTCCTCCTGTGTCAAAAAATAATTTCTACAGTTTTCTTCGGAGCGGATTTCCGTTCCACGGACTTGTGTGCGCTTACCGGGGGATGCCCCTTGCCATTGTAACCCTGCGCTTCCGAAATGATCTTATCCAGCAGTTTTGTGGCGGCTTTCATGGATGTACAGGCATCCTTGAGGGACTTCATGCGGGAAGCAGAAATTTTGCGCCCGGCCTTTACCTCGGTAACGATGGCCTGCGCTTCTGCTTCGATGCGGGTTGCCGCATCATCCGATTTGTGGTCCGTAATGACTGCCTGTTCGTTCATTGCCCATGTGACAACGCTGATTTCCCAGAGCTTGACTTCGCGGAGGTGGCGGATGCCGTTCTCATCGTAGTCAAACACAACCGGGTCATAGCCGATGGAGAGTTCGCACAGAACGCCGTCATGGATCAGCGTTTTCACATCCCTGCCGAGAGTGGTATCACTGATCTTGGCGCTCATAAAAAGGCCTTTTGCATCCTCGCGGAGTTCGGTAGGAATGCCGATCGGCAGCAGACTATCGTTATGCCCGGACAGGATTTTCACCCGTCCGATGCCCTCGGCGATGGTCTTCGTGAAGGCACCCGGCTCAATAATGTCGCCGCCGCTGTCGATATTGGAGAACACAGCACCATAGCCGGAGAATGTGCCCTCTTTATCGTCAAAGCCCTCCAGTTCAAACTCCACGGTTTTATACTCGGTCTTTGCGCCCTTGTGCTTTACTCCCCGTGCAAGGGAGCGTTCCCATGCGCTTTTCCCCACGCGCTGGGAATAATAAGACGGCGATACCCGCAGATTTGCAACTGCCAGCTTCGCCGTCATAGTTGGGTCATCGTGTGTAACATCGGCCGTTCCCGCCTTGGTACCGTGCCGGGCAAGCTCTGTGTTCATACCGTTCAGCAGGTCTTCCAGCTGGAATGCTTCCTTTTTGAAGTCAATGCCGATGTTCTGTGCAGCACGAGCTGCATCTTCTCGCGTGAATACCACTCTCACGCCCTCCTTTATCTGTTGTAGGTGACATAGCACCTGCATTTGATGGTTTCGCGTGCAGGCCCCTCCGGGTCGCAGGGATACCGCAGGCCATTGGAGAACCGGCCATCGATCGGCACGGTCTCTCCGTCCATCTTGACATGGTTCGGACCGCCATCGGAACCATCACGAGGGTTCTTCTGCGGGCGGTGATGCCACGTCTTCGTGGTGGCACCGCTTTTCTGCATCATGTCATAGTGGCCGGTCTCCAGCGTCATAACGGTTTCTTGGTCTGCAATGAGCCGCGCCCTGCTCCGGGTCTGGATCTCGTATTCCTGCAAAATCTCATCCGCCATCTTTTCGCGGCCAATACCGGCTTCAATGCCGTTGGCCACGATGCGGGAGATATTTTCCTTGGTGGTCTGTGTCACATGACGGACACGCTGCCCACCGTGGAGCTTTGCCTGACTGAGCAGCTCCGGGCGGTCAACACCGCGGATATTGTAGGCCTGTTTTGCAATCCGGGTACCCTCATCATAGGTCTGCTTCCAAAGCGGCTTGAAGATTTCCTCCATCGCCGTTTCTTCGGACGGCCAGTTGATAAGGCCACCAATGAACTGCTCTACAAGATTTTTCTGCTCCTGCTCACCGAGGGCAGACCATGCGGCACTGTCTTCCACATGGTTTTCCGTGATGTAGGGCATCAGGACATCCCACACACTCCAGTCTGCTTTCTCAGTGCCGCTCAGAGCGCCGGACAGCCGCTTTTGCTGTTGCTTGAAGAACTTCATCGTGGCAACTTCAAACTTCGCTCTCTGGGCTTTCTGGGCGGCCGCCAGCAGATTCCCGATGTTCTGCGTGCGGGATTTTTCTTCATGCTCCCGGCGGTCACTCATAGACAGCATCCCGCCGGCATCTTCATCGTCCGTGACCTCGACTTCATCTGTGCTTTCCTGCATCAGGTCGGTCGTCACCTCCGCCGGGTCATCGTTGGAGCCGATGAACATATCGGAAATGGTGATCTTGAAGCAGTCACCGCCGGTCTTGCAGGGTTCCATGCCCAGCAGTTCGCGGGCTTCATCCTTGGTCAAAAGCCCGGCATTCCAACCGTCAATGCCTTTGGCCTTGTCGAACTCCTGCGAGCGCGGGACAACATCATCAAAATGCCAGACAAGATCATTACCGTAAAAAGGTAAAATCTGTGTGTTGATGGCTTCTTCCCGGCGGTTGAGCCGCGGCATGATGACGTTCTGGGCGTAGATGTACTGAGCCGCTTCGCTTGTTGCCCTGTTGCTGCTCTCCGTAATGCCCATGATCTCACGCGGAACACCAAAATGCTCAAGCACGGCATCCCTGAGGAACTTTCGGCCCTCCGTCATGTCCATGTCGCGCATATTCTCGGCCAGCTTTGTCACGGTCACGTTACCGTCCACCGTGGCAATGCCATGGGAGTTGAACGGCCCCCGGAAGCGCTCATTCCATTCAGATCTGAAACGGTCGCGCTGATCCTTATTGCTTCCCGGCATCGAGATCAGCGTGGTCGGAGTGGCATCGTTGTAGAAGAACTTTTTCTGGAATTTTGCCGCGTACTCGTCCGTCTCGATCTCATCTGCAAGGGATTCTGCCGCACCGAGACCTCTTTTGTAGGGGTCCAGCGGGTTCAACTCTTTCATGCAGAAAATATCGTCCACCGGGATTTGCCGGATGAGTCCGCCGGTCGTTCTGATTTCATAGTAGGGGTAGCCCACATAGGGGGTCTGCTGCACCCAATGTGTAGGGAGCGGCCACAGCTCCACAGGACGGCCAAGAGCATCAAATTCATAAACGAAGTAGCCCTCGCCCTTGAGTTCCAGATAGATCTGCTGCAACCGCCAGCACGCACCCGAAGTCATTTCATAGAGGGGGTTCGGATGCGCCATGAAATTCAAAAAGGGATGGTCCGTGATTTCCACTTCTTCCCCGTTCTCATCCTTGCGGTACAGCTTACCGGCGCAGGTGGACAGGTCAGAAGCAATGCGATCCACAACCGCCAAACGCGGGTTGCGGCCAAACATTTCCAGCCAGTCCCGCGTATTGCGCTCAGGCGGCGTAGTGTACCGGGGCAGCATAACGCTGACGTTCCCGCCATTGTACTGCCGCCCAACGGCATTGCGCCGTCCGAATCCAAATACTGCCATGTTTCTGTTGTTTCCTCCTATCCGATTTCCCATGTGTAGGTAACGGGCTGATACAGGGACAGCGCCACGGCATCCGCCCGGTCAGGGCTGGGCAAACCGCGCCGCTTCATAATTTCCTTGCTCTCCAGCTTCAGCTTCGGCGGTGTTCCAGCAAAAGCGTACTTTCGTGTGGAAAGTTGGGCAATCAGTTCTGTATCATTGGGCAGATGCAGCCGCCCGCTCTGTGCCATGTCACGAACCAGTGACCACATCCATGTGGATATGTCGGCATAGTTGGCAGCGGCATCCTCCTGCGGCACGGATGCGCCGAAGTTCACCGGGATAACCTCAAGCTGGTTCAGCCCTCTGGCTTCCTTTTCGTGGCGCAGAATATCGGTCACGCCGCCGCCCAGACCGGTATCATCAATGATGGCGTAGACCATGCCGGGGTACTGCGGGTACTTCTCCAGCAGGAAAAGATACTCAAAGATAAGGTCCTCTGCCGTTGCCCACAGATCCTGTCCGTTCCGAACTTTCAACTCCTGAACGTCAGCATCTATGTTGGGGGCAATGACGGTGCAGTCATCACCGAAGCGGGCAACGTCACAGCCGATGGAGAGCCTCACCGGGCTGTCATGCGGAAGCGGCTCATTCATGGTGGCCTTTTCCGCAATGTAGCTGGGTATGAACACATCACTGTCTGCGACCGGCGGCAGGCCGTCTACACGGACACGCACTACATTGGAATTTTTGCCGTACTTCTTTTCGAGGGCGGCTATGTTTTCCTTGCTGGTGCGGGGGCTGTCCCGGCTTGATACCGTCATGCAGTACCAGTCCATGCCGTCCCCTTGGAAGCTCTCAGCAAAGCCGCCAGTCGCCTTTGTGGGGTTCCCGCAGTAGAGAAGCCTGTTGTTGGCACCGGTCAGGGTGCCGCCGATGGCATCAAGGATGGGGTCAGCAACGCCGGATGCCTCGTCCACCACAAAAAACATATTGTCTTCGTGGAAGCCCTGCAGGGACTCAGGCTTTGTGGCGGTACGCGGAACAGCAAACCAGCGGCGGTCATAGCCGTTCATGTACACGCGGGTCTTCGTCCATGTGAACATCATTTGAAGCACTGGGCTTGCGTCCAGCCACTTTGCCATTTCTGCCCACAGGACGTTATCCAGCTGTTGCATCGTGGGGGCGGTGCAGACTATGCGCGGGTAGGAAAAACAGGCAATGAACCACCACATAAGATTGGCTTCCAATGCCGTTTTGCCCACGCCCTGCCCGGAACGGATGGCAACACGCCGGTGCTGAGATACTGCCACAGCCGCTTCCCGCTGCCATGGATCCGGCTCAAAGTGAGTCACTTCCTTGAAAAACAGGAGCGGGTCTTTGCGGTACCGCGGTATTCTTCTTTGAAAAAACTCACGGCGTGTCATCGTCCATCCCCTCTGCGGCCTGAATGGCTGCTACCCAGTCGTCAACCAGTTCACTCTTTCCGCCGCCGCTCATGTTGCGCAGTTCAGCCAGCTGTTTGATGCACTGGGCTTTCTGCCGCTGCACATCGGTCAGGAGCTTGTTCAAGCGCTCTATGATGAGGTAGGACGCTTCCAGAGTGGAATTTGTCAGGGTTTCATTGCCCGGCAAACGCTCCCCGGCGGCTACTTTGGCATCAATGGCATCCACATAGGCCTGCAAATCATTCTTTTCCTTTTCAGTGTCACCATCCAGCCGCTTGAAATTCCTGCTTCTCTTGGATGTGGTCTGCGTCTGAACATAGGCTCCCTCTTTGGAATAGTGGGAGATACGCTCCAGCAGATAGCCCTCACGGGCGGTCAGCAGCTTCAGCTCGTTTATGAGCAGTTCTTCTGCATCCACATCTTCGTCACAGGCATCCAACAGCTGACGGTGTTCCTCTGTCCAGCTTCGGAACATCAGTTCAGACCAACCGCCATGCTTGACGGCGTTGCGGTTTCCCTTGGGCGCACCTGCTCCAACGGCATTGACATTACCCGGCGGCGCGCCCTGCTTTGGTCTTGTTTCAGGGTCAGGTGCGGCGGGTGCATCCTCTGGGTGCAGGGTGCGTTTTGCGGGTGCATCTGCACCCTGCGTCCAGTAGCGCTTGCGCCATGACTTTACTGTGTTGATAGACACGTCCAACTTCTTGGAAATCTCGGTGCAGGACAGACCTTTTTTATACAGGGTGTAGCCTTTATCCCGCTTGTCCATCTACATAGTCACCATCCTCCTTTGTTTGTTTCTGCTCAAACTGGCAGGCGGAACACAGAGCGCACGCTACACGATGCCGTCAGCGGCGGTCTGCATTTCTCGTGAAGAAATAGAAAAAAGGAGTATCCAACAGCGCCAGACAGGCTTTCAGAAGATACTGCCCGATGATAATACCGATAAGCTGCATCCGGCCCTCATGGGTATGCACCCAACCCAGACCGAAGCCGAAACTGATGACCGCATAGATCACCGTGTCCCAAATCTGGCTCGTGATGGTGCTGCCGTTATTCCAGAGCCAGCGGCCACCCTTGGTACTGCCATGCTTGGCAATGTAGCGGTCACGGATTGCATGGAACACGGCCACATCCCACGACTGGGAAACGAGGTATGCGGACAGACTGCCGATGACGAAAATCCAGTTCTGCCCCAGCAGGGTTTGATAAGCATTGTCCATGACGGCATCCGTCGCAGGAAAAACGCCGGTGATCATAATGCAGGCGGTGGCAAAAATCTGGCCGATGAAGCCATACTTCACCACGCGCTGGGCTGTTGCCTTGCCCCAAATCTCGCCGATGATGTCTGTGCAGAGAAATGTGACGGCGTAGGTGATGGCACCGCCGCTCAAGGCCAGCTCGATGGGGCCGATATGCAGGCCGGTTGTAATGGTGCGTGCGCCGGTCACGTTGGCAATGACAATGCTGATTGCAAACAACGTAATCAGGATCACCAAGTTCTCGTTTGTCTTTTTCATTTTTGCTCCTATTCTTGTGAGCCTGCGGCTCGTGTATATTTCTGTTTGCAGATGGTGGCGCACAGGCTGGCTCTCGCTCCATAGAGAAGCGTTTTATCTGTCAGCTCCAGCCCCCTGCCCTCTGTAATGGTCCTCACCGCGGATAGCCGCTGTTCTATGAGGTCTTTTCGGAACTGATTGATATGTGCCTTTTGGTTGCCATCATCGAACCAGCCATATTTGACCCCGGACAGCCAGCTGGTGCTGTCTGCGGAGGTACAGAAGCTGTTCTGTGCGATCATCTTCACATCGGTGCATCCCAAAAGGTGGATGTCGATCTCAGGTTTGCGGTTTTTGATGTAGTGGGTCAGATAGCGGGTGTCCTCCCGGAACGTCTTCGGCTTGATGATGCGCAGCTCCGGGATGCTCAGGGCTATGTAGTCGCTGAAATCTATCATGCTGTCCAGTCCCCGCATCCCATCCTCAAAATGGAATACGTTGATTTGGGGGTTATCCAGCAGCTTCTTCATCCGCTCCCGGAAGTACCACGCTTCCCTCACGCCCAGCACTTTCTGGCAGTCCAGCTCGACACAGGTACAGCGGAGATTGTTCTGCTGCACGAATGCTATGAGCTTGTCCTGCCACTCGGTCAGGCTTTCCAACGTCTGTGTCTGCCCTTTCCCGGCACCAAACATCAGCGTGAACAGGCCACTATCCTGTATCACATGGCGGTTGACTGTATCCTGCACACGGATTACATGGTCCGCCGGGAGCCGGAAATCATCATCCGGGCGGCACTTGAGAATGTACTTGTAACAGGAAAACAGCCGGTATTTGGTTTGTGCTGCCAGCAGAGCGGCGTAGAATATTTCTCCGCCGTCGCTCCCGGCAAAATGCACTTTGATGTTGTTATCGAACAACTCGCGCACCCCCAAACCCATCTTCAAGGACGGTGCAGGATGTGGAGTTTTCAAACTGGTTCAAGATTTCAGCGGCGATGTCCTCACAAGAGCGCCGCCCAAAATGACAAGCGCCATCCTCATCCCCATACTTGGAGAGAAGATAGCGCTTGATTGCATTCTGTTGGCTGATGATTTCTATTTCACGGTTTGCATTGCGAACTGGAAACTCTGCCGTAATAAAAAAGATATGACGGTGCGAGTTTTTGAGATATGCGAGTTCTCCATCAGCCTCCGGCCAGCAGTGAAAGCCCTCCATCTGAAGTGCGCATATCACATACTGTGTCATGCCGCATCCTCCAGACGGTACGCAAAGCCCATGTCCTTGAGAACGTCCACGAGGGTGGTTGCATCCTGTTCAGACAAATTAGGCACAATGACGGTCTTTTTCCCGCCGGGCTGGACTGCCTGCACCTCATTGGGTGCGGGTGCAGCGTTTGGGTGCATCTCTGCATCCTGTGCCGGGGCTTCCGGTGCAGGGGCGGCAGCGGGTTCCTCGGCCTTGGGCTTTGCCTGAACCCCGGAATCAAAGAAATTATTGATATAGGGTTCAGAGCCGGGAAGCTCGTACTCATGGCCGCTCTCCGCAAAGGATGCAACCAGTGCGTCAACCTCATGCTGGTCGAAGCCTGTCACCTCAACATCGAAGCCGGCAGAAAGATCCTGCAGGACGGCAGACAGCTTTTCATTGTCCCACTGGCCGCTGATTTTGTTCAGCGCCAGATTCAGGGCCTTTTCATCCTCAAGGGACAGCTGCACCACACTGACATCCACTTCCACCGCGCCGGTCGCCGCCAGCACTTTCAAGCGCTGGTGGCCACCAATCACGTTGCCCGTCTTCTCGTTCCAGATGATAGGCTCAACACAGCCGTACTTTTCGATCGACCGGGCAATCTTCTGATATTCCGGGTCGCCGGGCTGCAAATCCTTTCTCGGATTGTAGGGTGCTGCATTGAGCAGGCTGATAGGTACTTTTCTGATTTCCATGAATTGCTCCTTATGATGACCTGCTTTCAGACAGCCCCGGCGGCGAACCGGGGATGACTGAAAGCACGATTTCCCGCGCAAAGGAGCAACGCGGGGCGAAAAAATCCTCCTTCCCATAAAAATGGCGGCGCACATCAGATGATCTGCACCGCCCGGCTTTGTTTAGGATTTTGTAGCATAATAATACCATGCCTTGCGCCTTGCGTCATCAGAAAGCATTGGAAAGCATTCGTACCGATTGGAAGTCATTGGAACCCATCAGAAACCATTGGAAGTCATCTGACAAACTACGCTTTCCACCCGTGGCAGGCAAGCAAAAGAAAAAGCCGCTGAATCAGCATTTTCACACTGAAGCAGCGGCCTTTTGAATTTGGTTCAGGCTATCTTTTTGAGGTAATTATATGCCATCTTGCACACTCCGGCTTCGGTATAGTACCGTCCGAGTGTTCCTGCGATCTCTGCCCATGAGCGGCACCGCACGAAACGGAGCCTGAAAATCAGGCGCATCCGCGGGTCTGAAATCGACACGCAGAATTCTTCTATTGCTGGAAGCACCCTCTCGGCTTCGGCTTCAAGCTCTTTGATTCCGGCATCCAAATCTGCCAGGTCTGCGGCCAGATCACCAACCTTGTCACGAACACCGGGAGTATGGGGCATTCCTGACAGTGACGGGGATGCTGGCCCCATCTTCTGGCACATGTTCTCGTAGATTTCTTTGTCCTCATCAATCTGCTTGCGAAGCGTTAAGTATCTGGACAGCTCTTGCACCGTCATACCTGACCTCCAGTAATATGTGCGCGGCCTCCAATTTGTAGAGGTGCTACCCAATTATTTTAGCACATTTTACGGCAAAAATACAGGTCTTGCAGTCGGATTATTTACGGATGAACGGGCAATCCACGCCCAGCCAGATAGGCGGCTGTCCATTGCCGATCACCGAGAACCACAGCCGCCCGGTCAGCAGGAGCTTGATACGCTCCCATAATGTAAGATGCCAGCAGGAGATCACCTGTCCCTCTCCCCGGAAAGCTGGAAGCGCTTCGCACATGTCTTCCATGCCCTCCGGCGGGTTATAGGTGATGTTCTGCTCACGGAATGGAATAGGAGTCATGCGCTTTCCTTTCTGGCGCGGATCGTCACGCCATTGGGGGTGATCGTCACGACCGCATTCAGCGCCCGCGCCGCATCCACCATCGTGTCCATCCGAGGATTTCCGTAGAGTTCCCTGTAGCCCATCAGGTTCCGTGCAGTATGCGGGGACAGCCCTGACTTCCGGCTAAACTCGCTGAGGGTCATCCCCCGGAGCTTGCGAATCTCATTCAGTGTCATCATCGGCCCTCCTAAGCGCCACGCTTTCTTCTTTCAGCCAGTCCTTGATGCAATGGAAGCAATGTTCCCTGCTTCTACAACGGCTCGTCTGCTTCCGCTGGACGAATTCACAGAGCAACTGGGTGAAGTTCTCCCGGATGTCTGCATCCGACATGGAGCGGATAAAGTCACCGTTGGTCATTTCTGCGGTTCCTCCATCAGCTCCATCAGTCTTTTTTTGGCGCGGGTCAGCACATCGATCTGCCGCCGGGCTTTCTTCTGTGCTGCCGGCATGGCCGCTTTCAGCGCCGGGGAGATTGCATTGAACACGTCACCCGCATACCCCGGCATATTGGCGGTGCGCTCTGCATCGGAGATCAGCTCCTGCAAATCAGTGAGGAGCTGGACATCTTTTTGAAAACTTGACATCAGGCATTCCCCCTCCCTCAAGACAACATGGGAATAAGGAAGAACCAAAGCAACTTCCAATTCCCTGTCACATAGATAGCAACAGATACTGCGATGCTCACGGCGATCCACTTTACGGCTTCGGCCATCTTAATCCACATCATTCTGAGCATCTCCTTTCTTCCACATAGCACCAACTCTGCGGCGCTTCATACAGGATGCAGCCATCGATTGCACAGGTAGGTGGATCCATGTAGCTTCCGGATGGTTGATAGTTCTCGCAGTCTGCGTTGCCACAAACGCCGGTCCCGTTCATGCCACAGAAACCGTGACGGGAAAAATCCTCCAGCTTGAGCGGTTCTTCGTAGAGCTTCAGCTGAGAGATTTGCCAGCCATATACCGGCTCACCCTGCGCGTACTTTACGATTTCATCAAGGGTCAGGCAGCTTTCGTACAGCGCCGGGAAACGCTTGATGCTGATGCCCTTGCCGATCGGCCTGAACACATCAAAGCCGGTGCAGACGAACTCACCGAAAACAAGGCCGCTCCCACGACCGCCATCTACGGTCTCATAGATATAAACCTTGAACGGTAATTCCAGCTTCGGGCAGGTCTTGCGGACCTCAACCGTCTTGCGCCCCCGCCGGATCAGGTCGCACCACTTGGGCTTGATGCTGATAAGGACAGCTTTACTCATTCCTGTTTCTCCTTTTCTTGCGTTTCTTTCATGCCCAGAAAATCGCTCATCCCATAGCTCCCATCTTTGCAGGCGTGAGTAGCAAACTGCATCGGGGCATTCGGCGATTCAAACTGTGGGGAATAACCCGAAGAATCAATAACCGTGTACATGGTGGCCTTTGATGCAGTATCCTTGTTGGCTGTTCCAGCGTTGGAAAACACCTCTCCGCAGAGACGGCATTTGTATGTTGCCATGTAAATTTTCGTCAATTTATCCATGCTGTTTTACCCCTGTTAGATTAAGATGAAACATATCTGTCTGTGACGTATACTCCTGAAAACGCCTTTCCTGCCGGGCATAGTATTCAGCGGAAATCTCAAAAGCGGTAAACTCCAGACCGGCACTGTAAGCGGCTATCCTGCTGCTTCCACTTCCCAGATGAGTGTCCAGCACTCGGTCCCCGGGAGACGTATAGTTTTGAAAAATCCAGTCATACAACGCCACCGGCTTTTGTGTCGGATGGATGCGCACCTCATTCAATTTTTTGTTTCCCTGCATGATATGGCCCTCTTTGATGCTTTTGCCCTGCATCATGCCAGACCACATATACCGAAACAGGCGCACGGTGGTGAACAGATCTGTTGCCGCCAGCTCACAATCTGAAAAGCTGGTAGCCTGATTGCACTTATCCCACACAATCCTACCGGGTGCAAATTCGTAGGCAAAATAGTTGCATCCCCAAACGATATAGTGTTCTGACACCCGCCGAAGTTCATCAAAGTACGCCCGACCCGGTACCTCCCATGCCGGGGATACCGGGTAATCGCGGTGTACTCCGATTTTGCTCACCTTTGAGCCATAATAGCCCCGGCGTTCTGGCCCCCTAAAATACGGTGGGTCAACCACGGCCAGATTGAAATATTTATCCGGGAATTGTGCCATTCCATCCATACAGTCCAAACAATGGCAGCTTCCTGCCAATGGAATGTTGGCATCATTCATGGTACATACGCTTGTTGCGGTCCCACTTCATCGTGACCGGGTTCCCACACTTGCAGGGCACCGTGATTTCGGGGTCTTCCAGATTGGTGCGGCCGCGGGCTTCAAAGTCACAGCAGGGGCAGGTGAACTCATACCGTGTCAGGTTGTCCAGCTGAACTTCCCCGCCGCAACGGCAGGTCACACTGGCGCTGGGTTCCCGCAGGAACCGGCCAAACACATCCCCGCATTTCGGGCAGCGCAGGCGCAGGACACCGTAGGCCGTGCCTTTGGGGATTTCTTTCCGCTGGACGCGCTTAGGCTCAGCCCCCGCAGGGGGGCTTGCCTTTGCCTTTTCCGGGATGCCGCCGGTCAGCGCGCAGGCGGCAGCATTGGCGCTGACCTCCCGCAATGCCCGGCTCAGGTCAGATTTGATGCTGTGGATCTCCGCCGCATCAGGTGCGGCCTTGAGTTCCTCGTGACGCAGGCAAAAAGTAATCAGGCTCAGCTTCACAGCGCTCTGCTCCAGACGCTCCAGTGCAGAAACAGGGATAGCCCCCATAGTTTTCTCATTCATCGTTTTCAGTCCTTTCTTCATTTTTCTTGCAGTCCTGAACGGCATTGCAAGGTTCACCACAGGCTTTGCAGCACTTATCACAGTTCGGGTGTGCCGCCTTGCAGTAGTCGCACTCCGACCACTTCTTTTCATCAGAGCCGTACTCCCGGAAAATCTTGTGGGTGCCGTCCCTCAATGCCTGCTCATCGTCGCTGATCTCATACCCCAGCGCCGTCAGCATTTCATAGGTGGCATCCAGTGTCGGATTTTCCCGATAAGAGTACACATATTTCTGGCGCTCAACATTCCAGTCCTTACTCCAGTAACCGCAATAGCTGCTGTCCATCGAAGAATAGGCAAGCGCCAGCAGCACCTTTTCCGGCATCGTGCCGTAGACCCCATCTTCATCCAGAATTTTGTACCAGTCCTTGCCGGAACTGTCCACAAATTCCTGCGACAGCTCCACACCGAGGATGTTTCCAATCAGCGTCAGGTCTAAATCAAAATTATCGTCTGCGGCACAGGCCATGTAGCGGGCAATGGCCGGGAATCCCTTTTTGCAATCGGTAGGAGCCAGTTCCACCACGAATTCACGGCGGAGGTTGAACATAAGTTCCGTGATGTTATGGAAACTTTCCCCAATCATGCGCTCTTCCTCGCGGGCTGCATCCAGCTTTGCCTTTTCGGCATCCTCTGCGGCCACATCACGGGTCTTGTACAAATCAATCTGCCCACTACTCACCTTGTAGAAATACTGGACATGATATGCATCTTCCGGCACAACAACATCTTTGGTGATGTTCCACTTGCTGTACCCGGTAACGTGTTCGTGGGTCTGATAAGTAGCATTCGGGTCTTCGATTTCAAATTTCTTGAGGTCTGCAATCCATTCAGCCTTGCGGTGTTCCCACTTCTGATTTTCCAGAACTTCCTGCATCACCCGGCGGAAGTTCTGAGTGCCAAGAGCTTCCAGCGCCTTATTTTTGTCCTCAACGCTCTCAATCTTATCCAGCTCTGCGTAGTCCGAAAGAGTGGCGCCGCGAAGTTCTGCCCGGCGGAACGCATCCCGGTCAAGAGAAAGAAGCTTCACCCTGCGGCGGATGGTGGACTGGGAGAAGCCAGACTTGGATGCCACCTGCTCTACCGTGTCGCCCAGATCCAGCATCAGCTGGAAGCCCTGCGCCTGCTCATAGGTAGTCAGGTCACTACGCTGCATGTTCTCAATCATCATGGTTTGCAGCTGTTCCCTTTCGTCCATTTCCACGACCACGCAGGGCACTTCAAACAATCCTGCCTGTTGTGCGGCCGCGGCCCGGCGGTGGCCGATGATGATGGTGTAGTCCTCGCTGGACCACACAGCCTTGGGTGTCCAGGCTGCCGCTGCTGCTGCGGCATCCCCGCCCTCGTCAACGCACTTCGCAATGTACTCCCGGCTGTTGAGGTAGTGGCCGGGGATAACGGTCAGGTTCTGGAAGATGCCGTTCTCTTTGATGCTGGCGGCAAGTTCCGTCAAATCCCCCAGTTCCTTGCGGGGGTTGTCAGGGTGCGGATGCAGTCTCCTGCACGCAATGTTCGTGATCTCTGCCATGATTTATTTTCCTCCATGGTTTCAGAAAAATGTGAGCTGCCCGGTCTTGGTCTCACACAACGGCGGTGCAGCATCATCCTTTTTAGGTTCCGGCTCTGCCTGCTCGGTCTGGCGGCAGACAGGCTTCATCAGAAGCTCTATCTGCGCCCACTGGCGGCGCAGATACCAAATATCCGTAGAAAAGAACGGTGTGTACCAAATCCTGCTTTGCGGCCCTGCCGGGAGCAGCCCACGGCGATCATACGCGGTGCTTGGTTCTGTAATGGTGTTCCCGATGACTACATATCCAGCACAGCCTAAAAAACTGAGCTGGATATAGCACATCAGTCCTGCAATCAGGTCAATATCCTGCGCCACAAAAAGCACCTTGTCGTGGTAGCAGATATTTTTTCTCCTGCACAGGTTGACAAAAGCAATCAGCAGTGCGCCCGCACCGCAGGCCGGGTCCGAAACCGAAAAGAATCCGGCATTCTCTGCCGCCGGATCGCTTCCCCCGGAGATTTCCACCATGCACCTACAAACGTCATACGGGGTGAAGAATTGCCCGGATGCATCGTTGCCCAGCTCACAGAGCATGTACAGTTCCCCTAAAAAATCTTGGTCTGGGTTCTGCTCCATTCCCATAATGACCTCGGCCAGCAATTCAGCAAATTTATTTTGCTCGGCATCGCTGTACTTGGAAATGATGGTCTGATAGGTTTTGGTGCGCTCTGGAGCATTTTTCTTGTCGGTGGCATTGGAAATCTCAATGGCGGTCACCATCACGAAGTCCTGCCAGACCTGCCACCGATTGAACCGGCCGCACAGACTGTTGAAGATTTTCAGGAATGCTTTTTGGTGGTCGTCCCGGATGTTTCGCACTGCCGTTGCCTTTGCCATCGGTTATTCCTCCGTATCGTCCTCAGCGGAGTCCTCGGCCGGTTCATCGTCGGTGTCGTCCTGCGGGGTCTCCTGCTTGGTGTCCTGCTGGGAATCCCTCTGAGAATTGGAATCCGGCACATCAGGCACCGGCACGCCGAAATTGCGGAGTTTGCCGCTCTCCATCAGGTCACGGAAGAAGTACTGCTGCCAGAAAGAGATCATCTTCAGCAGGATGTTCTCAATCTTGGTGCGGAGAACCTTGTCGATGCTGAACGTACCCTTGACCTTGGTCTTCAGCTCGCTGTTCTCAAAGTACCAGCACATAGAAGAATCCTGACTGCAATAGCCGGTTTCTTCCACATTGCCCAGCATGTCCATCTGGGTAGCAACGTCGTTGATGGGGGTGATCACCAGCGTGATGGGATAGCGGTCCTTGAAGAAGCGGAACGTGAAGTTGTGCTCATCGCACAGGCCCTGCAGCTTTTTCTTCTGGGCTTCGTAGTTGGAAATTTCGCTCATGGTATGTACTCCTTTCAGAAATCAGATGAAATTTTGTAATCGTTATTGTGGTTTTCAATGGCAGTCAGCCCGACGGCGTATGCCGCCCAGATGTCCGCCTTGAAGCCATAAAAGAAATCCGGGTTTTTGCTGGTGCCTTTTCCGTTTTTCAGATCGTGGGTCGCAAAACGGTCAATCAGCGCCCGCCGGATGGCCGGGTCATTTGCCCGGCTGTCATGGCAGATATGCCGCTTTTCTTCGATACGGCAGAGAAGCCGCGGCTTCTGCGCCATCTGGATAGACAGCGCTTCATAGAAACGACCAATCCAGAGGACGGTATCAAACACTTCCCTGCCCACGGCCATGCCGTAGGAAGCCACCATTTCGATGACTGCCCACTGCCAGCCCTGTTCATTGGCAAAGACCAGCTTGTTGCGCAATTCTTCGTTATCGACCTTGCTGAACTCCAGCGGCTTCAAGGTATTGCAGTCGATAACGCAGTAGGCGCTCTGCCTGTTGCCCGGATCAATGGCAATAATCGGACATTTTTCACTCATAAATACGACCTCCCAAATTCCTGAATAAACCGGGCTTCCGGCCAGCCGTAGTGTTCCATAGCTTTTTTCTGCGCCCAGCATTTCAGCTGGAGATCAGCATCACGGTTGTTGTGGATGGCGGTCGGGCCGTTCTGATGGCACCACGGGCAGAGCGTCACCCACAGGCCTAAACGCTTGCTCTTTGCCCGGTAGGCCCTCCCGAAGTACACCTCATGCCGTGCCGTACCATACCGCCCGCAAATCAGGCAGACCGGCTTATCATGCAGGATGCTGGGTGCATAGCCGTTGGAATCCAGCTTTTCGCCGTACTCATTCAGCGGCATCCGTCTCACCCCCTGTCACAATCCAGACCTTGTGAGAACCCCAGCCAGACCACGCAATCGCTTCCGCATGGGTGCCTACGGCCACATCTAAGGCATTTTCCTTGATGAGCGACCCGGTATCCTGAACCACCCTCAGCCCTACGTCCTCAATCAAAATGACCGTGCCATAGGGAAAGATGCTGGTGTCAGCGGCCACCGTCACACCCGGCTGAACCTTGGTGCCGCTGGATGTGATGCCCTGCCCCTCCCCGCAGATATGCGGGTATTCCTCGGAGCAGTAGGCCGTGCAGTGAAACTCCCCTGCGTATGTAAGGTCAATGCTCTGATCTGCGGCAAGGGTGTCCGTGAGTTGCTCAACCTCGGTCTGCATCTGCTCAATGGTTTCCTTGCGCTCCACGGCCTTGTTCATCCAGTTCTCTTCCCGGCTGGCGTAAATGTCCCGCTCCATGGTGAGTTCGTCCACCCGGCGGGCATAGACCGCACTGGCAAGAGCGCTGCCGGTAAAAAGGCTGACCGCGCAGGCCAGCGACACGATAGAACGAAGCTGCATTTCAACCTCCAATCTGCGCCTTTGCCCCGCCGGGCAGTGCCGGGGGCATCCGATCTGCATCCTTAGCGGCATCCACCGCCTTGACGAAACCGGGCTTTACGTACTGCAAGAGATCCGCGTTGGAACGGTCAAGGGAATCCACCAGCCCCGCCGGGGAGCCAGACCATTCCCGCACAGCGGCGGGCAGAGCGCCGAAGATGCTCCTGTTCTCTGCCCGGAAATCCTCTGCGGTCAGCTTCCCGGTGGCCGTCACCAGCCCGCCGTGGGTGGCATAGTACTGGTTCCGCTCAATCTTCCGGGCGGCAACGATGGCCTGCGTCCACAGGTCGTTTGCGGTAGGCTGACCGGCGCTCTGCAACTTGCGGATTTCTGCGCACCAGTCAACCAACAGCTGGTTCTGATACCGGCACACCGTCAGCGCTTTTGTCAGAGCCGCAGCGGCCACATCATCCGGGATGTCTTTGAGCGCGGCGGCGTAAATCTGCGACCGCGCCGTGCGCTCATCGGTAGAAAGCGGCCGGCCGAAGTAGTTTTCAATCAGTGCCAGCGCTTCCTTCAAACATTCAACTGTCATACTAAACCTCCGAAAATTGCATCATAATCATCCTTGGCCGAGGGCTTTTGCTGTTGACCCGCCGGGGGCTTGCGCCGCTCGTCACGGGACTGCACATCGCCAATGGTTTTCACGTCCTCATTTTTCCATGCTTTCAGGATGCCGTTGACGTAGTTCCACTTGCGAATCCCGGCCAGTGCAGCCTTTTTGATAGCCAGCAGGATGAGGTCATCCGTAAAAATCTCCCGCCAACCCATCAGGGCATCACTCGCCGCCGGGGGGAAGCTGCCAATGTTGTCCTCGAAAGAGCGGATGATCTCAGACAGGCCAGCATCGACAGCCGTACTACCGTTATCTCTTCCTCTGTCTCTGTTCTCTATCTCTTTATCTTTATCTTTCTCTATCTCTGTAGGGACATTTTCCCCACCATCACTGGACACATTGTGTCCACTTGTGTGTCCAGTGTCGTGTCCCTCTTGTAACTCCTTGTTCGCAGCATTACTACGAATTCTGCGATTTTTTGCCGCCCAGTCGGTTTCACTGCCAATCATGTTCTGATAATCAGAGATTGACAGCGTCCCGTCCGGGTTTTCAAAAATCAAACCGATTTGTTTATAAACGGTCAGAGCCAGACGGACGGTTGACAGAGGAAACCACTTGCATTCCCTCTGAATCTTTTCGGCATCGTAGGGAATAAGCATTTCTCCGATTTTGGAAACCAAACAACCGTTTGTGTTGATGGTCTTGAGACACAGCATTTGATAGAGAACAACATAGTTGGCACCGTCTGGCTGACTCATAAGATAGTCAATTTCGTCCGATGACATGAAACTATCTTTGAGCTTTATCCAGTAGTACCGCTTACCAGTTGCCATCAACGAACCTCCTTAGAACGGCAGATCATCGGCATCATCCAGAACCGAGAAATCATCGTCACTGCCCTGAGAAAAGCTCTGGCTGACCTGAACATTGCCGGGATGATCGGCCGCTCCCTGCCACTGCTGGCGCTGGCTCTGGGTGGCAAAGCCCATCTGCTGGGGTTGCTGGTTCCGATAGGTGGCCTGTGGCGGGTTCGTCCCGCCATCATCCACGGCCCCCTGCTGGTTGTCCTGCTTCGGCCCCGCAAAATAGATGTTGTCCACCACGAACTCAATCGCCGTGCGGTTGTTGCCGTTCTTATCCTCATACTGCCGCGTCTGGCAGCGGGAATGAACCACAGCGGCGCTCCCCTTGCGGAAGTACTTGCTGACGAACTCCGCCGTCTTGCCCCATGCGGTAAAGGTGAGCCAGTCCGTAGGGCGGTGACCGTTGGCATCCACCATATCCCGGTCAACCGCCATGCGGAAACTTGCCACCTGCTTTCCCGTCTGGGTAGTCCTCAGTTCAGGATCAGCGGCAAGCCGCCCCTGAAAATCACAGCTGTTCAGCATCGGTCAACCTCTCTGCTCCCTGCGCGTGCATCGCCGCCAAAGGTTCAACCATGCCCGGAATGACAGGGGCAGGAGCTTCAGCGTCCAATTCCACCGAATGCAACGCATCATGCATGTTCTGAACGAACTCGTGAAATGTGTACTTTTCCGTGGTAATCGTGCAGCTTTCCAACTTGTGATAGATGATTTTCAGCTCCGTGTTTGCTGCCAGCAATTCCTTGTACTCATCCACCGGAATTGCAATAACTTCCGGTCTTGCGCCATACGTATTCATAATTTTTCCTTTCCGGTCATTTCGACCATTCTTCTTTGTAACGAGCCAGCTGTTCCGGGGTATCCGTCTGGATGCCCAGTTCCTTGGCTTCTTCGATTGCACCGTCCACAAGATGAGCAAATTCCTTTGAATCCATCTTGTGGCTTTCCTTGTAGACAAAATAGCAGGAGTAGTCTTTTCCGTTTTCCTGCCGGGTTTCATAGAGCCGGACATAGGGGTAAAAGTCGCTGGGATCTACGGTCGGCGGGAGTTTCAGCCCAACAGGCTTGCCGTCCTTGTCGCGGGCAAGCGCTCCATACGAAACCACGAGCCGCCGCTTTACGGCATCCTCGCTCTCGCCGGTCTCTGCAGAAATCTTGTTGCACAGGACGTGGAAATACGCATTCGCCGACAGGCTGCGCTTTTCCCTGTGCTTTTTGATTTCTACGTCCAGAACCGGCTCCTGATGGAGCTTGTCCCAGATTTCACGGAAGTCGCCGTTGATTTCCAGCGTGACCCGCTGTTTCCCGCCGAGGGTAAAAGCCATGTCCACCAGCCGTCCGGTCATGTGGCATCCTCCTCGTCCTGATGGCAGTGCATATAGATATAGGCGCTGTTCTGCCCCATGTTGGCATATAACCAGTCATTGATCTTGGCAAGGCTCATGTGGTTGTGCAGCACGCCCAGCTCGTAAATGTACTCACCGTTCAGCTTTTTCTCTGCGATTTTGGCTTGGATTTCCGCGTCATCGTAGTTGGCTTCCACCATGTACAGGTCATAGTTCGGAGCCGTGATGCCGTTCAAATTGTTCATATCTGTGCAGTAAAACAGCTTCCATGATGGGAGCCAGACTTTCCAAGCGCAATTCGGAACATTGTGCTTGACCATATCGGGCCTGACGTTGCAGATGCCGTATCCATACATGTGCCCCGGCTCCAGAACATCAATCTGCGAGACCGGCACCCCTGCATCCACCAGCGGCTTGCACAGCCATGCACAGCACGCAAAACGGAGCGTGGGGCGGTTTTCTGCCAAAAGCCGGAGCGTTGTCGGCTGGAAGTGGTCACTGTGAATGTGAGTGAGCAGAACCAGCTTCAACGCCCGGTATACTTTTGACAGTGCCTTGAAAGACACGCCGCAGTCAATCAGGATTTTTTGGTCAATCACCACCGCATTGCCTTTACTGCCAGTTGCGATGATGTTGTAGTCGATCATAACGAGCTGAGGTCAACCACCGGCTCGGCGGTCGTGGGTTCGCTCTGAGCAATGTCCACATGGGGCAATGCCTGCCCATCGCCCACCTCAGGCTTCCCGGTATGCAGTTCCGGCTGATCGGATGCGCCGGGCATCGGTTCCGGCTCGGTGACGATCTCGTTGTTGTCGGACACCGTTGCCACGGCGTTGTCGCTCTCCATGGCTTTCATCATCTCGATGCTCATAACGCCCCAGCGGGAAATAAGCTGACGAAGCAGGGTCTTCTTTGCCATGTCATCAAAGTTTTTGTACCAAAACGAGGAGTATTTCCACATCTCGCTTTCCGGGACTTTGCCAGCCATCAGATCTTCATAGCTCTTGCGGCTGAAAGCCTTGGAATAGGTATCGGCGTGGGTCATCATCTTCTCTTTCGACCAATACAGCGCCTTGCGGAAGCCATTGAGGTACTCGAAGTAGGCCATATAGCCTACCGTGGGCAGTGCATCCCGCTGATCGTCGTCCTCGACGAACTGGAATTTGGCTTTTCCGGTTTCCGGGTCTTTGCCGAGGTACTCGCCCTGCTTGATGACCATAACATCCAGATCCTTGTACTGGCCACTGCGCAAGGCCAGCTGGATGTAGCCCTTATAGCCCAGAACAAACTGTGCCGTGACACTCTCCGGGCGGATCAGCCTGTTGTTGCGGTCATACTTGGCTTTCTGCTTGAAAGGCACGAGGTAGTACTGCCCCAGCTGAGGGGACGGGCTGAGGTTCAGGCTTTCGCCCAGCAGGGCACCAGCCAGAATCGTGCCGGCATCGCATTCCTGCAGGGCGGGGTTGACGGCCACCGCCGAGGTGATGCTGGCCGTAAAGCGGCGGGCGCGGGCCGGGTCACGCAAAGTGTTGAAGATCAAGGACTGGTAGCCCTTGGTGGTAATTGCGACAGAGAACTTAGGTTTCTGCTGCATTTGATTGTTTGATGTTGCCATATTCAAGACCTTCCTTTTCAAAATAGTTTCTCAGCGCAATGAGCTGAGCGTAGGTGCCCTTTACCCAAAAGCGAGTCATCAGGATAGGATCAGCCGCCGGGGTGGGCTGAAGTTCAGGCTGCGGTTCCGGCTGAGTGCCGGCTTCCGGCAATTCGGGCGGCTCCTGCACCGGGGCGGGCAGGTCAACCGCTGAAGCCATCGCAACTGCGGCTCTGGCTTTTTCGGCAGCGGCTTCCCGCTCTGCCTGCCGGGCGCGGCGCTCTTCCTCCCGCCGCCGCTGTTCCTCCAGCGCCTTGTGCCGGTCAGCCACAGTCTTTATAGCGGTGGGCAAGTCCAGATTGCTGCGGTACTCCACCATGATCTCGGCGGCGTTGTCCATGCCCTCGATTGCGGCCACATCGGCCACAATGCCGTCCACGAATGCCTTTGCCTGCTTTTTCAAAGCGGTCAGGCTGTCACTCATGTTGACTTTCGGGCGGTAAGTCAAATCGTCCAGCCAGTCAATGTCAGCGGCTTCCACCAGCTCACCGTAGTAGTCCATGAGCGCTTCCGTTTTCTGAGCCACAATTCCAGAGGTCACATCCGTGATTTTCTGCTTCAACTCGGCATCTGCCTGCTGGAACGGTTCCGTCACGCACTCCCGATAGATCTGCTCAAAGGCATTGTAGGGTTCAAGGATTTTGCTCTTGATGGCTGTGCGCTGGGCTTCGTACTCCTTGAATTCCTTGTTGAGCTGGGCGCGGGCATCCTTGACGCTCTTATAGGTTTCTTCGGTACAGATCAGCGAAGTAGCTTCGGCAGTGCGCCGTTCAATGTCTTCCTTTACGCTGTGAAGCCGCTCGACAATGATAGGCAACTGCTGAAGTTCGATGACCTGCAATGCGGTATCCTGTGCCATATTGCGCTCTCCTTTCAGTTTTTGAATACTACATAATGGCCGGTAGTCTTGTTCATCAGAACCCAGCCGCCGGCATCCGGGCTGTCCTGAATGAAAAGGTACTGCCGGGAATCCCAGCCATGTGCAGAAAGGGCTTCTTTCTGCTTGCGGGTCAGCCTTTTGGGCCGGGCATTCATGTGTCTGCCGCTCATACGGTACTCACCTCCTCATTCCAGCGCTTCAACAGCGAGGGCTGCATGGTGATGATTTTGTAGCCGGTGGCTTCCAGTTCAGTGCTGCGGTCGTAGCTCTGCACGTCCTGCGCGTGCCGTGTGACAGCGTTTGCCAGACCATAGAGGGAAAGGTCACCGCCCGCGATAAGATGCCCCAGAATGCCATCGCTCTCGCTCTGGCGGATGTTGAACTCCTTGGCCGCAAGCTCAACCACCTTGGGAGCCGCCGCCGGGAGAATGGGCGCTTCTTTGGCATCCCGGAGTTTCTGTACCAACGCATTGAACCGGGCTTCATCGACCGCCGCCCGGACGGTATCCTCAATCTTCATCAGGAACGCCCGGTCATCGGCTTCGATGGTCTCATCCCGGAAAATCCCGAAATCGCCGTCCACGCTTTCATTGATGCGGCCAACGTGGCGCTTGCCAACGCCCACATCCGCCACCATGCCATTGGTGCAGACAAGCCGGTAAATCAGCGGCTTTACGGACACGCTGCCCATGCCGACCTCAGAATTGGAAATCAGGATGCCGGCCTGAACGATGTCCCCCGGCACCACCTCGGTCTGGATGCGCTCATTGACAACCTTGATGTACATGCGGGTATCGGTCAGTTCACAGCTTTCTATGCGGGCACCCTGCATTTCAGAGATAATCGGCAGGACCGTCTGGGCGACCTCGTAATTGTCGATGCGGCGGTAACGGTCGGAGAGAATGGCACGGGCGGTGCCGTCAAGGGTACGAACCATGCGGCGGGTGTCCGGGGACTGCTGGAACCAGCCATTGACGTTTGCCATCAGCAAGCCGGGGTTCTCTGCCCGCATCCGCTCGTAGTAGGGTGCCGGGATTTTCAGCTGCAATCCCAGCTGACGGTGGGCATTCTCGTTCAGTTGGAACGGGGTGTTGCCGATCACGAGGTCAAAGTTCTCGTTGACGGCGGTCATCTGCATAGCACCCGCCGTGGCAACGTAGTCCTTTTTGACCTTAGCCTGTCGGTCAAGCTCAATCGCCAGCTCCTGCAAACTTCTTCCGTACTTCATTGAAATCTCCTTTTCTTTCAGAAAAACAACCGGGACAAGCCCGAAATCACATAAACTTGCGGAGCAGATCACCTACCCATGTATCACGGAGAAGACAGGCGAGCCATGCTCCAAAACCATCGAACACGCCCTTGCTGTCCAGCCAGATCAACAGTGCCGCTCCAAAAGCAGTCAGCCAGAACTGGAACAGCGGGACACGAGCTGCCGCCTGTTCGGGGGTGAGGTGGTACATAAACATCAGCAGTTCCTGCATCTTTACTCCTCCCCTCCGCAATAGATCTTCTCGGCCTGCTGAACGCTGGTGTCATCGAATGCCCAGTGCAGTTCATGCAGCACCTTTTCGATGGTCTTTTCGTCAAGCCCGGCTCTCTGCATAGCCAGCAGACAGTAGCCGGTGCAGGCCGCGTTGCTCCATGCGCCATTCAGCGAAAGTGCTTCAAACAAAGAAATCTGTTCCTCATAGGTCATAGCTACAAACTTTCTCTTGTACTTGATTTCCAGCCGGAAATAAGTTACACTAAAAAACGATGATGCAGCCTTTCCTTGAAGCGGTTCGGCGCATCGCACCTTTCGGCATCGTCCTGCTACAACGGGACGGTGCCTTTTTATTTGTCAAATCGGACCCGGATTGCCATGCGAAACGGCCCTGTTCTTTTCCGAAGTCCTTTTTGTGCTCATTCCTGTGTGTGTAGATTCGTAAGCCTGCACTCCTGCCCACGGTACAAGCCGCGTTCTCTCGCCGACACTAACAAGTTCTCCAAACTCTCCGGCAGCCATCTTGCTGCGAATCGTGGCGCATGATACCCCGTACCTCTCTGCAAGCTCTTTTGCAGTGTACAGTTCCTTGTGTCCTGCGCTCAGGCGCTCAGTTAATTTATCAGCCAGAATGTCAAGCAGTCTATCAACCATTTCGTCCACCAAATTCACCTCCCCCCACTTGTTGATGTGGCATCTTCAAAATCAAATCGTCCGCCGGGAGCGCTCAAACGCTTTGATGTCTTCAGCGCTGACCCTGTACTCCTTTCCGATTTTGATTGCACCGAGCTTCTTCTTACGAATCCACTCCCATACGGTAATGATCTGAACACCGTACCGCTCTGCTACATCCTTGCAGGTATACAGTTCCCCCATGAACGTCCTCCTTTCTTTGTATAGATTTATAGTTGTGTTTTGTTTGGTTTTGTGATATGATAATAGTGCAAATCAAACAAATCACAAAACCACCTGTCCATATCACACAAAGCAGTTTTGTTTGTTGTGTGTTTTGTGTGGTATGGCTATACTATACCACGCATTTTGTTTGGTGTCAACGGCACTTTGCGTGTTTTGTGTGGTTTTGTCTTTTATGCACAAAATCAGGCGGTGTAGTATGGATATATTGTTAGAAAGAATCATTGAGTGCATCGGGCCGCGGCACGGTGCCAAGAAAGAACTTGCGGAGCATCTTGGAATTCATCCCAATGTCATCACAAACTGGCTGAATGGGCGTAACAAGTCCTATCGGCGCTATGTGAATGAAATTGCCGCTTTTTACGGTGTTTCCGTTGATTACCTTTTAGGGAATGCCGATTCAAAAGAAAAACAGCCCGACTCTCAAAATGAGAATCAGGCTGTCAAGGATGAACTGATTGCCTTTTATGGGGATGTAAAGGATGATCTTACCCCCGATGATATTGACGATCTTATGGTCGCTATGCGCGCAAAGGCCGAGCGGAACAAAAAAAAGAAATCAGGTGTGTAATGCATGAACACAGCCGTTTGCTGTATGTATGATGATCTGGAAGCTTTGAACGTAGACGTTGTGGATGTTAAACTCAAAAACAATTTCGCAATCGCGTTCTTTGACAATTTCCTTGTCATTGATCGCAGCAAATGCAAGACCGCCGCACAGGAACGCACTGTGCTGGCGCATGAAGCCGGGCATTACATGAGCGGTGCTTTTTACCGCGCCTATAGTCCATTTGAAGTCAAAGAACAGGCAGAGCATCGGGCATTTGCCGCATCTGTCGAAAAGTATCTCCCTGTTAACGAAATCCTGAATTGCTACAAGATGGGCATGACAGAAAATTGGGAGATTGCCGAATATTTCAACCTTGAAGAAGAATTTGTTGAAAAAGCAGTACATTATTGGACTGCTTGCAAAGGCATAGATTTTAATTGCTTATAAACGAAAAAACGCCCCCGGTGCTACCAACACCGAGAGCGTTCAAATAGATTGGCTTACTCAAAAAGAGCAGTCACAACCGACACTGTGATTATACCTCTTTTGGGTAGGCTTGTCAAAGTGTACCCAAAGGAGGTTATTTTATTATGGCAAGACTCAAAAAAAGAAAAGATGGCCGCTATCAACGCAAGGTGACATTGTCCAACGGGAAACAAAAATTTGTATACGGCAAAACGATTGCTGAAGTCAATGCCGCTGCAAATGCACTAATGAGCCAAGATACCGCCGGGCTTGAAGTTGGGGATCACACATTGGTGGGCGAGTGGGCAAAAATTTGGTTGAAAAACTATAAATCCGATTTACGGGCCGCTACCATCAAAATGTACCGGGATAGCTATAATCTCCACATCATGGAGCAAATCGGATACATGGAACTCCGAAACGTAAAACCAGTTCACATCCGACAGGTTATGGCCAGCGTTGCATCCAGATCAGAAAGCCTGCAACGTAAAGTTCTTCTGACTATGCGCCAGCTTTTTGAGGAAGCACGTTTGAACCACCTGATTATTGATAATCCTACTGAGGGCATCAAAATCACCCCTCACGCTAAAGCAGAAAAGAAAAAGGCTTTGCTTCCCGATGAGGTCGATATTCTGATGAGCGTAGTCGTAGAACCACGCGCCCGCGTATTCTGCGCCCTCTGTCTGTACTGCGGGCTTCGCAAGGAAGAAGCCCTCGGATTGCAATGGTCGGACATTCAAAGTAACTCTCTGACCGTCCGGCGTGCTATGACCTTTCTGAACAATCAGCAAGATCCCGTAGATGATCTCAAGACAAAAGCCGCGCACAGGGTCATTCCTATCCCGGACAAGCTCAGATCCGTCTTGCTTGATACACCACACTTGAGCCGGTATATCGTCCCGGCCGCCGATGGCGGAGATATGACCCGCTCCGCATTCACCCGGTTGTGGAACTCTCACATTGCGGCCCTTGTGCCGTTCTCCCTACATCCCCACATGCTGCGGCACACCTACGCAACGACACTTTATCGTGCAGGGGTAGACTTACGCACAGCACAAAAACTAATGGGTCACAGCAGCATTCAGGTCACCGCCGATATTTATACTCATTTGGAGCAGGAAGACTCGCTTCATGTCGCTGATAAACTGAACGAATATCTTTCCGGCAAATCGGAAAACTCCGCAAAAAGTAGTCAAAAAGTAGTCAAGCTCGCCATTTGACACAAAAAAAGAAGCCACACAGCACGTTTTTCAACGCTACTGTGTGGCTTTTCTGGTGCACCTCCAGGGACTCGAACCCTGGGCCCACTGATTAAGAGTCAGTTGC
>ERZ1673704.441-NODE-441-length-29490-cov-11.403363_pt1 | contig 29490 bp, 22 predicted proteins | sample MGYA00580234_ERZ1673704 | MGnify/ENA primary metagenome ERZ1673704 (study PRJEB41218, sample SAMN15661757) | gut metagenome | host: Homo sapiens | place: Canada: London | collected 2015-08-20/2019-03-30 | study: EMG produced TPA metagenomics assembly of...
CCCACGGAGGGGTCAAGACCCCTCCCTACGGACCGCCCCATCAACGAGTGCCCGCACCCCGCCGCAAGTTCGCGCGGTTACCCGTCAACGGGCAGCCACCCACGTAGGGGGCGGCGTCCCCGACGCCCCGGAAACCTTCTGCCGCCGCCCATCCCCGGGAAAACCCCCGGGCCGGGTATGCCCGGCCCCTACCGCGCGGCGGTGGGCAAGCCCCCTGCCGTCCGCAAACGCCCGCGGAGGGGTCAAGACCCCTCCCTACGGACTGACCCATCAACGAGTGCCCACACCCCGCCGCAAGTTCGCGCGGTTACCCGTCAACGGGCAGCCACCCGCGTAGGGGGCGGCGTCCCCGACGCCCCGGAAATCTCCCGTCACCGCCCATCCCCGGGAAAACCCCCGGTCCGGGCATGCCCGGACCCTACCGCGCGGCGGTGGGCAAGCCCTATGCCGTCCGCAAACGCCCACGGAGGGGTCAAGACCCCTCCCTACGGACCGCCCCATCAACGAGTGCCCGCACCCCGCCGCAAGTTCGCGCGGTTACCCGTCAACGGGCAGCCACCCACGTAGGGGGCGGCGTCCCCGACGCCCCGGAAACCTTCTGCCGCCGCCCATCCCCGGGGAAACCCCCGGGCCGGGCATGCCCGGCCCCTACCGCGCGGCGGTGGGCAAGCCCCATGCCGTCCATAAACGCCCGCGGAGGGGTCAAGACCCCTCCCTACGGACTGACCCACCCACGAGTGCCCCGCCCCCCTACCGCGCGGCGGTGCGGGAATGGCGACAAAAAAACCGAGGCGATCCCTTTTCCCGGGACTGCCTCGGTTCTTTATATAAGCACTTAATCGTGCCGGATGGCTTCCAGCGCACTGATCCTGACCGCCTTGTTTGCGGGCAGGATACCGGCTACCAGCCCCACCAGCGTGGCGAATACCAGCGCCGCCAGCATGAGCCAGGGCGGGATGATCGAAATGGCCGCGCTGCCGCCCCCGTCCATGTAGTAGTACCCGCCGCCCATCAGGCCGGACAGGTCCAACCCGCCGCCCTGACCGAACGCCGCTAAAATGGTGGAAAGGTTGTTCAGCACAAAGCTGGCCAGCAGGCTGAACGCTACGCCGATCAGCCCGCCGATAAACCCGATGGTCGAGCTTTCCAGCAGGAACATCGTGCGGATGCTGCCCAGCTCACAGCCCAGCACCTTCATGACGCCAATCTCCCGGGTGCGCTCATAGATGGCCATCGTCATGGTGTTGATGATGTTGATGGCCGCCACAAACAGTGAGACCGCCGCGATGCCGCCGAAGATCATCTGGCTTTTTATGACCTGCTGCTGCATCTCCTCGCGCTGCTGGTTCATCGAGTAGGTGTTGGTGAAGCCCAGCTCGTGGATGGCCGTCTCAACGTCGGTGACGTTCTTCAGGTCATCGACCTTGACGTAGACCTGCTCGTAGCTCTTTTCCTCGGTCTTGGTTTTGGTCATGTCGTTGTAGACCTTTTGCAGCATCTTCATGTCCTGAATGCGCAGCACAATGCCGCTCTGGGTCCAGTAGCCCTTGGCACCGTCCGGCTCCAGCACGCCCACGACCTCCAGCTCCCAGCTGCGGGTCTTTTCGGTGGAGCCCTCGCCGGTCCGGATGGTCAGGGTCATCTTATCCTTGTCGATGTCCACAAAGGGCGGCAGCTCCTTGCCGTTGGCATCGGTCTGGCCCTGCCAGCGGTAGCGCTTGGGGCTGTTGGGGCTCTTGCGCGAGTCCTGAAACTCATACCCGGTGGACCCGCCGACCAAAATCTGCAATTTCGCCGCCTTCTCGCTGGCGGGGGTGTTCGTGAGCCAGCTGCCGCTCTGCAGGGCGAAGCCCATCGGCTCCAGTGCGGTGGGGTCGATGCCGATCAAATTGTAAATTTCCATCGTGTAGCGGTCATTGCGGCCCGCCGTGATGGTGCCCTCCAGATTATACGCCTGCGCGTAGGGCGTGGCCGCCGCCACGTGGGGGATCTGCTTGATGTTGGCGATGGCCGCGTCGTCCAGATACAGCGGCTTGCCGTCGCTGCCGACCATCGTGCCGTAGCCGTAGATCTGCACCTGGGTCAGGTCGCCCCAGCTTTGCAGCATCTCCTCGTTGGTTTTGGTCTGGGCGATGCCCAGCGAGATCATCAGCACGACCATGCAGGTGCCGATGACGACGCCGACGAGCGTCAGCGCCGTGCGGCCCTTGCGGCGCAGCAGGTTGCGCGCCGACAGGCTGATTTCATCAGAGATCTTCATCGCTGTCCTCTGCTTCCAGCGCGGCCAGTGCCTTGGCCTTTTTGCGCTTGCGTACCACGACCACGATGACTACGATCACGACCACTGCGCCGCAGACACCGATGAGCACCCACGCCCAGACCGGCATACCGGTCTGCTCGGGCTGGGTGTCGTCCATCGACGGGTCATAGTTGAAGTCGTCCATGTTCATCTCCTCGGCACTGACAGAAAAGTCCTTCGAGATGGTCTGCGGGTTGCCGGAGGCATCCTCGTAGTTCAGCGTGATGATGCCGCTGACCGTGCCCGCGGCATCGGGGACGATGTCAAAGTCCACGCTGCCCTCGGTGCCGGCGGCCAGGTTGCCGAGGTACTGGTAGCCGCCCGCGCCCAGATTCGTGCCGGTCAGGCGGGCTTCCAGATTGCTGACGGGGTTCTTGCCCTTGTTGACGTAGGAGAGGGAGACGCTGCCGGTGTCGCCAACATAGATCGTGTCGCCGGACAGCTCAAGCTGGCCGACCTCAAAGCGGTCGGGCTGGCTGACGGGCACGGAAATCGTCGTGGTGCCGCTGACCTCCTTGCCGGTGACAGAGCCGGTGCCGGTCATGTTGACGGTGATGCTGGCCACCGTGCCGGTAAAGCCGGAGGCAGGCATGACCTGGAACGTGACGTCCCGGGTCTGCTTGGGGCAGATGGTGCCGAGGTAGCTGGACAGGCTGCCGCCGTTCAGGGAGATGTTCTCGGGCAGCGTCAGCGAGACGATGACGTCGTCGAGGTTCTCATTGCCGTCGGTGGCGTAGAGGCCGAGGGATAGGTCGAACGCCTGCCCTGCGGTGACGCTGTCGCCGTAGCTGGAGGTGCGCACGAGCAGGTTGGGCGAGGTCGTCTGGTCCTTGTCCACGCACTGGCCCAGCGTGACGCTGAACTGCTGCAGCGGTTTGGCGGTGTCCAGATAGGACAGGTTGATGGGCAGCGTGTTGCCGCCGCCGTTGTAGATGACGTCGCGGAACAAAATGACGTAGCTGTAATAATTATACTGCGCGTTCGCCGCAACCTCCTCCGGCGAGGCCGAGCCGTTGCGGACGTTCTGCAGGCGGGTGGCGTTGGGGTCGTCGTTGCTGTCGAACAGCTGGCCGATCTCGCCGGTGCCGGTGTAGGTGAACACGGCGGAGTTGATGCGCGCGGAGATCTCCTCCGGCTTGACGCAGTACCGCGCCGAGGCGTGGTCCACGACCTTGAGCACGATGTTGATCTTATCACCGACCTGCACGGTGGTGACCTCGCCGCCCGCAGTGTCGGTGACGGAGTAGGCGGAGACGTAGACGCCGTCGGAGCTGGTCGTGTCAATGGCCGCCGTCGGCGTGGGGGTGGGGGCGGTGACATCCGGTGTGATGACGTCGTCTGCCATAACCGGCGCACACAGCGCCGCCGCCAGAGCAAAGGCGGTCAGCAGGGAAAATAGGCGTTTCATGGTTGGTTTGTACCTCCAAATTTTATAACCCCAAGGCTTCCCCCTGGGGGGAAGCTGCCGCCCGCAGGCGGCTGATGAGGGGAGAGCTTGTGTGGCGGCTCCGTGAGCGGGCCGCGGCGGAAACACGCCCCTCAACCGCCCTCGGTCGGGGTCTCGGGCACCTTCCCCCAAGGGGGAAGGCTTATTACTTTTTCTGTTCCTTCGCTGCCTCCCCGCCAATATCCAGATTCCCTTCCAGATCGGCAAAAAGGGCGTCGCGGTTTTTCTTCTTCGTCTCCTCGTCCTGCACGACGTTGGAGCAGACCTTGCCGTCCAGGATCGTCACAATGCGGTCCGCGCACTCGGCCAACTCCGGCTCGTGGGTGACCATAACGAACGTGACACCGCTGTTTTTGGACATTTCCAGCATGCGGTACAGCACCTGCTTGCTTGTGCGGGAGTCGAGGTTGCCTGTCGGCTCATCGGCAAAAATGACCTTGGGACTGCTGACGAACGCGCGGGCAATGCCGACGCGCTGCTGCTGGCCGCCGCTCATCTCGGTGGGCAGGTGGTTGGCGCGGCCCAGCAGACCCATGGATTTCAGCTCTTTGCGGGCGCGGGCCAGACGGGTCTTTTTGTCCACACCCTTGAACATCAGCGGCAGGGCAACGTTCTCCGCCGCCGTCATGGTGGGCAGCAGGTTGTAGCTCTGAAAAATGAACCCCAGGTGCTGCTGGCGGAACTCGGCCAACTCGTTCTCGGTCATTTTGCTGATCTCGTGCTTTCCTATGTATACCTTGCCGGACGTCGGCTTTTCCAGCCCGGCCAGCTGGTTCAGCAGCGTGGACTTGCCGCTGCCCGACTGGCCGACGATACAGCAGAACTCGCCTTTTTCTATCGACAAATCGACATTATTCAGCGCAACGACGCGCTCCTTGCCGACGGCATAGACCTTGCGCAGCTTCTCTGTACGGATGATTGGTGCCAAACGCACACCTCCTTACGTGCAATATACCACATATTGTACCATATTTCGACGATGGTGGGAAGATGGGGAAGTTGTAAAATCTGTTCCTTTCCTATATAATAGACGACAAAAAGGGGGCAGACGTTACCATGGATTACACAATTCATCCGATTGCGCATATCCGCACGGATTTTACGGATAAATTCGGCATCCCGCGGCAGAGCGGGCTGGTGCCGGAGCTGACGGCGCGCATCGTGTTTGAGCCGGAATACCGCGACCCGAACGCGCTGGTCGGCATCGAGGGGTATGACCGGCTGTGGCTGATCTGGCAGTTTTCCACCGTGGCGGCAGAGTATGCCGCGGGCAAAAGCTGGCGGCCCACCGTGCGCCCGCCGCGCCTGGGCGGCAACGAGCGCCGCGGCGTCTTTGCGACCCGCAGCCCCTACCGCCCGAACGCGCTGGGGCTTTCCTGCGTGGAGCTGGCGGGCGTCGAAAACGGCGAGCTGATCGTCCGCGGCGCGGACCTTTTGGACGGCACGCCGATCTTCGACATCAAGCCGTATCTGCCCTATGTGGACGCCTACCCCGATGCGCGCGGCGGGTTCACTGATACGACAAAGGAATACGCTTTGCAGGTGGTTTGCCCCGACGCGCTTTTGTGCAAAGTGCCGGAAAACAAGCGCGCCGCTTTGTCCGGTGTGCTGAAAAACGACCCCCGCCCCGCCTACCAGCACGACCCGGAGCGGGTGTACACGCTGGATTTCGGCTGCAATAAAGTGAAATTCACGGTGGACGGAGATATTTTGAAGGTTGTTGACATCTTATAAACGGGAAGGAAAGGCGGCGCGGCAAAGCCGTCCGCAGAAAGCCTCCTCGCGCAGCGGGGAGGTGGCCGAGTTTACGAGGCCGGAGGGGCTTTTGCGGTTCGCGGCGGCGGTAGGCCGCGGAGGGGTCAAGACCCCTCCCTACGATGCAAAAGACAAAAGGGCGGTACCGGCAAGGTGGAGGGCCGGGCATGCCCGGCCCCTACGGACTGCCGTTCCCGGGCAATCGTTCCATCCAGCGGAACGAGGTACAATAAACCGTACCCAAAAACGCCCTAAAAACCGCCTTGTTCGTCATTGTGGTCAAAATGCACACAACAGCTCTAAAAATATGTGCAACTTTCTGAACAAAACCCCTTTACGAAAAGGGGGGTTTTTTGGTACAATAAAGCTATGCAAAAGCGTTTGTCTGGAACTATGCCCGGAGCAAGATTGGGGCACGTGCCAAATGACGCAGGATTTGTGCGGCCCTGACAACCGCACAGCTCTATAATGCAAAACTCTAATAAAAACGGAGGAAAGAAAATGCCCAGAGCTAAACAGTCTATGGACGGCAATACCGCTGCGGCGCATGTAGCTTATGCATTCACCGATGTGGCTGCCATCTACCCCATCACCCCCTCCAGCCCCATGGCCGACACCGTTGACCAGTGGAGCGCTGCAGGCCTGAAGAACATCTTCGGCAACCAGGTCAAGGTTGTTGAGATGGAGTCCGAGGCCGGCGCCGCAGGCGCTGTCCACGGTTCTCTCGGTACCGGTGCCATCACCACCACCTTTACCGCTTCCCAGGGTCTTCTGCTGATGATCCCCAACATGTACAAGATCGCCGCTGAGCAGCTGCCCTGCGTCTTTGACGTTTCTGCCCGTACCGTTGCTACCCAGTCCCTGAACATCTTCGGTGACCACAGCGACGTTATGGCCGTTCGTCAGACCGGCTTTGCCATGCTGGCCGAGAGCAACCCGCAGGAGGTCATGGACCTGTCTCCCGTTGCCCACCTGTCCGCTATCGAGGGCCACGTTCCGTTCGTGAACTTCTTCGACGGCTTCCGTACCTCCCACGAGATCCAGAAGATCGAGAAGTGGGACTACGAGGACCTGAAGGAAATGTGCAACATGGAGGCTGTCGAGGAGTTCCGTGCCAAGGCCCTGAACCCCGAGCACCCCAAGATGCGCGGTTCTCACGAGAACGGCGACGTCTTCTTCCAGCATCGTGAGGCCTGCAACCCCGCTTACGAGGCTCTGCCTGCCGTTGTTGAGAAGTACATGGCCAAGATCAACGAGAAGCTGGGCACCAACTACGACCTGTTCAACTACTACGGCGCCGAGGATGCTGACCGCGTCATCATCGCCATGGGCTCCATCTGCGACGTTGCAGAGGAGGTCGTTGACTACCTGACCGCCAAGGGCGAGAAGGTCGGCCTGGTTCTGGTCCGCCTGTACCGTCCCTGGGTCTCCAGCGCCCTGCTGAAGGTCCTGCCCAAGACCGTCAAGAAGATCGCCGTTCTGGACCGCACCAAGGAGCCCGGCTCCCTGGGCGAGCCCCTGTACCTGGATGTCGCCACCACCCTGCGTGAGGCCGGCATGAACGACGTCGTCCTGACCGGCGGCCGCTACGGCCTGGGCTCCAAGGACACCCCGCCGTCCAGCGTCTTTGCTATCTACACCGAGCTGGAGAAGGATGCCCCGAAGCCTCGCTTCACCATCGGCATCACCGACGACGTGACCAACCTCAGCCTGCCTGAGGTCAAGCCCGCTCCCATCACCTCCGCCCCCGGCACCAAGGAGTGCAAGTTCTGGGGTCTCGGCGGCGACGGTACTGTCGGTGCCAACAAGAACTCCACCAAGATCATCGGCGACCATACTGACAAGTACATTCAGGCTTACTTCCAGTATGACTCCAAAAAGACCGGCGGTGTCACCATCAGCCACCTGCGTTTCGGCGACAAGCCCATCCGCAGCCCCTACTACATCAACCAGGCTGACTTCGTGGCCTGCCACAACCCCGCTTACATCCACATGGGCATGAAGATGGTCCAGGATGTCAAGCCGGGCGGCGTCTTTATGATCAACTGCCAGTGGACCGATGCCGAGCTGGATGAGCACCTGAATGCTGCCGACAAGAAGTACATTGCCGACAACAACATTCAGCTGTACACCATCAACGCTATCGATAAGGCTATCGAGATCGGCATGGGCAAGCGCACCAACACCATCCTGCAGTCTGCCTTCTTCAAGCTGGCCGACGTCATGCCCATCGACGATGCCGTCGAGTACATGAAGGCCGCTGCCAAGAAGAGCTACGGCAAGAAGGGCGACGCTGTTGTCCAGATGAACTGGAAGGCTATCGACGCCGGCCTGGACGCTGTCCATAAGGTCGAGGTCCCCGCCTCCTGGTCCAACCCCGCTGCTGATCCGGCTCCGAAGGCCCTGAAGGGACCCGAGGCTCTGGTCAAGCAGATCCGCGACGTTATGGAGCCCATCTCCCGTATGGACGGCGACAGCCTGCCTGTCTCCGCCTTCGAGGGCAACGTCAACGGCGAGTGGGAGCAGGGTGCTTCCGCTTACGAGAAGCGCGGCACGGCTGTTATGGTTCCCGAGTGGAACGCCGAGAAGTGCATCCAGTGCAACCAGTGTGCCTTCGTCTGCTCTCACGCCACCATCCGTCCGTTCTGCCTGACTGCTGCCGAGGCTGAGGCTGCGCCCGCTTCCACCAAGCTGGCCGACACCAAGCCCAAGGCAAGCGAGTACAAGTTCACCATGGCCGTGTCTCCTCTGGACTGCATGGGCTGCGGCGAGTGCGTCACCGTCTGCCCGACTGCCGCTATCGAGATGAAGCCGCAGGAGAGCCAGTCCGAGCAGCAGGCTGCTTTCGACTACTGCGTCGAGAACATCCGCAAGAAGGACAACGTCCCCGGTGTTGTTTCCGAGGTTTCCGTCAAGGGTTCTCAGTTCAACCAGCCGCTGCTTGAGTTCTCCGGCTCCTGCGCTGGCTGCGCCGAGACCTCTTACGCCCGCCTGATCACCCAGCTGTTCGGCGAGAAGATGTTCATCTCCAACGCTACCGGCTGCTCCTCTATCTGGGGTGGTACCGCTTCCATCAGCCCGTACACCACCAACAAAGAGTCCGGTCACGGCCCCGCTTGGATCAACTCTCTGTTCGAGGACAACGCTGAGCACGGCCTGGGCATGCAGATCGGTTATGAGACCGTCCGCGCCAACCTGATCACCAAGGTCGAGGCCCTGAAGGGTAAGAACGCTGAGCTGGATGCTGTCATCGACAAGTTCCTGGAGACCAAGAACAACACCAAGGCCAACGACGAGCCCGCAAAGGCCCTGATCGCTGCCCTGGAGGCCTGTGGCTGCGACGAGTCCAAGGAGATCCTGAAGGACAAGCAGTACCTGGCCAAGAAGAGCTTCTGGATCTTCGGCGGCGACGGCTGGGCTTATGACATCGGTTACGGCGGCCTGGATCACGTCCTGGCTTCCGGCCACGACGTCAATGTTATGGTCTTCGACACCGAGATGTACTCCAACACCGGCGGACAGGCTTCCAAGGCCTCCAACATCGGTGAGGTCTGCCAGTTCGCTGCTGCCGGTAAGGAGATCAGCAAGAAGTCTCTGGCTGAGATCTGCATGACCTACGGCTACATCTATGTTGCTCAGATCGCTCTGGGCGCCAACATGGCTCAGGCTGTCAAGGTCATCGCCGAGGCTGAGGCTTATCCCGGCCCGTCTCTGATCATCGGCTACGCTCCCTGCGAGCTGCACGGTGTCAAGGGCGGCATGACCAACTGCCAGAACGAGATGAAGAAGGCTGTTGCTGCCGGTTACTGGAACCTGTTCAGCTTCAACCCCGCTGCCAAGGCCGAGGGCAAGAACCCGTTCACCCTGACCTCCAAGGCCGGCGACATGAGCAAGTATCAGGACTTCCTGGCCAACGAGACTCGTTACAGCCGTCTGGCTCGCGCCTTCCCGGATCGCGCCAAGGCTCTGTTCGAGAAGAACCAGGCTGCCGCCGATGCCCGTTACGAGCACCTGACCAAGCTGGTCGACCTGTACAAGTAATTTGTGCAAGGGCTGCTTAACGGCTAACGCTACATAAAAAGTGCCCCACGCAGAAATGCGTGGGGCACTTTTTTGCGTAGCAGAGCGAAAAAATAGGCGGCTCCGTGAACCTTCGGCGGGGTGAGGGCACCCCGCCCTACGCACAACCGGAAAGGGGGATGTAGGGCGGCCAGCCCTCTGGCCGCCGCGGAGGTGAGCGGCGGCGGAAGGCTCCCGGGTCATATCCGTAGGGGCGGATTCCATATCCGCCCGCCATCCCCCTTACCTCACACCGGCCTCAACACCAGCTCCAGCCCGTTCTTCCCCCAGCCGAAATCCGCGGCGGCGTACCCGCGCTCGAGCACCCGCGGCAGGGCCGGGTCAGCCAGATGGCACCGGCGCAGCGGGTCGCGCCATTTCACAAGACCGTGCGCTGAAAAAATCAGCATCTGGTCGGCCCCGACCATGGGCCGCATCCCGCGCAGCGTCAGCCCTGCCGAGAGATACTGCGCACACAGATCATCACACGCATCCGGGTGTTCCAAGTCCAGCGGCAGCACGGCCCAGACATGGTAGCTGGCGTACCGCTCGGTGGCCCAGCGCAGCGCCAACCGCAGAAAATGCCGCAGCTGCGTGTAATCCTCGCGCAGTATGGGCGGCGTCAGCACCGCACCCTGTCCGTCGGCCCCGTAGCCTGCGGCGCGCAGACTTGTGGGCAGCGGGTCCTCGGCGTAGAGCGGCAGCAGCGCGGCGGCGGCCTGTAATTCGTCCTGCCCGGCGTAGTCGCCGACGATCTGGCCTTCCTCCAAGGCCGGGTGCAGGCAGGGCAGCAGCGGCAGCCCGCCCGGCCCGGCCAGCGCGCGCAGGGCATCGGCATGGGCGGCGGTAAGTACGCGGGCGTCAAAGATGTTGGTACGTTCGAGAGTTTGCAGCATAGTTGGGAATCCCTCCGTTACAAAAATTGTTGCATAGTTTATTGTAGCGAATGGGAAATATAAAAAATGTCGCATCCCGGGTGGGATGCGACAGAAAAAAGGCTTCCCCATCTGGGGGAAGCTGTCCGCGAAGCGGACTGATGAGGGCAAAGCTTACGTGGCTGTTATAAAAACGGGCAATAAGGCGAACTTCCCCCTCATCCGGCGCTGCGGCGCCACCTTCAGTCTCCGCGCTAAGAGCCGCCTACGGCGGTTGCGCTCCGACACGCGCCTGCGGGCGCAGCCCCTTGGGGGGAAGGCTTGGGAGTTACAGCTTTCGCTTCCTCGCCAGCTCCTCAAAGCTGCGATTCTCCGTGAAAAAGCGCTTGTAGGGGTTGTCCGGCAGGGGCGGCGTTTTGGGCCGGGGCTGCACCTTTTTGCGCAGATGCCCCTTCAGGGGCGGCAGCGCCCGGCTCATTCGGCGGCGGTGGAGACAGCCCCTGCGGTCAGGGTGTCCCACAGCTCGGCGCAGCCCTCGTAGGTCGGGACCTGCTGTTCGTCCCAGACGCCGCGGCGTCCCACGTAGAGGTGCGCCAGCACGCTCTGGTTCGTGCCGGTGACGTCGTCCATCAGGGTGAGACCCTCATAGCAGCCCAGATCCAGCCCGGTCAGCACGGGGCAGTCGGTCCAGCGGTAGACCATCTCGCGCCAGTCGGCGTCGGTGGTCTCGGGGTCGTCGGGGACCGTGCCGTCCAGGTATTGCAGTGCGCCGGTCTGGGCCTCAAAGCCCTCGGGGTCCTCCAGCAGGAAGATGTAGGTCTTGCCGCCGGACGACAGCTCGGCGCTCAGCCGGGTGACGCCGGCCATCTGGTAGTAGGCGTCGGTGCTCTCGTTCGCGGCGTCAAAGTCAACGGTGTAGCTGTCCACCTGCACAACGACCTTGCCGTCGCCGTTCAGGTCGGAGCAGAACGGCGTCAGCGCGTCCTGCAGCGCGGTGACGGTGTCGGTGGGCAGGTCGCTGGTGCCGACATAAGCGACCTGCACATCGGGGCGCGTCTGAAAAACGGTGTCCTTGATGATCCACACGCCGAACACGACGACCAGCACGGCCACGACCACGGCCATCCAGTGATAGTGCCACCAGTTGGCGGCTTTTTCTTTTTTTGTATATTCGCGCGGGGGTTCCGGCGTCTGATTGTAAGTTTCGGTACTGTCCTTTGTGACCCAAGCCATAGTGCGGGTACGCTCCTTTTATCATACTTTTTCTATTATAACACAAATCGACAGGAAAATTTGTAAACTTATTTTGACCACGCCTTGCAACGGCGGGGGAAAGAGGGTATGATATAGTTGTGATAGTGTAGGCGGGGGCGGAACGCAGGAAAAGCCTCCCCATCAGGGGAGGTGGCCGCGAAGCAGGCCGGAGGGGTTCCGGAGGTGAGCGGCGGATGTCCGTTAATGGAAAATGACGTAAAGCCCGTCGGGACCCTTCAGGCCGGCTGGCGCGGCCAGCTCCCCTAAAAGGGGAGCCTTTCTTCGGGCTGCGCCCGAGATAGAAAGCACCCGTTAAAAACTGCGGGGGTTCGGGGGAACACCCGAATTTCAAAACGGAGCGTGACCCATGGGCGTTAAGAACGAAAAGTAATACTGCTTTCGTTTAGCCCATGGGTCACGCGACCTCCTCTTTGGGGTTCTTAGGGGCGTGCAGCCCCTAAGGCGGGGTCCGCTGCATCCGCAACAGCGGGACTTTTCTTTGCTTCTTTCTTTTGGTCACAAAAGAAAGAAGGAGTTCCCGGGAGACTGCCGTTAAAACTTTAGCCGAGAAAGGAAACCTCGTCATGTCAAATGAAACAAACGAAACCCCTATCCAGGGCCGTAAGGTCGGCATTGCGCGCTTTTTTGAACTGCTGGGCCGCGACCTGTGGCCGCTGTATAAATCCGGCTTCCTCTGCGTGCTGGGCTTTCTGCCCGGCACGGCGCTGGCCGTCTTTGGCATGATGGCCGGGTCCGCACTGCTGACTGTCGTCGGCGGTGTGGTCGGCGGCCTGGTCGGCGGGCCGTTCCTGTCCGGTATGATCGATACCGTGCTGCGCGCCCTGCGCGATGAGCCCGGCTACTGGTGGAACACCTATAAACGCGCCTGGAAGCAGAACTGGCGGCAGAGCCTTGTGCCCGGCGCACTGCTGGGCCTGTTTGTGGGCAGCTGGGCCTGGATGCTCCGCGCCCAGGCCGAGAGCGGCAACACCAGCACCGCCCTGTGGGTCGCCTCCTTCGCGGGCATCTTCGTCTGCACGGGCTTCTTCACCTGGCTGCTGGCGCAGGTGCCGCTCGTGGATCTGCCGCTTGTCCAAATCGCCAAAAACGCCGGGCTGATGTTCTTCGGCTTCTTCCCGCGCACCGCGGCGGCGGCGCTGGTGCTGGCCCTGTACTGGGGCGCAACGCTGCTCTACCTGCCCGCCACGATCCTGACGATTTTGGCGTTCGGCTTCTGGCTGCCCGTCACGATTGCCCTGATGATCGTCTACCCGGGTCTCGAAAAAGTCTTTAAGCTTGAGGAAACGATCAACACCCGCCGCGCCGCCGAGATCGAGGAGCGCATGGCGCAGAACCAGCCCAAATTCGACCAGTAAGGGGGACCCGGTATGGAAAAAAATACCGTCCTTTTGCAGGACACCGAAGCCTTCATGCACGGTGAGCTGGACAACGTGACCGTTCAGCAGAACTGCATCGTGCTGGATCTGGTGCAGGGCGGCTATGTGCCCTACGGCTGCTACACCAGCGCACCGATCCCGATGCCGCTGTTTGATGCGCTGCGGGTCAGCTGGAACGCGGCCTCGCCCGAGGACACGGCGGTGGAGGCCCAGGTCCGCGTCATGGTGGACGGCAACTGGACGACGTGGAACAGCTTTGGCAAGTGGAGCCCCAGTCTGCACCGGGAAGGCCCGCCCTACCAGGCGCGCGGCCCCGTGCAGCGCTGGCCTGACCGTTTGCAGCTTGACAGCAAATACGCTACGGCGGTGCAGCTGCGCATCTACCTTTACTCCAAAAATGAGAAGGTGAGCCCTGCTGTTATGCTGCTGGGGGCCAGCGTGCGGATGGTGGACGTCATCCCCGCGCGCGGGCGGCTCGTCAACGCACAGCTGCACCTGATGCCCTACACGGCGGCCCGCCGCGCCCCGGCGCTGCAGCCCTGGATGGACGCGGCGATCTCGCTGGCCAGCCTGACGAACCGCTGGGGCGCCGATCTGCTGCCCGAGGAGTTCGCCCAGGTGCTGCGCGACTGGCGCGCACCCGATGACTGCGGCCCCCGAAACCTGAGCTTTGCCGCCGCCGCGGCGGCGCAGTGGGGCTTCCCCGCGTGGGTGGCCTACGCGGACCTGGCGCTGCTGCGCGCCGAGGCCCGCGCCGGGTGCGGCGCTGTCGTTACATTGCAATCGACCCCGGCGCAGATCGCCGCCGGAGCGCCGGAGCGGCACTGCGCAGCGCTGCGCGGGTTTGCATCGTCGCTGGACGGCGAACCCAAGGTGCTGCTCTGTGACCCGTATGCCGCGGCAGAGGATTTCGACTGCGAGATCGAGATGCCGCTGGACGACTTTATGGTCGCGTGGGACAATGTGGCCCTGCTGATGCGCCAGCGCAAGTCCAGCACGCCGCCGCAGGGCCGTACCCGGTGCAGCGCGTGGATACGCCCCGTGGGCACCGACGCGCCCGGCGTCTACCGCCTCTATCTGAACGGCGAGGAGCACCCCCTGCCCGACGACTTCTGTGCGCAGGGCGGCGTTCTGGCCTACAGCCTGCCCGATGAGCACCCCCACGCCACCACGGCCCACCGGCAGTTCAGCTATGTGGAGCCGACGCAGGGCGGTATCCTGCTTGAGCACGGCGACACCCCGCGCAAGTACACAGTCTACGCCATCGGCACCGACGGGCGGATGATCGTCGGCGATGTGACGGTATAAAAGGAGAAAGCTATGAAGCTGCTGATCGCTTCGGATATTCACGGCGCGGCGGGCTATTGCCGAGACCTGCTGGCCGCCTGGGACCGCGAGGGCGCAGACCGCCTGCTGCTGTTGGGCGACCTGCTCTACCACGGCCCGCGCAACGACCTGCCGCCCGACTATGCGCCCAAGGAGGTCATCGCCCTGCTGAACGCGCGGAAAAATCAGATTTTCTGCGTGCGCGGCAACTGCGACACCGAGGTAGACCAGATGGTGCTGGAATTTCCGGTGCTGGCCGACTACGCGGTCCTCACGGCGGGCAGCCGCCTGCTCTACGCGACCCACGGCCATGTGTACAACACGGCCCACCTGCCGCCGCTGCAGCCCGGGGACATCCTGCTGCACGGCCACACGCACATCCCCGCCTGGGAGGTGTTCGGGACGGATAATCTGTATCTCAACCCCGGCTCGGTCTCCATCCCCAAGGCAGGCACCCCCCACAGCTATATGACGCTGGAAAACGGTGTGTTTACCTGGAAGGAGCTGGGCGGGGAGGCGTACCACACGGAATCCCTTTAAAACATAGCTTGTAGGGAGCGGTCTTGACCGCTCCGCGGAACCGTGCGGCTGCCGCAAGGCGCGCGGAGGGGTCAAGACCCCTCCCTACGATGCAAACATGACAGCGCGGTAGGGGCCGGGCATGCCCGGCCCCTACCCCCGATGCAAAGCATAACACGACACCCCGTAGGGCGGCCGGTCCCCGGCCGCCGCGGCACACCATAGATTTACGCGAGGAGTATACTATGAAAATCCCTGCAAAAGGCTTTACCCACGGCGGAAAATTCCATGCAGACGATGTTTTTTCCACCGCCCTTTTACAAATCCTGCGCCCTGACATTCAGGTGACGCGGGGCTTCGTTGTGCCGGATGACTTCGACGGCATCGTCTACGACGTCGGCGGCGGCATGTTCGACCACCACTCCGAGCCGCGGGAGTGCCGCCCCAACGGCGTGCCCTACGCCGCGTTCGGTCTGCTGTGGCGGCTGCTCGGCGCACAGCTCGTGGGCGAGCATCAGGCCCGCCTGCTGGACGAAAACTTCATCCAGCCGTTGGATCTGAACGACAACACCGGCGAGCAGAACTCGCTGGCCGACGCCATCGGCAGTTTCAACCCGCTGTGGGACTCGAAGGATGACCCCGACGTGTGCTTCTGGCGCGCCGTGCCCGTGGCAAAGCAGATCCTTGAGAACGAGATCGCCGCCGCCAACGCCGTGAACCGCGCCGACGACACGGTCCGCCGCGCCTACGCCAGCATGAAGGACGGCATCGTCGTGCTGCCCGCCTACATGCCGTGGAAAAACGGCCTGTACAAGACCGACGCGATCTTTGTCGTCTACCCCAGCCAGCGCGGCGGCTACAGTGCGCAGTGCGTCAACGACCACCGCACCAAGCGCAGCAAGCAGCCGTTCCCGGTGGCCTGGGCCGGCAAGCCCGAGGACAAGCTGCGCGAGGTCAGCGGCCTGGGCCTGCGGTTCTGCCACCCCAGCCGGTTCCTGATCACCGCCGATGACAAGGCGACGGCCATCGAGGCATGCCGCCGCACGCTGCGCGCCGCGGGGAAGAAGGTCAGCGAGGAATGAGCGAAGCCGAACCGATTCGCTTTGGCCCGTCCCCCAGCTCCGCCGAGGCGCAGGAGCCGACCCCCGCGCCCGCCTGGGCCTACCTGCTGCGCTGCCCGGATGGCAGCCTGTATGGCGGCTGGACGAACGATCTGGCCCGCCGCTTAAAGGCCCACCGCAGCGGCAAGGGCGGGGCCAGGTACACAAAAAGCCATGGCAGGGACGCCGTGCGCCTGGCCTACGCAGAGAAATGCGCCGATAAAAGTGCGGCACTAAAACGCGAAGCAGCGCTGAAAAAGCTGCCGAAGGCCGACAAAGAGGCCCTGGCCGCCCGGTGGGCTGCCGACAACAAAATTACCCTGCGGATGGCCGCGCCGGACGATGCCGCCGCGGTCTGTGCGCTGTACAACTGGTACGTGCGCCACGGCACGCAGACCTTCCAGTACGCGCCGTCCACCGTGGAGGAATACCGCGCGAACATTGCCCATGTGCGGGAGAATGCGCCGTTTATCCTGGCCGAGAGCGCCGACGGGCGGCTGCAGGGCTTTGCCTGTGCGCACCTGTGGCATGAGCGCGAGGCGTACTCGTGGGATGTCGAGACGACGGTCTACTGTGCGCCCGACTGCGTCGGTCAGGGTGTCGGCGGGCGGCTGTACCGCGCGCTGCTGGCGCTTTTGAAGGCGCAGGGCTATTACAACGCCTTTGCCCTTGTGGCCGGGAATAACCGCCAGAGCAACGATTTCCACCGCGCGTTAGGGTTCAAAAAGATGGCGACGGAGAAGCGCACCGGGTACAAGTTCGGCCAATGGCTGGATCTGGAGTACTGGGTGATGGTTCTGCACGAAGGCGGCGGGGAGCCGCAGCCGGTCCGCAAGACCCTGACGGACGCGGAAATTGCGGAGGCGATGGGGTAAGCATGCCGCCCTGCGGCTGTAGTACAGGTAATATCTGCCCCAAAGCCGCGCGGTAGGGGCCGGGCGTGCCCGGCCCGGTGGCTGCCCGTAAACGCCCGTTTGCCGGACACGGACACGGAGCGGTCAAGACCGCTCCCTACAAAGCACCCGTGAACGTTAGTCCGTAGGGAGGGGTCTTGACCCCTCCGCCGAGCTTGCGCGGCAACCCGTTAAACAGGTGGCCACGCGGACCTTCGGCGGCATGGGGGCATGCCGCCCTACGGCTGTAATACGGGTAATATCTGCCCCAAAGCCGCGCGGTAGGGGCCGGGCATGCCCGGCCCGGTGGCTGCCCGTAAACGCGCGGTTACCGTACACGGGCACGGAGCGGTCAAGACCGCTCCCTACAAAGCACCCGTGAACGTTAGTCCGTAGGGAGGGGTCTTGACCCCTCCGCCGAGCTTGCGCGGCAACCCGTTAAACAGGTGGCCACGCGGACCTTCGGCGGCATGGGGGCATGCCGCCCTACGGCTGTAATACGGGTAATATCTGCCCCAAAGCCGCGCGGTAGGGGCCGGGCATGCCCGGCCCGGTGGCTGCCCGTAAACGCGCGGTTACCGTACACGGGCACGGAGCGGTCAAGACCGCTCCCTACAAAGCACCCGTAAACGCCTGTTTGCCCGACGCCCCGCGGATGTTTCCGCTGCCGCAAGCATCCCGGGAGGGATAAATCCCTCCCCTACACACCACCCCATAAACATCTGCCCACGCAATCCCCCGGGCCGGGCATGCCCGGCCCCTACAACTCCATAAACAAAAAGGTGCTGCTGTCACTTTTCCCGACAGCAGCACCTTTTATTTACCCTATCAAATCGCCCCGTTTTCCCGCAGCCACGCCTCCAGCTCGGCGGCGGGCTTGTAGCCGACGGACCGGCTGACCTCCTGACCGTTCCTGAAAAGTAGCAGCGCGGGGATGGCATCGATCTTGCGGGCCATGGCCAGCTTCAGGTTCTCGTCGGTGTTCAGCTTGCCGACCTTGACGGTGGGATGCGCCGCGGCGAGCTCCTCCAGCACGGGGCCCATCATCTTGCAGGGGCCGCACCAGTCGGCCCAGAAATCCACCACGACGGGCATGGCGCTCTGCAAAACCTCGGTGTCAAAATTCTGTTCGGTGATCTTGATAGACATAGTTGCATCTCCTTTTATAATAAGCTCAAATTTTTGCGTCCGCATACTGTAAGGCCAGCACCGCGCGGATGTCCCGGCTCGAATGCCCGATGCGTATTTCGTACCGGCCCGGCGCGGCGCACCAGGCGTGCAGCTCGGGGCTGTAACGGCTTATATCCTGCGGCGTCAGCGTAAAGACGACCTCCCGCTCCTCGCCGGGCTGCAGGTCGATCTTCGCAAACCTGCGCAGCGCCTGGGGCACCCGCCCGCCCGGCACCGGTGCGCCCGTGGCGTCGGCCACATAGAGCTGCACGACCTCGGCTCCGCGCATCGCGCCGCTGTTTTTCACCGTCACCCGCGCGGTCACGGTGCCGCCCGGCGTCAGCGTGTCGGCGTCCAGCGCCGCGCCGCGGTAGACGTAGCCCGTGTAGCTCAGCCCGTGGCCGAACGGCCAGCGCACCGGCATTTTGCGGGCGTCATACCAGCGGTAGCCCACGTAGACGCCCTCGCGGTAGTCGGCGGTCACGCCGTCACCCGGGAAATCCAGATAGCAGGGCGTGTCCTCCAGCCGCAGGGGCCAGGTCTCGGGCAGACGCCCGCAGGGGTCGGCGTCGCCCCACAGCAGGGCGTCCGTGGCCTCGCCCAGACCCTCGCCCGCCAGATACATACACAAAACCGACGATACATCGTCCGCCCAGGGGCACTCCACCGGGCCGGAGGTGTGCAGCACCACGACGGTGTTCTTCTGCACGGCGGCCACGCGGGCGATCAGGTTGTTCTGGCATTCGGGCAGGCGCATGTGCCGCCGGTCCGCGGCGGCCAGCTCGGCGCATTCGGGCAGACCGGCAAAGATGACCGCGGCGTCCGCAGCTTCGGCGGCGGCCACGGCACGCAGGAACTCCGCCTCGTCGCGCTGGTCGCGGTCCGCGGGGAAGCCCTCGATATAATGGATCTTGCGGCCATGCAGGACCGCAGCGTCGAGGACACTTGTGACCTGCGGCGCACGGGGATGACCGGCGGAATAGCGCGGGTGGTCGGCGAAGGCACCGATGTAGGCTACCTTCTGCCCTTTGTGCAGCGGCAGTGCGCCCAGATTGCGCAGGAGCACACCGCTCTGCTTGGCCAGCTCGACAGCCAGACTGCGGTCTGCGGTGCGGTCACGGTCCGCAGGGGACGGCTGGGTCGGTGCGGCCAAAAGAATGCGTATAATGTTCGATGCAGCGCGGTTTAAAACGGACTCGTCCAGTGCGCCGGACTGCACGGCATCCACAAGCCGTCCCGCGTCCGCAGGGGCAAAGTCCACGCCCGCGGCCAGCGTCCGGGCCGGGTCCTGCACCGCGCCCGGCTCTGCCAGCACCGCACCGGCAAAGCCCCACGCGCCGCGCAGCGTGTCGGTCAGCAGAGCCGTGTCCTCGCAGATGCGGGTGCCGTTCAGCTGCCCCGCGCTGCACACAACGGCCCGGGGCTGCCCGTCCCGCACGGCAGTCTCAAACGCGGGCAGGTAAAGCTCCTGCAGCGTGCGCTCGTCAACACGGCGGTTCAGCGTCCGGCGGTCTGTCTCCTGGTTGACCACGGCCAGCCGCCCCGCGCAGCCGCCCACACCCGCGCTCTGCACGCCTTGCAGGAACGCCGCGGCCAGCGCCCCCGTCAGGCAGGGGTCCTCGGCCCAGGTGTCGGCGCTGCGTCCGCTCAACGGGCCGCGCTTCAGGTTCACGTCCGGCACGTCCAGCAGCTGTGCGCCGCCGCTGCGCGCCTCCCGCCCGAGCGCCGCGCCCATGCGGCGAGCCGCCTCCGGGTCAAACGACGCTGCCGCCGCGCACGCCGACGGAAAGCAGACGCCCCCGGCAGATTCCTGACTGTGCAGGCCGCTGACCCGCAGCGCCGGAAGGCCCAGCTGCGGGACCGCCGCGCCGGTGCAAAGACCGGCCTTTTCTTCCGGCGTCAGCGCGTCCACAAGCTCTTGAACGGTAGCGTACATGGGAAAATTCTCCTTTGACAAAGCAGTTTTCAACATTATACCACGACGCGGGTAGAAAATAAAATAAAAAAGTGTAAAATTATAGCTGTGAGGACACAACCTTGTAACAACACGGGGTTACAATACCCCCAAACAGGGAGGAAACGAGGATGAACAACATACTGATCGTGGAGGACGAGCACCTGATCGCGCGGCTGATCGAGATGACGCTGACCCGCGCCGGGTACCGCTGCACGCTGGCCGAGGATGGCCGGACGGCGGCGGATCTCATCGAAACCACCAATTTTGATATGGCACTTTTGGATATTATGCTGCCCGGCCTGGACGGTTATGCACTGCTGGAATGTCTGCGGCCCCAGGGCGTGCCGGTCATCTTTATCACGGCCAAAAGCGCGGTGAAGGACCGCGTGCAGGGGCTGCGCCTGGGCGCGGACGATTACATAACCAAGCCGTTCGCGGCAGAGGAGCTTGTTGCCCGGATGGAGACGGTTTTGCGCCGCACCGGGCGCGGCGGGCGGGAGCTGTGCGCCTACGACGTGGTGCTGGACACGGTCAACCACACCGCCCGCCGGAACGGTGAGCCTGTGGAGCTGCGCCGCCTGGAATACGATTTATTGGAGCTTTTGATGCGCAACCGCGGCGCGGCGCTCTACCGCGACGTGATGTATGAGCGCGTCTGGGGCGGCATCCCCGACACCGAAAGTCTGCGCACCGTTGACACCCACATTGCCCGTCTGCGCAAAAAGCTCGGCTGGATGGACAAGATCGAGACGGTGTACAAGATTGGGTATCGGTTGAAGAAGGAAGATTGAACCGGGAACGGCAGTCTCCCGGGAGGTTGTTCTTTCTTTTGGCAGCAAAAGAAAGAACCAAAGAAAACTGCCGCTGTTTCGACGCAGCGGACCCGCGACTTGGGGGCTGCACGCCCCCAAGACCCCCAAAGCGGAGGTCGGAAGGGGCGGGGGCTAAACGAAAGCAGTATTACTTTTCGTTCTTAACGCCCCCGCCCCTTCCTCCACCTTTGAGTCGGGGGTTCCCCCGAACCCCCGCAGGGGTGAACGGCAGCTCTGTAGGGGCGGCATATATGCCGCCCGCAACCTACCGCGGCAACCCGTCAACGGGAAAGGGGGAGGGCTGCCGCCCTCCCTTGCCCCTCTCGTGCGTAAATTTTCACAGCAGCTCTGTAGGGGCCGGGCATGCCCGGCCCGCAGCCTTGCCATTGCCGCCACTTTATCTTTTGCATCGTAGGGAGGGGTCTTGACCCCTCCGCGGGGCGTCGAGGACGCCGCCCCCTACACCATTTGCCGCAAACCTTCCACCCATCCGTAGGGCGGGGTGCCTTCACCCCGCCGTAACCTTCCGCAACCACCCGTTCCCGGGCAATCTACAACCAACCCCCACCGTAGGGGGCGGCGTCCTCGACGCCCCACAGCCTCCCGTCACACCCGTCCCCGGGCAACCAAGACCCCGCCCCCACCAAAGGAGCTCTCTCATGCGATACTTCCAAAAACTGCTCTGCCTGCTGATCCTCGTCCTGGCCGCGTCGTTCGGTGTGGGCGGGTGCGTGCTGCTGTACAGCGATTTCTCCGTGCAGCGCAGCCGCATGGCCGCCGCCAACGCCGCCGCCCACGCCCAGGCGTGTACGCTGCTGCAAACCGAGATCCTCGACCTGCAGCGCCGCGGCATATCCACCGGGGATACCGCGCTCACGGCCCGCGTGACGGCACAGGATGTCCCCGCGGCGCTCTGGCGGGGCGACACCCTCGTCTGCGCTACGCTGGAAGGGCTGCAAAGCCTCCCCCTTGGCGACGCCGCCACCGTGACCGTCAGGACCGAAAATTCCATTTACGCCGTCTACGCCAGCGACCTGCAGGGCGGGCTGCGGCTCGTCACAGCCTACGACCTGACCGGCCTTTACCGGGACAGAAACGCCGCCCTGATGCGCTTTTTGCTGCTGGAGGCCGCCGTGCTGGCCGCGGCGTCCGCCGTCACGGCGCTGCTGGCCCGCCGCCTGACCCGCCCGCTGGCCGTCCTGACCGACGCCGGGGCGCAGATCGCAGCCGGGGACTACGCCCGCCGCACCGACCTGCACACCGGCGATGAGATCGAGGCGCTGAGCCGCAGCTTTGACAAAATGGCCGATGCTGTGCAGGAAAAGATCGCTGACCTCGAGGCCGACGTCCAGCGGCGGGAGGACTTCGTCGGCGCGTTCACCCATGAGCTGAAAACCCCGATGACCAGCATCATCGGCTATGCGGACATGCTCCACACCATGCAGACCGACCCCGACGAGCAGCGCGAGGCCGCCGCGGCCATCGTGCACGAGGGGCGGCGGCTCGAGGCGCTGAGCCGCAAGCTGCTGGCCCTGCTGGGCCTGAACGAGGAGGGCGTTGAACTGACCGCTGTGCCGCTGCCCGCGCTCTGGCCGCGGCTGCACACGGCCTGCCCGGACGTCAGCCTGCGCACGCCCGCCGCCGCGCCTACCGTGCGCGGGGACGCCGACCTGCTGCTGGACCTGCTCTGCAATCTGGTGCAGAACGCCGCCAAGGCCAGTGCGCCCGGTGCGCCGGTGCTGGTGCTCTGTGCGCAGGCCGGGGACGCCGTCACGCTGACCGTGGCGGACCGCGGCTGCGGCATCCCGCCCGAGCTGATCCCCCGCGTGACCGAGCCGTTCTACATGGTCGATAAATCCCGCGCCCGCCGTCAGGGCGGCAGCGGCCTGGGGCTGGCGCTCTGCCAGCGCATTGCCGCCGCCCACGGCAGTGCGCTGCGCATCGAAAGCGAACCCGGCAGGGGCACCCGGGTCAGTGTGACGCTGCCCGTCTGGAAGGAGGATGCACCGTGAGCCTTTGGAACCATCCGCGGCTGACCGCCGCGCTTTGCACCGTGGCCGTGCTGGGCTGCGCCGCCGCGCCCGCGGTGTTTCTGGCCGCAGCCGACGCCGCCAGCCTTGGCCGAGTCGAGACCGTGGCCGACCCCTACGTTGCCCCGACGCCCACGGCGGACGATTATTATATCCTGCGCCAGCTGGCCGCCCGCAGCCGGAACGCCGAGAGCGAGCGGGAGCAGCGCCCCGCCGAGGTTCTGACAGCCCCGAAAATGTACATAGGTGCGTCCGCCAGCCTGCAATCCATGCAGTATGCGGATTCCGCCGCCGCCGAGGCCGCCGAGAACGCCCTGCGCCAGCTGGCCGAAACCGGCGCCGTGCCCGCCGCCTGGGCTGCCGAGGCGCTGGACACGGCTGAGACCGGCGAAAGCTACACCGACTGGGACGGCAAATATTACTCGCTGGACGCGACCTACTGCGTCACAGACAGCCTCGGCTTTGTGACGGTGCGGCGGTTCGGCATGACGGACAATGCACTTTTTACGCGCTACAGCGTCACTATGGACAGCCGCACCGGCACAGTGGTCGAGGCATGGCTCTCGATGGCCGGGACCGACGCGGAAAACACCCCGCTGCCCACCGAGACCGCCCTGCGCAGCTTTGCCGCCCAGGCCGGACTGGAAAGCCTCGGCGACTGGGCCGCCCCCGCCGACAGCCCCTACGGCTGCGCCCTCTACAGCACGAACGGCGGTGCGCTCATCACTGCCTCGACCCACCCCTACACCTACCAGGATTACGTCGGTACTGCGCCGGTTTCGTCAGACCGCTGGTACTACAGCCTGACCCTCCAGCTCCGCACCGAGGACCAGCTGCCGGGGTAGGGGCAGGCTCCCGCTGCCGCCATACAGCCCTTGCCTTCCCCCTCGGGGGAAGGTGGCCCCGCAGGGCCGGATGAGGGGCAGGCTCCCGCTGCCGCCCATTCCCGGGCAACCCGTAGGGGGCGGCGTCCCCGACGCCCCGCGAAGGCTTGCGCCGACGTCCTTCCCCGGGTTATCACCCGCGGAGACTCCCGCTGCCGCCAACACCCGCGGAGGGGTCAAGACTCCTCCCTACGGGCCGAACCATTGACGCCTGCCTACGCAAACTCCCGGGCCGGGCATGCCCGGCCCCTACCGCGTAATAATCCCACTCATCTCTACACTACTTAAAAAGGAGGCTCCCGCCATGCGCAACCACCATCTTGCCGCCATTCCCCTCGCCGCGCTTCTGCTCACTGCCTGCGCGTCCGCCACGGATACGGCACCCCTGACCACCCCCACGCCCGAACCCACCGCTACCGCCACCCCGACCCCCGCCGCCGGGGACTTCGCCTGGCTGAACCGCCACGACAGCAGCTTCAACAGCGGCGACGCCTACTATGAAATGGTCTACCGCAACCACGGCGGTCTGCTGCTCAAAACCGACTACGCCACCGCCGCACAGACCGTCGCCTGCACCGTGCCCGGCTGCACCCACGACAGCGCCGACTGCCCGGCCTGGTTCCCGGGGCGGTACCGCTACTACTGCCCCTTTGTGGCGGACGGCGCGGTCTATGTGCTCAACGCGACGTTATTCCACACGGATCAAACCTGGGAGGAATACCGCGAAGAATACCTCACGCCCCAGCTGGACAGCACCGACCTCACGCCAGAGGAACTGGAGGCCCACTACTACGGCCTGTGGCAGCAGCAAAGCGCCGCGCCGCAGGCGTATAGGCTGACCGACGACGGCAAGACCTGCATCGACCTGCCCGCCGAGAGTGTGGATTACGAGTTTGTTTTTTGCGACGACGCAGCCCTGTACGGGATGACGACCTCCGGCAACAACGGCCAGAACACAAAGGCCGTCCGCGTTGACCTGACCACCGGTGCGCTGCAGTCCGTGCCGCTGGAGCCCACAGAGTACTTTTTGACCTGCTACGACGGCGTGCTGCTGACGGTGCGCTATGTGACCGACGCGCCCCTGCCCGACGACTTTGAGCAGTTCCGGGCCGCCGTGCAGAGCGCCACCGTTGAATTTGACCGCTACGACCCCCGCACCGGCGAGCGCCGCAAGCTGATCGAGCGCCCCTACAACATCGCGGATGAGCGGCTTTCCGGGTATCTGGGCACCCACAACGGCAAGCTCTACTTTGAGGAGCGCGAGGCCCTGCAGGGCGGCGGCTACAACCGCGGTGCCTTGCAGGAGTATGACCCCGCCGACGGCAGCACCGCCACGGTGTGGGACGCGCCCCCGACCGGCAACCTGTGGGATTATCAGGACACCTACACGAACGTCCTGCCCGCCCGGGGCAGCCGGACAGAGGACTGGCTCTGGCTGTACGGCACCGATGGCGCAGTGGGCGGCAACCGCTGTTATTTGATGAACGCCGCCACCCGCGAGCTGGTGCCCATCACCCAGCGGCTGAAAAATTACGCCTACAACATACCCCCGTCCCTTCTGGCCCAGACCGCCGATGGCCGCTGGCTCCTCTGGACCGAATCCAACGACGAAAACGCGCATGTGGCCTATGGGCTGATCGCCCCCAACGATTTTGCCGCCGGCAGCACCGACTATACGTCGGTGGAGATGTGGGTGGGGTGAGGCGTGGGAGCTGCCTGTTTCCGGGCAACCCGTAGGGGGCGGCGTCCCCGACGCCCCGCGAAACCTTCCGCCAACGGCCATCCCCCGGACAGTCACCCGCGGAGGGGTCAAGACCCCTCCCTACGGACCGAACCATTGACGGGTGCTCACGCCAACCTCCGGGCCGGGCATGCCCGGCCCCTACCGTGCGGCGGCCCGGGAACGGGTGTCCGCGTAAACCCCACAGCGTTTCCATATCCCCATCCGTAGGGCGGGGTGCCCCCACCCCGCCGCGACCTTCCGCTGCCGCCAACAACAACCCTTGCCTTCCCCCTTGGGGGAAGGTGGCCCCGCAGGGCCGGATGAGGGGGAGGCTCCCGCTGCCGCCCATTCCCGGGCAAGCCGTAGGGGGCGGCGTCCCCGACGCCCCGCGAAACCTCCCGCCAACGGCCATCCCCCGGACAGCCACCCGCGGAGGGGTCAAAGACCCCTCCCTACGGGCCGAACCATTGACGGGTGCTCACGCCAACCCCCGGGCCGGGCATGCCCGGCCCCTACCGCGCGGCGGCCCGGGGACGGCTGCCCGCGTAAACCCCACAGCGTTTCCATATCCCCATCCGTAGGGCGGGGTGCCCCCACCCCGCCGCGACCTTCCGCTGCCGCCAACAACAACCCTTGCCTTCCCCCTTGGGGGAAGGTGGCCCCGCAGGGCCGGATGAGGGGCAGGCTCCCGTTGCCGCCCATTCCCGGGCAAACCGTAGGGGGCGGCGTCCCCGACACCCCGCGAAGGCTCGCGTTGGCGCCCTTCCCCGGGCTGCTACCCGCGAAACCTTCCGCCAACGGCCATCCCCCGGGTAACCACCCGCAAACATCCGCCCACGCCAACCCCCGGGCCGGGCATGCCCGGCCCCTACCGGGTAATAATCCCACTCATCTCTACACCACCCAAAAAGGAGGCTCCCACACATGAACCGCACACTTCCGCTCATCCTGACCGCTGCCCTCCTGCTCACTGCCTGCACGTCCGCCGTACCGGCACAACCCGCCGACGCCACAACCTCCCCCTCCGCCGCAGCGTCCTCCCCGGCACAACCTGACGCCGCAGCGTCCTCCCCAGCACAACCTGACGCCGAAACCTCCGCCCCGCCGCTTACCCCCAAATTCCCCGTCGGCCATCTTCTCACCCTCCCCCAGAGCCAAAACAGCGGCCCCGTCTGGAACACCGGCGACGCGCTCTATGAGCTCCGGGACGCCAGCAATATGACCCCCGAGGCCCTCGTCCTCAAAACCGACTACGCGGCCCTGACCCAGTCCGTCTACTGCGATATTCCCGGCTGCACCCACGACTCCGACGCTTGCCCGGCCTACCTGGCCAGCGACTTCTGCGTCGGCGTCATGGCCGTGGACGGTACGGTCTACACCTATCCCGGCGAGCTGACAAACGTCGCCCCAACGCAGATTTACCGCATCGACCCCGCCGCCGGCAAAACGCCCGTGGCCGCGGTGCCCGATGCCCTGCCCCACCACATGCAGCTGCAATGGTGCGACGAGTACGCCCTGTACGGCTGCCCCCTCGCCGCCAGTCATCAGCCCGGCACCCTCTACCGCTGGGACTGGCAAAATGACACGGTGCAGACCATCCCGATGCTGGCCGACGAGAAGATCATCGCCTGCGAGGGCAGCCGCTTCCTGACGATCCGCATCGAGGCGAACGAGCCGTTCCCCAATTTCGGCAGCACCGAGCAGGAAAAAGCCATTTTGGCGCACGCCGTCTACGTCTACGCCTGGCTCGACCCCGCCACCGGCGCGCGGGAGAAAATCTGCACGCGCCCCTACGCGGACGGCTATTTCCACAACTATTACGACGGCAGGATCTACTACACCGGCAATTTCCGCAATGCCGACACCCCCGGCCAGCAGGCCGCCCTGCTGTACTTTGACACCGCCGACGGCACCGAGAAAACGCTGCTCGATGGCATCCCGCTTGACACCTACGTCATCGACGTGTGCGTACCCTTCAGCCCGGCGTTTGCGGGCGTGCCGCAGCGGTATCTCCGCGTGCTGAACGCCGGGGACGCCTACGCGGACTGCCTGCTGGACATGGAGACCGGCGACGTCCTCCCGGCCCCCGCGGTCACGGCGGAGGGCGTGCGCCGCCCCGCGCTGCTGCTGGCCTGCACCGCGTCGGGCCAATGGCTGACAACCGCCAACCCCCGCGACAGCTATGACCCGCAGTACAGCCTCTACGCCCTTTGGGACCCGGCAGACTTTTTGGCCGACGGGCAGCCCGCCGCGTGGGTCACGATGTATGCGACAGAATGAACGGTTGTATAATTATGCGCAAAAACGCCGATTTGTCCACAATACAAGAACACCGGCACGCCTGCCGCAAACAAAATTTTGAAAAGTAAGCCAAAACCACTTGAAAAATTGCTTTTATGGTGGTAACATGAAGGCGGTGTTTGAAATTATATAAAGGAGTGTCGTTTTATGGCAATTCAGAATGCTTACCTGCAGGGCGTATATGAGGGCCTTGCAAAGCGCAACCCCGAGCAGAAGGAGTTTCTGCAGGCTGTTGAGGAAGTCCTCGAGAGCCTGGAGCCCGTTGTGGCTGCCCACCCCGAGTACGAGAAGGCCGGCCTGATCGAGCGCCTTGTCGAGCCCGAGCGCATCATCATGTTCCGTGTGCCCTGGGTCGATGACGCTGGCAAGGTCCAGGTCAACCGCGGCTACCGTGTGCAGTTCAACTCTGCCATCGGTCCCTACAAAGGCGGCCTGCGTTTCCACCCCTCTGTCAACCTGTCTATCCTGAAGTTCCTGGGCTTTGAGCAGTGCTTCAAGAACAGCCTGACCGGCCTGCCCATGGGCGGCGGCAAAGGCGGCGCTGACTTTGACCCCCACGGCAAGTCTGATGCCGAGGTCATGCGTTTCTGCCAGAGCTTTATGACCGAGCTGTACCGCCACATCGGCCCCGACACCGACGTGCCCGCCGGTGATATTGGCGTTGGCGGCCGTGAGGTCGGCTACCTGTTTGGCCAGTACAAGCGCCTGAAGAATGAGTACACCGGCGTGCTGACCGGTAAGGGCATCCCCTTCGGCGGCTCTCTCGCCCGTACCGAGGCCACCGGCTACGGCCTGTGCTACTTCACCAAGGAGATGCTGGCCGACGCCGGCAAGAGCTTCGAGGGCCAGCGCGTGGTCATCTCCGGCTCCGGCAATGTGGCCACCTACGCCAACCAGAAGGCCACCCAGCTGGGCGGCAAGGTCATCGCCATGTCCGACTCCAACGGCTACATCGTGGACGAGAACGGCATTGACTATAAGGTCATCAAGGAGATCAAAGAGGTCAAGCGCGCCCGCATCAAGACCTATCTGGAGTATGTCCCCACCGCTAAGTACGTCGAGGGCAGCCAGGGCATCTGGACCGTCCCCTGCGACATCGCCCTGCCCTGCGCCACCCAGAACGAGCTGCGCCTGGACGGTGCCAAGGCTCTGGTTGCCAATGGCTGCTACTGCGTAGCCGAGGGTGCCAATATGCCTTCCACCCCCGAGGCTATCGCTTACCTGCAGCAGAACGGCATCCTGTTTGCCCCCGCTAAGGCATCCAACGCCGGCGGCGTTGCTACCTCCGGCCTGGAAATGAGCCAGAACAGCCTGCGCCTGTCCTGGACTTTCGAGGAAGTGGATGAGCGCCTGCACAACATCATGGTCAACATCTATAAGACCGCTGCCGCCACCGCCGAAAAGTACGGCATGAAGGGCAACCTGGTCGCCGGTGCTAACATCGCCGGTTTCGAGAAGATCGCCTCCGCCATGATGAGCCAGGGCATTGTCTGATACAAATGCAGACAGCCGGGTGAACTCCCGGGAAAAATTGCATAAACTTTTTTAGTAAAACCTATTGACACACACGCCGTGCTGTGGTATTATAATCAAGCACCGCGAAACAGCGTGTGTGTCATATATCGCGGAGTAGAGCAGATGGTAGCTCGTCGGGCTCATAACCCGGAGGTCGCAGGTTCAAGTCCTGTC
>ERZ1673704.453-NODE-453-length-29052-cov-14.426941_pt1 | contig 29052 bp, 23 predicted proteins | sample MGYA00580234_ERZ1673704 | MGnify/ENA primary metagenome ERZ1673704 (study PRJEB41218, sample SAMN15661757) | gut metagenome | host: Homo sapiens | place: Canada: London | collected 2015-08-20/2019-03-30 | study: EMG produced TPA metagenomics assembly of...
GCGATTTAAAATGGCGAGATGCGTTGCTGGTCGCACATCGTGTGAACAGTAACAGGTAGATAAAGAATGATGTAGCGCAACGTCGTTGCATATTTGTCTGTTGAATGTTAAAATGTGAATGTCATTCAGATTCAGGTCAAAGCTAGAAAAAGAGCGAAAATGGATTTGGATAATTTCGAAAATCAGGGAAATAAAGGCAGGCAGTATACAATGACGATAAAAGAGATTGCGCAGATGGCCGGGGTGTCCAGCGCAGCAGTATCAAGATATTTGAATGGCGGATATGTGAGTGAACAGAAAAAGGAGCAGATCCGTAAAGTGATTGAGAAGACGGGATATCAGCCGTCTACTCAGGCAAGAATCCTAAGAACCGGACGTGCACATCTGGTTGGTGTGGTGGCTCCGAAGATCAATTCAGAATCAATCAGCCGGATCACAGCGGGAATTGAACAGGTTCTTTCGGCAAGAGGGTACCAGATGCTTCTTGCAAGCACGGATAATCAGCCAAAGAATGAGCTGACTTATCTGAGAATCTTTGAAAGTTATCCGGTAGATGGAATTGTACTGATCGGTACAGTGCTTACAGACGAGCATCGGAGATTTCTAAAAGAATCAAAGGTTCCGGTTGTGGTTGTGGGACAGGAGACAGAAATGGCAAGTTGTATCTATCATGATGATTTTGGTGCGGGAAGAGCAATGGGACAAGAAGTTGCGGTGAAAGCACTGAAGCGGAATGGTGGAAGACCTGAAGATTGCAAGATTGCATATATTGGTGTTACTCGTGAAGATAAGGCAGCAGGTGCTGCCAGAGAAGACGGGTTCCGCAAGGGACTTCAGGAAGCAGGGATTACTTTCGATGACCATCGGTACAGACGCGAATCAGAATTTACAATGAGCGGCGGATATGAAGCAGTAGCGGATTTGTTGAGTGAAGAAAATGAAATCGATATCATATCATGCGCAACAGATACGATTGCAGCAGGAGCAATCGAGGCATTGATCGCACAGAGTAAAAAGGCGGTTCCGGAGTCGGTTCAGAATTCTGGTGCAAGGATGCTACACATTTTGGAACAGTCTGGTATCTGTGTCACAGGATTTGGTGATAATCAGATGTTAAGGGCTGTGACAGGCGGTATTCCAACGGTTCATTTTGGGTATAAAACGAGTGGAATCAAGGGGGCAGAGCTCTTACTTGAACAGATTGAAGAGAAAAATCCGGTGCCGGTGCATATGAAGCTGGGATTCCAGATCGTGAATAGATTTGAATGAATGTAACTAAGAGTATAGTGCAAGTTAAACAAAACAGAAGAATCAGAATTAGTAAAAATGCCATCTTTACAAATGGCATTTTTTTATTTAATATAAAATCATAAGATGTGAAAACGATTACACATAAAACATAGAAGGAAGGGAGAGTAATCATGGATTACAGGAAAACAGCCCAGGAGATTCTGGGATATGTAGGTGGAAGTAAGAATATTGTATCCGCAGCGCATTGCGCAACGCGTCTTCGTCTTGTTATCGCAGATAATAGTAAGGCAGATAAAGAGGCAATAGAGAATGTGGATGGAGTAAAGGGAGTATTTGAGGCATCTGGACAGCTTCAGATTATTCTTGGAACAGGAACAGTGAATAAGGTGTTTGATGAATTTATCGCGATCGCAGGTATTACAGCAAGCACAAAAGCTGAGGCAAAGGAAGCAGCGGCAGAGAAGCAGAACTGGTTTATGAAGACCATCAAGCTGTTAGGTGATATTTTTGTACCGATCATTCCGGCCATCGTAGCAAGTGGTTTCCTGATGGGAATCATGAATGCGCTGGATTTCATGAATGCAAATGGATTTTTAGCAATTGATACAAGCAGTTCTATTTATGTGTTTGCGAATCTGTTCAGTAATATCGCTTATACATTTCTGCAGATTCTGATTGCATTTTCAGCTGCGAAAGCATTTGGTGCAAACCAGTATCTTGGAGCTGTTATCGGTATGATCATGATTCATCCGTCACTGCAGAATGCATATACAGTTGCAACAGAAGGTGTACAGCAGACACAGAGCGTATTCTTCGGACTGTATCACATCGATATGGTTGGATATCAGGGACATGTAATCCCGATCATTATTGCAGTATGGATCCTTTCTGTATTAGAAAAGAAGCTGCACAAGGTGGTTCCGGCAGCACTTGACCTGTTTGTAACACCACTTGTCAGCGTATTCGTGACAGGATATCTTACACTTTCCATTATAGGACCGATCTTTGTATGGGGTGAGAATGCGATCCTTGGAGCAATCCAGTGGATGCTGACACTTCCGTTCGGACTTGGAAGTCTGATCATGGGAGGTTTGTATGCACCGACAGTAGTAACAGGTATTCATCAGATGTACACAGCCATTGATATTGGTCAGCTGGCAAAATACGGAGTAACTTATTGGCTTCCACTTGCAAGTGCAGCGAATGTAGCACAGGGTGCAGCAGCATTGGCAGTTGGCGTTAAGTCAAAAGATCAGAAGATTAAATCCCTTGCACTTCCGTCATCACTTAGTGCATTTATGGGAATCACAGAGCCGGCAATCTTTGGTGTAAACTTAAGATTCTTCAAACCATTTATCGCAGGATGTATTGGTGGAGGATGCGGAGCATTGTATGCATCACTTGTACATCTCGGAGCAAAAGGAACTGGAGTAACAGGTATCTTCGGTATCCTGCTTTGCCTGAATCAGCCGTTTCAGTACATTATCGAGATGGCAATTTCAGTAGGAGTAGCATTTGTGATCTCCTTCATGATTTACAAAGATAAAGAGCTGGTAGTTAAGACAGCCGCAACAGAGACAACAGTTGAGAAAACAGAAGAGACAGAGAATGTAGTAGAAGCAGAAAATGTTTCAGCAGAAGAAATTACAAGCCCGGTAAACGGAAATGTTGTTGCGACAGCAGAAGTAGCAGATGAGACATTTGCATCAGAGATGCTTGGAACAACTGTTGCAGTTGAGCCAACAGATGGAAAGATTGTAGCACCATGTGACGGTGAAGTAATGAATATCTTCGATACAGGGCATGCAGTATGCATCGCAACGGAAGCAGGAGCAGAGCTTCTGATCCACATTGGAATTGATACAGTTTCCATGGATGGAAAAGGATTTGTAAAGAAAGTAGCAGACGGAGCAAAAGTTCGTAAGGGCGATGTGCTGATCGAAGCAGATCTGGATGCTATCAAAGCAGCAGGACATCCGGCAACTACGATGATGATACTGACGAATGCAGATGACTTCAGCAAAGTAGAGAAGACAGCAGCGGGAACAGTTACAACAGCTGATCTCGCAATGAAGATTGAGAAATAAATTGAACAGTGATTAAAAAGATACAGCCGTTTTATTCAAAGAAGAATTCTTGCAGAATAGAACGGCTGTAAATGGAAAAAGGGAGACAAGAGCATGAATGCATTAACAAGGGATCTGATCAAACTGGTAGATATGACGGAAGAGATGATGAAAGAAAAAGAGCAGAAAGAAGGCACAGCTTATCGTGAAAAGCTGCATCTGATGCCTCCTGTTGGCTGGCTCAACGATCCGAACGGACTGTGTCAGTTGAATGGGATCTATCATGCATTTTTTCAGTATTCTCCATTTAATGCCGAAGGCGGCGTGAAGATGTGGGGGCACTATACAAGCAAAGACATGATCGACTGGGAATACCAGGGAGTAAAGTTATATCCGGATCAGCCATTTGACTGTCATGGTGTATACTCCGGATCAGCATTTATCGAAGATGACAAAATGTATGTTTACTATACAGGCAATGTAAAGCTGGAAGACGGAGATTTCGATTACATCAATACAGGTCGTGAGTCAAATACGGTTCTTGTTGTCAGTGAGGATGGAAAGACATTTGGATCAAAAAAAGAACTGATGAGAAATGTGGATTATCCGTCAGATCTGACTTGCCATGTGCGCGATCCGAAGGTGTGGAAAGACGGAGATACTTACTACATGATTCAGGGTGCACGTACAAAAGAAGATGTCGGACAGGCATTGATCTTTGAGTCAAAAGATAAGATTAACTGGAAGTTCAGAAGCCGTGTGGAATCAGAGAAACCGTTTGGTTATATGTGGGAATGCCCGGATTACTTTGAGGTAGATGGAACAAAAATTCTTTCTGCTTCTGTGCAGGGACTTGAAGGCGGAGTATGGGATGACAGAAATGTTTATCAGTCAGGATATTTCATGGTTGATGGAAATATTTTAGATGATTATAAACTTTCAGAATACATGCTTTGGGATTACGGATTTGATTTCTATGCACCGCAGAGTTTTGAGACTGAAGATGGAAGAAGGGTTCACATCAGCTGGATGGGAATGCCGGATTGTGAAGAATATACTAATCTGACGATCGCAGAAGGGTGGCAGCACTGCTTCACTTTCCCGAGAGAAGTGTTTGTAGAAGACGGCAAAGTTTGTCAGAGACCGGTCAGAGAATTGCAAAAGAGGAAAACTCTTGTGGATAAGTCAGCCGGAATGTTGAAAAAAGATGGATATAAAGTCTATGATGTGAATATCTTGGGCATTCAGAACAATGAATTCAGGACAGTGATTGATGAAGAATTGATTCTTGAGTACAAAAATGGAAGATTTGAGATGCATTTCACAAGTCAGGATAAAAATTCTGTATCTGCAGGAAGAGGAATGCGTTATGTTGATGTAGATAAAATTTCAAGTGTTGAAATTCTTGTGGATAAATCCTCTGTGGAAGTATTTGTAAATAATGGAGAGTATGTATTCACCACACGGTTCTATCCACAGAAAGACAGTCTTGCGGTAGAGGCTGCGGGAGCAGAAATCATGATGGAAGAGATTCGATAGTTGAAAGAAAATAGCCTCCGGACTATTGAAAAAAACTTTTAGTAGAATTATAATAATAGTCACAGATTCCCCACAGATGAAAGGTCTGTGGGGATTTTTGCGTTATGAATTCAAACAACCGGAGGATTTCCTTTATGATAAATTTTAAGAAATACGGAAAGCGCTGTCTGTCTCTTTTCCTGGCGGCATCTATGATATTGATGCCGTCAGTACAGACATTTGCTGAGGAAGAAACGGCGGCAGCCACAACAGATTCAACTCAGACAGAGGAAGAAGACAGGGAGACACAGCGTCAGAACTGTTATGCGATCGCACCAGATTCAAACAGTGTGGAGAACTGGCCACAGGGACCGGCAACTTATGCGGATTCCGCAATCGTTATGGATATGAATAGTGGGGCGGTTTTATATAGCAAGCAGATTGAAAAGAAGCATTATCCGGCGAGTATTACGAAACTTTTGACAACATTGGTTGCGTTGGACAATGCAGAGCTTACAGATACGGTAGAATTTTCCCAGGACAGCATCTCCTTTCTGGAATATGGCGATGCCCATATCGGCATGACGCCGGGGGAGCAGATCAGTATGGAAGATGCGCTCTATGCCGTTCTGCTGGCATCGGCAAATGAGGTCTCTTATGCAGTAGCTGAGAGTGTTGGCAAGAAGATGGGCGGAGGTTATGACACATTTATTCAGGCGATGAATGATGAGTCAGAAAAACTTGGATGTACAGGTTCACACTGGACGAATGCGAACGGACTTCATGATGAACAACATTATACAACGGCGCATGATATGGCAAGAATTGGTGCAGCAGTTTATCAGAAGGAAGCGTTCCGGACAATTTCCCAATCGTTAAGCCATACGATTCCGGTAACGAATCTGGTGAATGAAGAACGTACTTTTCAGCAGAAGCACAAGATGCTCTGGCCACAGAATGATAATTATTATGAATACTGCAAGGGCGGTAAGACCGGCTACACAGATCAGGCAAGAACAACGCTTGTGACAATGGCAGATAACGGAGATATGCAGCTTGTTGCGGTTGTACTTTATGATTTTGGAAATGATGCTTATATAGATACTCGTGCGATGTTTGATTATGCTTACAGTAATTTTTCGAAAATATCTTTGAAGGATCAGAAGCTTCCGGAAGGTGTGAAGTCTTATGAAGATGAAGATGCTTATATCGTACTTCCGAAGAGTGCACAATTTTCTGATGTGAAAGCAGAAGTGAAGGAAGACAGCAACAAGGATGGATCCGGAACAGTAACATTTACTTATAAAGGGCAGGAAGTAGGCAGTGTGAAAGCTGCGATAGAAAAAACAGAGGAAAGCAGTGCAGCTGTTTTGGGAAAAAAGAAAGATAAGACAACTTCAACTGTCGTAACCGGGATTTCAAAGTTTATGAAAATTGTGATCGGAGTTGTAATTGCAGTTGTGATTTTATTGATCATCATTGTTGTACTTGCGAATTACCGGAAGCAGATAAGACGTCGCAGAAGAAAAAAAGGAAAAAGAAGAAATGCAAAGAGTGGTAATGTGAAAAGAAAGAAGAAACGCCGCAGATAAGAAAACAGAAATTTGCGAAAGAACGCTGAAAACAACGTTTTTTCGCACTTTTTTTATCATAATAAACCTTGACTAGAGGCAAGAATCTCTTTATAATAAGCCGTGTGTAGAAGTTCACAGATAAAGCGATGACGGAGACAGTAGGATTTATCCGAACGTTACAGCGAGCCGGAGATGGTGGGAGTCCGGTGCAAGTAAGAGATTTTTGAAGATCACTCCAGAGCAGCAGTTCCTGAAACAGATGTAGAAATGGAGAGTAAGGACTGACGCGTGTCCGGCGTTAAAGGATACCATATGCAGGTCAGAAATCAGACCTAAGTATGATGTAACAGGTGGTTTAACGAGAGAAGTTCAGGCTTTCGTCCTATTACAGGACGGAAGCCTTTCTTTTTTTAAGAATCATAAAATAAACTCAGGAAAGGATAAGAACATGTATAAGAAAGTTTCAACTGACATGAATTTTGTCAGCCGTGAAAAAGAAGTTGAAAAGTTCTGGGATGATAATGAAATCTTCCAGAAAAGTATGGATGAAAAAGAAGGGTGCCCGGATTATATTTTCTATGATGGACCTCCGACAGCAAATGGTAAACCGCATATCGGACACGTTTTAACTCGTGTTATCAAGGATATGATCCCAAGATACCGTACAATGAAAGGGTATATGGTTCCAAGAAAGGCCGGATGGGATACACATGGCCTTCCGGTAGAGCTTGAAGTTGAGAAGCTTCTTGGTCTTGATGGAAAAGATCAGATTGAGAAATATGGTCTTGAACCATTTATCAAGAAATGTAAAGAGAGTGTATGGAAATACAAAGGAATGTGGGAGAATTTCTCCGGTACAGTTGGATTCTGGGCTGATATGGAGCACCCATATGTAACTTATGATAACAACTTTATTGAGTCTGAATGGTGGGCTCTGAAGCAGATCTGGGATAAGGGACTCCTTTACAAAGGATTTAAGATCGTTCCTTACTGCCCGCGTTGTGGAACACCGCTTTCCGCACAGGAAGTTGCACAGGGATACAAGGATGTTAAGGAGCGTTCAGCAATCGTTCGTTTTAAAGTAAAAGATGAAGATGCATATATTCTTGCATGGACAACAACACCTTGGACACTTCCATCCAACCTTGCACTTTGTGTAAATCCGAAAGAAGATTACGCAAAGGTTAAGGCAGCAGACGGACATGTATATTATATGGCTTGCGCACTGCTTGACACAGTTCTTGGAAGACTTGCAGAAGAAGGCAAAGATGCTTATGAAATTCTTGAGACTTACAAGGGAACTGATCTGGAAGGAAAAGAGTATGAGCCGCTGTATCAGTGTGCAGCAGACGAGGCAGCAAAACAGCGCAAGAAAGCATTCTATGTTGTATGTGATGAGTACGTAACTCTGACAGATGGTACAGGAGTCGTTCATATCGCACCAGCATTTGGTGAAGATGATGCGAATGTAGGAAGAAAATATGATCTTCCATTCGTACAGCTTGTAGATGAGAAGGGTGATATGGCAGAATCTACACCGTTCGCCGGTCTGTTTGTGAAGAAGGCTGATCCGGAAGTATTAAAGGATCTGGATGCAAGAGGACTTCTTTATGATGCACCGAAGTTCGAGCATAGCTATCCTCACTGCTGGAGATGTGATACTCCACTGATCTACTATGCACGTGAGTCCTGGTTCATCAAGATGACAGCAGTTCGCGAAGACCTGATCAGAAATAATAACACAATCAACTGGATTCCGGAAAGTATCGGTAAAGGACGTTTCGGTGACTGGATCGAGAACGTTCAGGACTGGGGAATCAGCCGTAACCGTTACTGGGGAACACCACTGAATATCTGGCAGTGTGAGTGTGGACATATGCACTCTATCGGAAGCATTGAAGAACTGAAATCAATGTCTGATAACTGTCCGGATGATATCGAGCTTCACCGCCCATACATTGATGCTGTAACAATCAAGTGTCCGGAGTGTGGTAAAGAGATGCACAGAGTACCGGAAGTTATCGACTGCTGGTTCGACAGTGGATCAATGCCATTTGCACAGCATCATTATCCATTTGAAAATCAGGATCTGTTTGAAAGACAGTTCCCGGCAGACTTTATTTCCGAGGCTGTAGACCAGACAAGAGGATGGTTCTACTCTCTGCTTGCAATCTCAACACTGCTGTTCAACAAGGCTCCATATAAGAATGTTATCGTTCTTGGACATGTTCAGGATGAAAATGGACAGAAGATGAGTAAGTCTAAAGGAAATGCCGTTGATCCGTTTGATGCACTGGAGAAATACGGTGCAGATGCGATCCGCTGGTATTTCTACATCAACAGTGCTCCGTGGCTTCCGAATCGTTTCCACGGAAAAGCCGTTCAGGAAGGACAGCGTAAGTTCATGGGAACACTTTGGAATACTTATGCATTCTTCGTGCTTTATGCGAACATTGATAATTTTGATGCAACAAAATATACTCTGGAATATGATAAACTTCCGGTTATGGATAAGTGGATCCTCTCCAAGATGAACACAATGGTAAAAGATGTAGATTATAATCTTGGCAATTACAGAATCCCAGAGGCAGCACGTGTGCTTCAGGACTTCGTAGATGATCTGAGTAACTGGTATGTAAGAAGAAGCCGTGAGCGTTTCTGGGCAAAGGGAATGGAGCAGGATAAGATCAATGCTTACATGACTCTGTACACAGCTCTTGTTACAGTATCTAAGGCAGCAGCTCCGATGATCCCGTTCATGACAGAAGAGATTTATCAGAACCTGGTTCGTAGCATTGATAAGGATGCTCCGGAAAGTATTCACCTTTGTGACTTCCCGGAAGTTCATGAAGAACAGATTGATAAAGAACTTGAAAATAACATGGAACATGTTCTTGACCTTGTTGTTATGGGACGTGCATGCCGTAATGCATCCAACATCAAGAACCGTCAGCCAATCGGAAAGATGTTTGTGAAAGCAGATTTTGATCTTCCGGAATTCTATCAGGAGATCGTTGCAGACGAGCTGAATGTTAAAAATGTTAAATTCACAGATGATGTAAGAGACTTTACTTCTTATAGTTTTAAACCACAATTAAAGACAGTCGGACCGAAATATGGTAAGATGTTAGGTGGTATCAAAGCGGCGCTTAACGACATCGATGGAAATGCAGCAATGGATGAGCTCAACGCTACAGGTGCACTCAAACTGGATGTAAACGGACAGGAGATTGAACTCTTCAAGGAAGATCTTCTGATTGATACAGCACAGATTGAAGGATATGAATCTGTAAATGACAACGGAATCACAGTTGTTCTCGATACAAACCTGTCACCAGAGCTGCTGGAAGAGGGATTTGTACGTGAGATCATCAGCAAGATCCAGACAATGAGAAAAGAAGCTGATTTCGAAGTTATGGACAGAATCAAAGTTACATACGAGGGTAGTGAAAAGGCAGAAGCTGTCTTCGAAAAGAACAACACACTGATCGCAGGTGAGGTACTTGCTGATGAAGTTGTAAAAGCACAGCCGGATGGTTACGTGAAAGAATGGAAGATCAACGGCGAAGCAGTTACAATGGGTGTTGAGAAAAAAGGAGAGTAATAAACATGTTCAGTAAAAGATTCGAGAAAAAAGCGTTTAAAGCGGCAGTAAAGGATAACGTTAAGACACTTTACAGAAAGACAATCGATGAGGCTACGCCGCAGCAGTTATTCCAGGCAGTATCCTATGCAGTCAAAGATGTGATTATCGATGATTGGATTGAGACACAAAAAAGATATGATGAGACAGACGCTAAGACAGTATACTATATGTCAATGGAGTTCCTTATGGGACGTGCACTTGGCAACAACCTCATCAATATGACAGCATATAAAGAAGTAAAAGAAGCACTGGAAGAGATGAATATTGATCTGAACGTGATTGAAGACCAGGAGCCGGATGCGGCTCTTGGTAATGGAGGTCTTGGACGTCTTGCAGCATGTTTCCTTGATTCTCTCGCTACACTGAATTACCCGGCATATGGATGTGGAATCCGTTATCGTTACGGAATGTTCAAACAGAAAATCAAAGATGGATATCAGGTAGAGGTTCCGGACAACTGGCTGAAAGAAGGAAATCCGTTTGAGATTCGCCGTGAAGAGTACGCAAAAGAAGTACGTTTTGGCGGAAATATCCGTTTCGAGAAAGATCCTGTTACAGGAAAAGATAAATTTATCCAGGAAAACTATGAGTCTGTCATGGCAGTTCCGTATGATATGCCAATCGTTGGATATGGCAATCACGTAGTAAATACACTGCGTGTATGGGATGCAAAACCGATCACAGACTTTAAACTTGATGAATTTGACAGAGGAAATTATCACAAAGCAGTAGAGCAGGAAAACCTTGCAAAACTGATCGTTGATGTTCTCTATCCGAACGATAACCATTACTCAGGAAAAGAGCTTCGTCTGAAACAGCAGTATTTCTTTATTTCTGCAAGTCTTCAGGCTCTGATCGAGAAGTATAAGAAAAAACATGGTGATATCAGAAAACTGCATGAGAAGGTTGTTATCCAGATGAACGATACTCACCCGACAGTTGCAGTTCCAGAATTAATGCGTCTCCTCATCGACGTAGAAGGATTAAGCTGGGAGGATGCATGGGAAGTTACAAGTAAGACTTGTGCTTATACAAACCATACAATCATGGCAGAGGCACTTGAGAAATGGCCAATCGACCTGTTCTCTAAACTGCTTCCACGTATTTACCAGATTGTACAGGAGATCGATCGTCGTTTCCTGATTAAGGTTCGCGAAATGTATCCGGGAAATGAAGAGAAAGTCCGCAAAATGGCAATCCTTATGAACGGACAGGTTCGTATGGCTAACATGGCAATCGTTGCAGGATTCTCTGTAAATGGTGTTGCACAGCTTCATACAGAGATCCTTGAGAAACAGGAACTGAAAGATTTCTATCAGATGATGCCTGAGAAATTCAACAATAAGACAAATGGAATCACACAGAGACGTTTCCTCGCACATGGAAACCCACTTCTTGCGGATTGGATCACAGATAAGATCGGTGATGGATGGATCACAGATCTGTCTCAGATTGCAAAGCTGAAACCACTTGTTGAAGACGAAGACGCAAGACGTGAATTTATGGAAATTAAATACCAGAATAAAGTTCGCCTTGCGAAATATATCAAAGAGCATAACGGAATCGATGTAGATCCTCGCTCTATCTTTGACATTCAGGTAAAACGTCTGCATGAGTACAAACGTCAGCTGTTAAATATCCTGCATATCATGTATCTGTACAATCAGATCAAAGAGCATCCGGAGATGTCCTTCTACCCAAGAACATTTATCTTCGGAGCAAAGGCAGCAGCAGGATACCTTCGTGCGAAAGAGACAATCAAACTGATCAACTCCGTAGCAGATGTTGTAAATAACGACAGAAGCATCAACGGAAAGCTGAAAGTTGTATTTATCGAAGACTACAGAGTATCCAATGCAGAGATTCTTTTCGCAGCGGCAGATGTCAGCGAACAGATTTCAACAGCTTCCAAAGAGGCATCCGGTACAGGTAACATGAAGTTCATGTTGAACGGTGCACCGACACTCGGAACAATGGACGGAGCAAATGTAGAGATCGTTCATGAAGTCGGAGAAGAGAATGCATTTATCTTCGGTCTGAGTTCACAGGAAGTAATCAATTACGAGAATAATGGCGGTTACAACCCAACAGATGTTTACTTTAATGATTGGGAGATCAAACGTGTCGTAGATCAGCTGATGGATGGAACATATTCTAACGGCGATCACAACATGTATATCAATCTGTATAACTCACTGCTGAATACACAGTGTACAGACAAAGCAGATACTTACTTCATTCTGAAAGACTTCCGTTCTTATGCAGGTGCACAGAAGAGAGTAGAAGAAGCTTATAGAGATCAGCAGAGATGGTCTAAGATGGCAATGATGAACACAGCATGCAGCGGTAAGTTCACATCTGACAGAACAATCGAAGAGTATGTTCGTGATATCTGGCATCTGGAGAAGGTTGAAGTTCCATCAGGACAGGACCTTTTCGAATAAGCAATTACACGGAGAATGAAACCAGATAAGTTCTAAAATAGGACAGCCTTCCATACAATAGAGTATGGAGGGCTGTTTTTATGCGTGATACAATTAGAAATAAAATAAAGTTATTTTTTGCATTTCTTATCATACTGTTTTTACTTCCTTACATCATTTCTGTTTTTATAAACGGAAAGAATGCGGTGCAGGGAGCTGACAGCGATAATGCATCTGTGTATCTCGCAGGAATACTCGCAGGAGAAACAGATGGAGGATATGAAATAGAAGCATTGAAGGCACAGGCGGTTGTTCTACGTACAGAGTTGTACAGAACAGAGAAAGAAAAGCAAACTATTTTGGATAAATGTCTGACGCAGACTCAGATGAAGAAAAAGTGGGGGCCAAAATACGAAGAGAATTTGAAAAAATGTCAACAGGCAGCACAGGAAACAAAAGGAATTGTATTGTGGTATCATGAGACCTTTGCATGGGCACCGTTTCATCAATCCAGTAATGGAAAGACCAGAGACGTGCAGGAGGTACTTGGGAATGCAGATTATCCGTACATCACAGCAAAAGAATGTCCGCTTGACAAGGCGGCAGAAGATGAAATTCAGGTACATTTGATAGAATATAAAGAGATACAAAAGAGATGTAGAGAATTCCTTGTGGCAGAGGAACAGAAAAAAGCGGAAAATGGTTATGGATATGAAGATTTTGAAATTCAGGAATGGGATTCTTCCGGTTATGTCCGAAAAATGAGGATTGGAGAGACGATATGTACAGGAGATCAGTTCCGTGATGCACTGAAACTTCCTTCGAGTTCATTTTCTTTTTATGAAAGTCCACACGGGTTGAAGATTGCAACGGTTGGAAAAGGGCACGGATTCGGAATGAGTCAGTGGACTGCACAGGAAATGGCAAAGGATGGGAAAAATTATGAAGAGATCCTGCAATATTTTTATGAAGGAACAGAACTACACCACATAGATGAATAAGATCGATCATTTCAGGCAATGCTATAGCCAGAGGTGATGATTATGAATAAAAATGAAAGACCGGCCTTTTTGAAAGGAAAGGGAGCTGCAGTTGGCGCAGTACTTTGTTTTGTTGCGGTAATTACAATGGTTGGGAGCTACACATACAATCATTACAAAAAAGATATGGAGCAGCAGATCAAAGATGCGCAAACAACAGCAGAACAGCTTACAGAAGATGATAGTACATTGGCGAATACAGATGATATTCTTCCTACAGACACAGATTCAGAAGAGGATAATGCAGAAAACCAGGAATCCCAAAAGGATGTTCAGCAAGAGAATGAAAACAGTATGGAGAATGGAAATACATCCACAGAGGAAATTCAAAGCACGGCATCTTCAAATACACAGAATGTGTGGTTTACTCAGGAAAGTACACTTGCCTGGCCGGCAAGCGGAGCAACACTTTTGAGTTTTAGTATGGATCATACAGTATATTTTCCAACATTGGAGCAGTATAAATATAATCCTGCACTGATTATTGGTGGAACGCAGGGAGAAGTAATCCACGCAGCGGCAGCAGGAGTTGTAGAGAGTATTGAACAGACTGCCCAGACAGGAACTACCGTGACACTTGATATGGGAAATGGGTATACTGCGGTTTATGGCCAACTGGATGAAGTGGCGGCAGCAGTTGGAGATTATATTGCAGCCGGAGAGGAAGTGGGAACACTGAATTCACCGACGAAATATTATAGTGTCGAAGGACCAAATTTATATTTTGAAATTATGAAAGACGGGGCGCCGGTTGACCCAATGAATTTTATGGAGTAAAGTTGTATTTGTTTGGATAAAATGAAGGAATCAAAAGTTTGATTACGGGTGCAGGATCAATACTATATTGTATGGGATAGTTACTGTTCACTCCCGTGTCAATCACTCCGCTGATTGACACGGAGGATGCGTGTTTTGACTTGAATGCATCTCGCTCCATCGCCAAAGGCGATTTAAAATGGCGAGATGCGTTGCTGGTCGCACATCGTGTGAACAGTAACATCGGATACAGGAAAAGTTTTCTTGATAATATACTATGATGTGAGTGTCAAAAGTAAATTTTGCCACTTACATCATAGTTTTGGTCTTGGATAAGAGATTCATGATATAATAAATAGCAAGCATCGAAAGAGTAATGCGGGAGATAGCAGAGGTGAGTTTTTGAATTATACATATATGCTAAAATGTAGTGACGGAACGTTATACACGGGCTGGACAAATGATCTGGAAAAACGTGTGGAGGCGCACAATTCCGGGAAAGGTGCGAAATATACGAAGGCACGCAGGCCAGTTGAATTGGCTTATTATGAGGAATTTGAGACAAAAGAACAGGCAATGAAGCGGGAATATGCAATTAAGCAGTTAGGGAGAAAAGAGAAACAGGAACTCATTGCCGGCAAAAAAGTTAAATTATCAGATGAAAGAAAAGAGAAAGAAGATTAAAAAACCTGCCCATCGGGAATGTAACATTTCCCGATGGGCAGGTTTATCACAGCAGAAGCAATCGCATCTGCTGATAAGGTTTGTTTAGCCGAAGTATCTCTTAAGCAGTCCTTCGAATGCTTTTCCGTGTCTTGCTTCATCGCGAGCCATCTCGTGTACTGTGTCGTGGATTGCATCCAGGTTAGCAGCTTTCGCTCTCTTTGCAAGATCGAATTTACCTTCTGTAGCACCGTGCTCAGCATCAACTCTCATCTCAAGGTTTTTCTTTGTGCTGTCTGTTACAACTTCACCAAGAAGTTCAGCGAATTTTGCAGCATGCTCTGCTTCTTCGTAAGCAGCTTTTTCCCAGTAAAGTCCGATTTCCGGATATCCTTCTCTGTGAGCAACTCTTGCCATTGCAAGGTACATTCCTACTTCAGAGCACTCTCCTGCGAAGTTTGCACGAAGATCTGCAAGAATATCTTCGCTGACACCCTGTGCAACACCTACAACGTGTTCAGCAGCCCATACTTTGTCTCCTTCCTGCTCTTTGAACTTAGAAGCTGGTGCGTGACAGACTGGACATTCAGCCGGTGCAGCATCTCCTTCGTGAACATAACCACATACTGTACATACAAATTTTTTCATAATGATAATCTCCTTTTTCTTATTAATTTTTTTTTATAACTTAAGACTTTCTAATGCAGTCACTGCATTCCCCATAAAACAAAGTGGAACTTGAAGTGATGATTCCATCAAAATTCTCCCCGGCCAGCCGGTTCACTTCTTCAATACTCTTCATATCCAGTTCCAGATCCAGTAACCGTCCACAGCTTGTACAGAGAAAATGATTGTGCGGAATAACATTTCCGTCAAATCGATCTCCGCCGTCAGGTGTTGGGATCTTGATCGCTTCGCCGATATCTGTCAGCAGATTCAAATTCCGGTAAACAGTACCAAGACTGATATTAGGAAAATCCTCTTTAACATGCAGATAAACAGTGTCGGCAGTGGGATGCTCTTTTGTTGAAGCGAGATAATGCTTGATAGCTTCTCGCTGTCGGCTATATTTAATTGCAGCCATAGATTCACCTCTTTCTGAAATTGAATCAATAACAGTAACGATTACTGTAATTAGAATATAACTTATATTTTAAAAATTGTCAATAGAAAAAAATAAGTTTTTTTTATTTCTCCTGACAAAATATTACAAAATAATTAACAAAATGGACGTTGAGATTAATAAAAAAGGGGAATAATTACAAATGGTGGAGGGCGATAATTATGAAAAAACTATTAAAACAGTTGACATATCTATGGTTGATTGATAAAATTACGGCGTAACAAAAATTAACAATTATGTAACAATTAAAACTTCCCACAAAAGATAAGGCTGGAAATAAAGGAGGTTTTATATGAGTAACATGCGGATGAAGCATAAGCTTATCATGTCAATGATGGCAGGGATGATCATAATTCCGGGGAGTGTAGTCAGAACACAGGCGGCAGAAACTGATGACAGTGAGAAGAGTCTGGTTCCGGTTACAGGAATTGAAAACATTTTGGAAGCATCATATCAGACAGAAATAAAGAACAATATCAATCTGTATCTGGTGCCGACAGAAGAGGGAGAGTATTTGAATATAGCGTTTTCTAATACGGGGGATTATACCTATATTAGAAGCGAAGCAGATGAAAACAGTGAATGGGTTGGAAAATTATATTCTGATTCAGCGGCAGTTGTGTTGGAATATTTGGATGGATGGACAAAGATTCGGTCGGGAAATGCAGAGGGGTATGTTCCGACCGAAACATTGTTCACAGGAGAAGAAGCCCGTTCGAGGTCAGATGAGTATACAAATGAGAATGTTACAGTCACAGCAGATTGTCTGAATGTCAGAAAAGGACATGGGACAGATACTACCGTATTAACCCAGATCGGTCAGGGAGAAGAATATCTTGTGACAGCAGATCCTGTAGATGGCTGGTATCCGATACAGGTCGGTGAAGTTAATGGCTGGGTGTGCGGTGATTATGTTATAGAGGAAAGTTCTTATTCTTACGGGGAGACAAAAGAGGAAGAACAAAAACGAATGGAAGCAGAAGAAGCTGCGGCTGCGGAGGCAGAAGCAGAAGCCCAGGCTGCAGAAGCGGCGGCTCAGTCAGTTGCGTCAGGGCAGGAAGTTATTGATTATGCCTGTCAGTTTATTGGGAATCCATATGTGTGGGGCGGTACAAGTTTAACAGATGGAGCAGATTGTTCTGGATTTGTCCAGTCCGTGTATGCACATTTTGGTATAAGTCTTCCACGAACTTCTTATGAACAGCGAAGTGCAGGATATGAAGTGAGTTATGAAGACGCACAGCCGGGGGATCTTATCTTATATGAAGGACATGTTGGTTTATATATAGGAAATGATCAGATCGTAAATGCAATGAATGAAGCTCAGGGAATTGGTATCAGCAGTGCAACGTATACAAATATCGTGGCTGTCAGACGGATTTATTAAAGAATAATAGAAAGAAAACAATGCATTGTCCAGAATATGTGTGGGAAATGAAAGATTTGACTGTAAATTCTAAAATCGATATTTTCCAAGAAAAATATACGGATAGTCAAAATGCACAAAATATGACAAGAATATTCAAAATAGCAAAAAAATAAAAAAAAGTAGTTTTCAACTTATCAACATTGAAAAATCGAAAAAATGAGGAAAAATAAAAGATTCCCTGAAAGTTATCCACATTATCAACAAAGAAAGATGTGAATAGTGTGGATAACTTTTGGAAATAAAAAGAACATTCGTTTTGGCTATTGTTATGAAAATGACGATTTGTCGAAAAAAAAAAGAAAACTGATTGACTTTTGAGTAGTGTGATAAACGGAAAAAGTTGCGTGAAAAATTCAGAAAATTTCATAGAATGATAATGAAAATAAGGTTGCTAAATCATAGATCAGGGATTATAATAAAAATTACTGTTCAATGGTGACAGAAATTAATTGAAAATAGAAATATGTAAGGAGGAAACAGTGATGGCAATTTCTAAAAGCACAACAATTGGCGAACTTCTGGTAACATTTCCAGAGTCAGCTCCGATTTTGATGGAGATTGGTATGCATTGTCTTGGATGCCCGTCATCTCAGATGGAGTCTCTTGAGGAAGCAGCTATGGTTCATGGAATTGATGCAGATCTGCTTGTAGAGAAGATCAATGCAGCAATGGCAGCCGCTGGTAAATAATAAAGAGAAAAGATATACAAGAAGCTGTTGTGCTCTCAAAAAAGAGAGTATGGCAGCTTTTTAGTATCGTTAAAAGTTTTTGTGGATAACAAGTGAAAAAGACGGTCTGAAGTGTGGGAAAAGTTATTCCCATAATTCCAGACCGTCTTTTTTATTCGTTGTTTAAATTGTGGATAACTTCTGAATTGCGTCTGCGGAAACAATGATTTTGCAATGCTCCTCCAGAAATGCAAGAACAGAAGAATCTCCCTTCTCAGGGGAACTGTACTCCGAAAGCATATTACATACTTTATTAAATTCCTGATCTGCACCATCAGCAGGTGCCAGCGCAAGGATAAAGGTATTATTATTCTCATCGTCCTTATATAGTGTATTTGCACCTGTATAGAACGGAGCAAGCAGGCGGGAAGCCTCAATTACAGAATCTAACGTGTCGAAGGAGAACAGGCGGACAGGAAATACCGGTACTGTTTCTTTAGGTTCCGGATCTTTTGCTTCGGAAGCCACTTCCTTCACTTTGTTAAGCAGATCAAAGAATTCATCTGCGCCTTGAAGCTTTTCAAGAACATTGCTGTTCAGTGTATCAGAATCTCCGGCAGGTGTAAACTTGGAAAAACGTGTATCAAGTTCTTCCGGATCCTCCACCTTTGTTATGATCAAAGTGATAGAGTCTGAAGAAGAAGGAATTGCTTCTATCATCAGAGGAAGGTCATCTGTCTCGAATCCAAAGTCGAAAGATGCCTGCTGCATCATATCTCGAAATAGTGATTTTGCTTTCTCGGTACCATAAGCCAGTTCGCTGATCTTGAGATTGCGGGCTGCAAGATCGGCATGTGTCAAAGTACAACGAATCTGATTGTCATTGATTTTTTCAATTTTCATATGATCACATCCTTATGTCTTATGATATTAAGATAATCTGTGGATTAAGAACTGTTCATTATGTTCATAACTAGATATATCTTTTCATCGTTTAGTATAAACAAAAAAAGAAAAGATGTAAAGGAAAACGAAAATTGTTTATAACTATTTTAGGTTATCAACAAATCCCACCCACTTATCAACAATAAACACATTGAAATTCCGAAAGGCTGCTCATATAATGGCACTTACAGAAGACACACCATTTGATAAAACGGAATGTTAAGAAAGGAGGCACTGAAAGCATTTCTGATTTTCAAAAAATTCAATTCCCTGAAATCAAGGGAAAATTCACAATAATTATGAGAAGGAGACCCTCCGAAGATCAGGGTTGTCTTCTTGTCCGTCACTTGTTCTACAGTATGTCACAGATACCCTTTATGGTCGAAGATGGCGGACAACGTTTTATCAGGATCCCAGGAGAGAAGGAGTACATACGATATGAGAACGGAAGATGGATATAAGGAATTATATGCGGAGCTAAGAGGTTATGAAGAAAAAGGAGTGGACATAGTTATGGATGGATATCCGATGAGTCCATTGCAGATTGTGACAGCATATATGGCCAGAGAAGAAGGTACTTATATGAGAGATTATGTGATTGATCCGGAAGGAAGGATAGAATCATTGGTTTTTACAGATGTGAATCATAACAGACAGGCAGAGATTACCCCTTGAACTGCCGGACAGAAGTATATTTGTAAGCTGTTATAATTGATAGAAGATGGACAGACATTGAAGGTGTAACAACTTTTTGATATGTACAACTGTTGTAGATGCAATTTGTTAATGACGCAAGATGAAAATATGATATAATGAATTTCAGAATCATTATTTTATCCAGAGATGTGGAGATATTAGAAATACACACAGCAGGGCAGGAAGTAAGGAACTGTTTGTGTAGGAGAGCGCCAGAGATATAAAAATTGCAATCAGGAGGGTTGGCATGGACAAAAGAAAAGGCAGTACCCATGCGCAAAGCAGGGGAAGAGTAAAAGGACAATCTGGACATCCGGGGAGTTCCCGGAGAAAGGGAAGACCAATGACAACAGGCAGAGGCAGAAATGGAAGGTCGGGAACACGTCATGCAAAGAAAGTGAATAGAGCGCGGAAAAGACGTAACAAAATTCTTTTCATAATGATCATCATATTATTGATCATGATTTTGGCAGCAGGCGCAGTTTTCTTTAAGAGATACGGTTCATCAAATGAGAAAGCCGATAAAGAACAATATTATGGAATAGAAAACAGTGATGATCTGGCATTGATCATTAATAATGAAGTAGTGAAAAAAGAAGAGAGTTCCGCGAAATCTTCTTCCGATTCTTCTACAGATAGTGTTATACCGGGTAAGGTTTTTGATGGACAATATTATGTAGCATATCAGGTTCTTCGTGATAAGATAAACAGCAGATTTTACTGGGATGCGAACGAACGGGTGCTTTTATATACCTTGCCGGATGGAAATGTTTCTGTAAGTGAGAACAGCAGCGAATATACAGCAGTGAACGAAACAAAAAGTGAAGATTATGTAATTCTTAAGACGGATGGAGATATCGCATATATCGCACTTCCGTTCATACAAGAGTATACGAATATGGAATATTCTGTGGAACAGGAACCAAACAGAGCAATTATCACATCAAAGTGGGGCGAGATCGAGACAGCAGAAGTGAAGAAAGACACACAGGTTCGTTATCTTGGTGGCGTTAAGAGTCCGATACTGACAGAAGTTAAAAAATCGGACAAGGTGACAGTGCTTGAAGACGAAGATGACTGGATGAAAGTTGCCACAGCGGATGGTTATGTAGGATATATTAAGACCAAATCTTTAAAGAACCAGAAAAAAGAAAAAACATCCAGAGATTTTACGGAACCGGTTTATTCAGACATGACAGAAGATCATTCGATCAATATGGCATGGCATAATGTGACGAATGCGGCAGCGAATAATGCGGTTCAGCAGGTACTTGCATCAACCAGTGGACTTACGACGATCGCACCAACCTGGTTTAGTCTTGCGGATACGGAAGGTAATATCAGTTCAATTGCAGATGCGGACTATGTGAATTATGCACATACGGCAGGACTGGAAGTGTGGGCTGTATTCCGGGATTTTCATGGTGGAACGAATTCCTATGATGAGACCTATGAGACATTGCGTTATACATCAAAAAGAGCAAAACTGGAAGATCAGGTTGTAGCTGCGGCAGTGGCAGCAGGAGTGGATGGAATTAATTTAGACTTTGAATTGATTTCTTCCAAGTGTGGTGTGCATTACGTGCAGCTTGTGAGAGAGCTGTCTGTGAAGTGCCACCAGAATAATCTTGTATTTTCAGTTGATAATTATGTGCCACAGTCATACAATTCACATTATGATCTTAAAGAGCAGGGGATTGTGGCAGATTACGTGGTGATTATGGCTTATGATGAACATACAGAAGGATCCTATGAAGCGGGATCAGTGGCATCGATCAGCTATTTGCAGGATGGAATAGAAAAAACATTGAAAAAGGTATCAGCTGATAAAGTAATTGCCGGAATTCCATTTTTTACCAGATTATGGTTTGAGACAGCAAAGAGCCCGGAGCAACTTTCGGAAGAAGCTGGTACAGAAGCAGCATCTTATCCGAATAAAGTATCAAGTAAGGCACTGGGAATGGAAGAAGCGGCGCAGAGTGTTGTGAATGCGGGAGCAACAGCACAGTGGGATGAAAAGACACAGCAAAACTATGCAAAATGGTCTGCGGATGGCGGAACCTACCGTATCTGGCTTGAAGATGCTCAATCATTGGAAGCAAAGCTGAAGGTGATACAGGGAAATAAACTGGCAGGTGTGGCAGAATGGAGCCTGGGAAGAGAAGAAAGCAGTGTATGGAAGCTCATTTCTCAGTATGTAAATTAAATAAAAGATAAGTTAAAAAACGGCTTCTCATTGCATATAGATAGAATATGTGAAGGGAGGTCGTTTTTTTGCAAAGAAAAATCAGGTTGATGATAGGGATTCTGATTATGACAGGGCTTATCGCAGGTTGTTGGAAAGTTTCGAAAAACTTACAGAAAGAATTAAAAGAAGAAATGGAGACAATCGGAGAAGCAGAAAAGTCAGACAGGATAGTTGTTTTAGATGCAGGACATGGTGGTACTGATTCGGGGAAGGTCGGAATCAATGGAGTGAAAGAAAAAGATATCAATTTAACGATTACGAATTCTGTAAAGAAAATTTTGGAAAAAGAAAATATACAGGTAATCATGACCAGAGAAACAGATGAACAGCTTGCACAAAGTAAAGTAGAAGATTTGAAATACAGAGTAAAGATTATGAATGAAGTTTCTCCTGTATTAGCAGTCAGTATACATCAGAACAGTTATCATGAAGAAAATGTTTTCGGTGCGCAGGTCTTCTACTATCAGACATCGACGGAAGGAGAAAAGGCTGTAGGGATAATACAAGACGCTTTACAAAAGGTAAATCCGGATAATACCAAAAAGATAAAAGCAAATAATACATATTATATATTAAAAAAGACGGAAGTACCTACAGTGATCGTAGAATGTGGTTTTTTGAGTAACTATAAAGAAGCACAGAAGCTGGTTACGGAAGATTATCAGAAATCAGTAGCAGAAGCAGTGGCAGAAGGAATTTTATCTTATATAAAAGAAAATGAATAGCAGAAGAGAAACAGTTTTTTTTTAGAACAAATAATGATATAATAAAATTTATGGAAACGATTATTAGAAAAATAGATAAAAACCAAATAAACCAGGATGTAATAGAAGAAGCGGGAAATGTATTAAAACAAGGAGGTCTTGTTGCATTTCCTACGGAGACGGTTTACGGACTTGGGGCGGACGCATTAAAAGAGGAGGCGGCAAAGAAAACATATGCAGCAAAAGGACGTCCATCAGATAATCCGTTGATTGTTCATATTGCAGACTATGAGGACCTGAAAAAAGTGGCGGTGAATATTCCACCGGAGACAGACGCACTGGCAGCACATTTTTGGCCAGGTCCGCTGACGATGATATTTGAAAAAAGTGAGAGTGTACCTTATGGGACAACCGGAGGATTAGATACGGTTGCAGTTCGTATGCCAAGTGATCCAATTGCAGCGGCATTGATCCGGGCGGCAGGTGGATTTGTTTCAGCACCGAGTGCGAATACATCCGGACGTCCGAGTCCGACAACAGCAGAGCATGTGCGGGTGGATCTGGAAGGTAAGATTGATATGATCCTGGATGGAGGTGCGGTAGATATCGGACTGGAATCCACAATTCTTGACATGACGGTAGAGCCGCCGATGATTTTACGCCCGGGTGCAATTACAGCGGATATGTTTGAAGAGGTAATTGGACCGGTCAGTGTTGATGAGACATTGGTTAACAGTGAAAGCAAGCAGGCGCCAAAAGCTCCGGGAATGAAGTACCGACATTATGCACCAAAGGCGAAAATGATGATTGTGGAAGGAAATATAAGAGAAGAGATTCTTGCAATTCGTCAGCTTGCCTATGCCGCGCACAGGGAAGGAAAGGAAGTCGGAATCATTGCAACGGGGGAAACAGTTCAGTTCTATAATTATGGGATTGTGAAGAATATAGGAACCCGTGAGAATGAGAATACCATTGCAAGAAACCTCTATCGTGTGCTTCGCGAATTTGATGAAGAAGACGTTGATCTGATTTATAGTGAATCTTTTGCTATGAACGGAATAGGAAAGGCAATTATGAATCGTCTTGAAAAGGCGGCAGGACATATGCACCTGCAGGCAACAGAGATCACAAAGAAGCAGAAGTATCGCAGAGTGATTTTTGTCAGCGAGGCGGATTCGGCAGTAGGACCAATGGCGGCAGAATTACTATGTCACCAGGATCTTGAGCAAGAGTATATTATTGAATCCGGCGGACTGGTTGTGCTTTTCCCTGAACCGGTAAACCAGAAGGCAGAGGCAATTATGAAGAGCGCTCAGATGACGTTGGAAAATCATGTGTCAAAGCAGTTTGATGGCAGTAATCTACAAGGAGATACACTTGTATTGACATTGAATGAGACAATTAAGAACAAAGTTCTTTCGGATTATGAAAATGTAAAAAATGTATATACAATAAATGAATTTGTTGGAGTATCAGAAGAACTTCCAAATCCTTATGGAAAGCCTCTGACAGCGTATGGAGAATGCTTTGAGATACTCACAGGGCTTATAGATAAACTTGCAGACAAACTGAATTCATATGCAAAAGGAGAAGAATAATGTCAGATAAAAGAACAGATTATTTATCATGGGATGAATATTTTATGGGTGTGGCAATGCTTTCCGGAATGCGATCAAAAGATCCGAATACACAGGTTGGTTGTTGTATCGTAAGTCAGGATAACAAGATTCTTTCCATGGGATATAATGGTCTTCCGATGGGATGTTCTGATGATGAATTCCCATGGGCGCGCGAAGGCGAAGATCCGTTAGAGACAAAATATGTATATACAACACATAGTGAATTGAATGCAATTTTGAATTACAATGGCGGAAGTCTTGCGGGAGCAAAACTTTACGTATCTCTTTTTCCATGCAATGAATGCGCAAAAGCAATTATTCAGGCAGGAATTAAAGAAGTTATTTATGATTGTGACAAATACGCGGATACAACGGGAGTGAAAGCATCAAAACGAATGATGGATGCAGCAGGAGTGAGATATCACCAGTACCATCGAACAGGCAGAAAAATTGAATTTGAGATATAAAAAATACAGGTACGCTTGCATTGCGCTTGCGTACCTGTTTCAAAGAAGAGGGAGATAGAAGAAATGATTCGGACAATACGTGTAGAAGAAATAACAAAAAACATCAAAGAAATGTGCATTGAAGCAAATCATTTTCTGTCACCAGATATGGCAGAGGCAATGAAATGTGCCGAAAAGAATGAGGAAGCACCACTTGGAAAACAGATATTGGAACAGCTGCAAGAGAATTTGAAGATTGCAGGAGAGGATATGATTCCGATTTGTCAGGATACAGGAATGGCAGTAGTATTTCTTGAGATTGGACAGGATGTTCATCTTGAAGGAGGAGCATTGGAAGATGCGGTAAATGAAGGGGTACGTCAAGGCTATGTAGAAGGTTATCTTCGTAAATCAGTTGTTGGAGATCCGTTGATCCGTGAGAATACAAAGGATAACACTCCGGCAGTTCTGCATACAAGAATTGTAGATGGAGACCAGGTAAAGATAAAAGTAGCACCGAAAGGTTTCGGAAGCGAGAATATGAGTCGTGTATTTATGTTGAAACCGTCAGAAGGAATCGAAGGTGTAAAAGATGCGGTTCTTACAGCGGTAAAAGATGCCGGACCGAATGCATGCCCGCCAATGGTGGTTGGTGTTGGAATTGGTGGTACATTTGAAAAATGTGCTTTGATGGCCAAAGAAGCTCTGACACGTGAAGTTGGATCACATTCAGAAATTGAATACGTAAAAGAGTTGGAAGAAGAGCTCCTTACAAAAATAAATAGCCTTGGTATCGGACCTGGTGGACTTGGAGGGACAACAACAGCACTTGCGGTGAATATTAATACTTATCCAACACATATTGCGGGACTTCCGGTGGCGGTTAATATTTGCTGTCATGTAAATCGTCATGTGATCCGTACAATTTAATTCAACAAGCTAAGTGAAAGAGGAAAGTAAAATGGACAAGCATATAACAGTACCAATGAAGAAAGAGACCGTGGCAACACTGAAGGCAGGAGACTATGTTTATCTTACAGGAACGGTCTATACAGCAAGAGATGCGGCGCATAAAAGAATGTATGAGATTTTACAGGAAGGTGGGGAACTTCCAATTGATATTCAAGGTCAGGTGATTTATTACATGGGACCATCACCGGCAAGAGAAGGACGCCCAATTGGCTCGGCAGGACCTACGACAGCAAGCAGAATGGATAAATACGCACCTCAGCTCCTGGACCTTGGACTTGGCGCTATGATAGGAAAAGGAAAAAGAAATCAGGCGGTAATTGATGCAATTGTACGCAATGGTTCAGTATATTTTGCGGCTGTTGGTGGAGCTGGGGCGCTTCTTTCAAAATGTATCACATCTTCAGAAGTGGTAGCGTATGACGATCTTGGGACAGAAGCGATCAGAAAACTGACAGTTGAAAATTTTCCGGTGATTGTAGTAATAGATAAAGATGGGAATAATCTTTATGAAACAGCAATTAAGGATTATTGCAGAATGGAGGAGAATGCATGAGAAGAATTCTACTGATGGTATTGCGGAATCTTTTGATCGTGCCGGGGGGATGGATTAAACTCTGCTATCGGGCTTCCCATGTGGATAAATATACAGAAGAAGATAATTATGAATTTTTGCGCTGGATTGTTTTTCGTGCAAATAAAGGCGGAAATGTAACAATCGATGTACATGGGCAGGAGAATATTCCAAAGCAGGACGGATTTATGTTTTTTCCAAATCATCAAGGCTTGTATGATGTATTGGCAATTGTTGAAGCGTGTACGCACCCTTTTTCTGTTGTAGCTAAAAAAGAAGTGGAAAACGTTCCGTTTTTAAAACAGGTATTTAAAATCATGAAAGCATTTATGATTGATCGTGAGGATGTCCGTCAGGCAATGAAAACCATTACAAGTGTAACAAAAGAAGTTGTATCAGGGAGAAATTATCTTATCTTCCCAGAAGGAACGCGTTCAAAAAATGGAAATAATGTCGGTTCTTTTAAAGGGGGAAGCTTTAAAGCAGCAACCAAAGCAAAGTGTCCGATTATTCCAGTAGCACTTGTTGATTCTTTTAAACCGTTTGATACAAACAGTACCCGACCGGTGACGGTGCAGGTGCATTTTCTGAAACCGATGCTTTATGAAGATTATAAAGATATGAAGACTGTGGAAATTGCTGCTGCAGTAGAACAGCAGATCCAGGAAACAATCAATAAGAACCTGACGAAAGAAAAGGTAGAAGAGAAATGCTAAAGGAATGCTTGGATCAAGTTAGAAAAACAGCCCCTGTGGTGCATAACATAACAAATTATGTAACAGTGAATGATGTTGCGAATGTGATTCTTGCATGTGGTGGCAGTCCAATTATGTCAGATGAGCCGGAAGATGTAGCGGACATTACATCTATATGTGGAGGGCTGAACATTAATTTGGGAACATTACATAAAACGAGTATTGAGGGAATGATTAAAGCCGGGCATCGCTCTAATGAACTGGGACATCCGGTATTATTGGATCCGGTGGGAGCAGGAGCAAGCAGGTTTAGGACGGAGACGGCATTAAAATTAATAAAAGAGATAAAGTTTTCTGTGATTCGGGGCAATGTTTCAGAAATTAAGACGCTGGCTTATGGAAGCGGAAGTACAAAAGGTGTAGATGCTGATCTTACAGAAGCTGTTAATGAAAGAAATTTGCAACAGAGCATATCATTTATTAAAGGTTTTGCGAAAAAGAAAGTAGCAATTGTTATAATTACAGGAGCAATAGATCTTGTGACAGATGGCGAGAAATGTTATGTAATTAGAAATGGACGTTCAGAAATGGGAAGAATAACTGGCACGGGATGTCAGTTATCCGGTATTACGACCGCTTTTCTGGCAGCAAATCCGAAAAGAAAACTGGAAGCTGCTGTGGCAGCAGTTTGTATGATGGGCGTTGCCGGTGAAATAGCATGGACGAGAATGCAGGAAGGCGATGGTAACGCTACATATAGAAATAGAATTATTGATGCCATCTATAATATGACAGGAGAAAAACTGGAGAAAGGGGCTAAGTATGAGCTTTACTAAGGAACAATTAAGGGAACAGATGTTGCTGTATGCTGTTACGGACAGACATTGGCTGAATGGGCAGACGCTTTATGAACAGGTTGAGGAAGCGCTGAAAGGTGGCGCTACCTTTATTCAGTTACGTGAAAAAAATCTGACAGAAGAAGAGTTTTTAGAAGAGGCAAAAAAGATACAACAGTTATGCAAAAAATATAGAGTTCCATTCATAATTAATGATAATGTGAAGCTTGCGAAGGAAATTGATGCGGATGGAGTGCATGTTGGGCAAAGCGATATGGAAGCGCTTGATGTAAGAGCGCAGCTGGGAGAAGATAAAATCATAGGCGTCTCTGCACGGACAGTAGAGCAGGCTTTATTAGCCGAAAAGCACGGGGCAGATTATCTGGGGGTTGGAGCGGTGTTTCAAACAGGAACAAAAACAGACGCACGGGAAGTAGAACACAGTGTGTTGAAGGAAATCTGTACTAAAGTTGATATTCCGGTTGTTGCGATAGGAGGAATTACACAAGATAATGTAAAAGAGCTTTCGGGTAGTGGAATTAATGGTGTTGCAGTGATCAGTGCAATCTTTGCCCAAAAGGATATTGAGACAGCAACTGCGAAGCTGAAAAGCTGCGTAGAACAGATAGTTTAAAATTTTGTTAAAAAATGAAAAAAAGTGATTGACAAGATGACAGTGTATTGCTATAATAAATTTCGCACTGTTGGTGCACACAATTGAACAAAGCTATAGATTCTATAGTAGAATTCAGTGTACGGAGAAATACTCAAGAGGCTGAAGAGGCGCCCCTGCTAAGGGTGTAGGTCGGGCGACCGGCGCGAGGGTTCAAATCCCTCTTTCTCCGTTTAACTTAAAACAAAAGAGCGGGACGACAGAAGTCTGGCGACTTCTCCTGATTTTGAAGAAAGTTAAAAATCATGTAAAAAGAAAATAAAAAAACTTCAAAAAAGTTCTTGACTTTCTAAAAAATACATGATAATATAAATGAGCTGATTCGCTGAAACAAAGCGAAGAGGTAAGAAAAATAAAAAAACTTCAAAAAGTTCTTGACAAAGCGAAATACTTATGATAAAATAAATGAGCTGTCGCAAATGAACAAAGCGAAGTAAGAACCTTGATAACTGAACAATAGACAACAACAACCCTTGAAAATTTCTTTAAG
>ERZ1673704.480-NODE-480-length-27820-cov-6.211237_pt1 | contig 27820 bp, 44 predicted proteins | sample MGYA00580234_ERZ1673704 | MGnify/ENA primary metagenome ERZ1673704 (study PRJEB41218, sample SAMN15661757) | gut metagenome | host: Homo sapiens | place: Canada: London | collected 2015-08-20/2019-03-30 | study: EMG produced TPA metagenomics assembly of...
TATCAGGAACTCCGTCAGGGGGCAAAAACGACCTGATGCGGATGTATTCGAACATGGTATTGCTGACACTGGAGCAAGTCGCAAAACTCTACGGTTTTACCGACAAGCACAAAGCCAAGCGCATAATCGGCGCACCGAGAGTGTCCGGCGAGCATCGCGTGATGTACTATCTGGGCGACGTTGCGACCGACATCGTCAAGCGGCGTATTGGCATTGTACGATAAAATGCACAAGAAAGAAGATTCAATGTAAAACAACAACTTCGTAGCCAATCTGGCTGCAGTCGAGAAGCACAGCTGCGGCATCAAGCCGAGCAGGCGTCTTTACTTCTGCTGGACGGAGGAGCAGCTCGAACAGCTGACCGCTCTGTGGGATACGATGTCAAGAACCTGTGAAAGGGCAACCGTCTGCAGATACGCTATCCGGTCATCTACGGCGGCGACGGCACCCGTCCGTCCGGTGAGCCGTTCGTTCTGGGAGTGCAAGGGGCACTGGGTCACAAGCAGAAGCCGCAGTGCGTGCATATTTCCAACGTCCATGCCGACCTGCCGCCGACCGACGTTTACTCCGGTATGTATGCCCGAGTGACCGCCAACTTCTTACCATATGGCGCTTCAGGCAACTGCGGTGTAGGCTTCGGTCTGGGCGCGGTATCAGTACGGTGAGGACCTTGTGAAGAAGCCTGCCGAGGCTATGCAGGAGTAAAGCGAAACCCCTCCGAGAACTGGTTTTATGCCGGCTCCTGGAGGGGCTGTTTTTATTCAGTTGGCTTCGGCGTATCTCCGTCAAAGATTACATGAGCAAAGCGGAAACGCTGCGTAACATCAGGGTACTTCTTATGATCCACCTCGGAGGCGAACATATCATACGGTCGCGCGTAGATTTTGAAGTCGCCGTAGAGCGCCTGATAGATCACCAGCGGTTCGCCGGTTTCCGTGTGCGTAGCGATGGCGAGCACCTGATACATCTTGTTCTTAAAGTGTAAGTATTTTTCACCGACCAGAATTTTTCTTGAATCCATCAATATCTTCTCCAATCTTTTGCAATCATTATAGCATATCGGCAGAAAATTTTCCAATGGAGAGGTGTTGCCCTAAGCGCTTTCGAGGGCAGGGAACACCGTCGTAAAAAAATCCTTTTGTCGTCAAAGTGTCGTCAGTTAAAAACTGGAACAACAAAGATAAAGAAAAAGTGCTGAAATTCAATGATTTCAGCACAATTCTTGGTGCGGATGGGGGGACTTGAACCCCCACGTCCTTGCGAACACTAGCTCCTGAAGACCGTTTTCATATCTGCTGATCGTGCTCTTATTCAGACGGCCACCAAAACGTTCGTTATAAGTTTTAGCAAGGCTTTCGAGAGAATAACCGTTTCCTATTCGAAGATTTTTTAAGATTTTACCAAAGTCAGCCATGATGTTTCCCCCTTTTGAGATTATCGTATCACACGCGATAAAGAAAATCAATATAGAAATTTGCGTTTTCGATAACAAAGTTAAAAATAGTTATTGACAACGCAACGATACAGCGGTATAGTATTGTTATCGAAAACGCAACGAAGGGAGGGAAAACCAGTGGTCGAGAAGAAGAAACTCATTCACGAACCGTATAATAAGCTGAAAGGCTTTATGCGCGAAAATGGTATCATTTATTCGCATATTGCCGAGCTGCTGGGGGTGACTCCGACAACTGTTTCGCAGAAGGTAAACGGTCAGTCCGATTTTACCGTCAGCGAGGCAGAGCTTATTATGCGCAAATACAATGCGGACAGCAAAATTTTTTTGCCTTAATCGTTGCGTATACGATAACACACTATGAAAAACATCAGAGATACTTTAGAAAGCGAGGTAGTCCCCATGGACACAGACATCAAAATCAGGAGCACCGGCAAGGGCTGTGCAACGAAAATCCTGCTGAACGGCGTGGATGTTTCGGGCATGGTGCAGTCGGTGACATTTCACCAGACAGGCGGCTCCAGACCGACGGTCAGTTTCACGTTCGCAGGCGACAAGGTCAGCATTAACTCCTGCGCCGTTGCGAAGTATCCGGAGGAGCTGCTGGACGCTATTCTCAAAAAGGGCGTGCAGGAGCTGGAAAAGAACCTTGACCGTGCGCTGAAGGCGATCAACGAGCCGGAGGAGAATAGGTAAATGCCAGAACACAAGCAAATACTGCGCATTTCGTCCACGGATAATATTCGCTACTCGGTGCTGCGGTTGCTGCATGAATGCCTTGCGGCGGCAGCAAGAAAGGGCGATGCTCAGTCAGCTATTGCGCTGTCAAAATACATTTTCAAGGAATTTGATGAGCGAGATATGCTGCTTTATGTAGAAACGACGCAATACGAGACGGAAACAAAGAAGCACGATCGAGAACCTATTCAACCGAGGAGTGATACGCTATGACCTGTATTTCATTCGAAGTCGCTGGCTGGGCGCTGCTAATTCTGGGGCAGGTGTACTTACTCAAGTATCGGTTGTTCCACCAGCGGCTCGACCGGATCGGCGCAGTCTGTATGACTGTGATGGCCGCCGTGCTCCTGATCGCACGGCTGACTGTGAGCCTTATCACATAGGAGGTGAAAATCGTGACCGTACCCACCACCATCACCGCGAAGCTGGACGAGCTGAACCGGCTCTGCGAAAAGTACCCGCAGAAAATCCCCATCGAAGAATGTGCAGCTTTTCTCGGACTTGCACCTGCAAGCCTGCGAGCCAGCGTAGAGCATGGCAACTGTCCGTTTGGACTGGGATGGCTCAAGAAAAATTCGATGAACCGGGCGTTTTTTGTACCGACATTAACATTTTACCTGTGGGTAACGCAGGGAAGTGGATTTCGAGAGGAGATGAGAACGTGAAACACATCAATGAAGCAATTGCCGGCCTGTCATTCCTCGGTCTGCTGTCTGCTAGCGGCTACGCTGAAATGGACAAGCTGCCGATGGGCGGTTATACAGTTCTGGCAGCACTGCTGTTGGGCGTTATGCTTATCAGCGTGCGCAGCGCTGTCAAGCACTATTATGAGGGAAACTGAATGTGGGCGAAGAAGAAAGAATCCGATATTCTGTCGCAGATGGCATCGGATGCTCGCGTGTCAGATGCAGCAAAATGCGAAATCAAGCCGGTTTTGCAGCCGCAAGCACGCAAAATCGGTGTGAAAACAGAAAAACGCCGCTGAGGAACGGCAATTCCAACAGCGGCAAAGTAAAACATTACACTTACATAATACCCGCAAGGAGGCGGGAAGTCAATGAAAATTGAACTGAAATCTTTGGACTTGGTGCACTTCAAGTGCTTTCCCAAGCTGCACATCGACTTTCACGAGGGCGTGAACAACATCTACGGCGAGAACGCCGCAGGCAAGACCAGCGTTTATGATGCGCTGACGTGGCTGCTTTTCGACAAGGACAGCGCAGGCCACAGCCGCCCGGCCATCAAGCCGACTGGTGCACCGGCAGGCACGATGCCCGAGGTCACCGCCATTCTGGAGGTGGACGGTGAGCCGATCAAGCTGCGCAAGGTGCTCCGCGAGAAGTGGGAGAAGCCGCGCGGTTCGTCTATCGAGCGCTACGCCGGTGACACGCGCGACTACTACATCGACGATGTGCCGCTTGCCGAAAACGCATACAAGCGCCGCATTGCAGAGCTGATCGACGAGAGACAGTTTAAGTTGCTCACCGATGTCTGGGCGGTAACGAAAGGAATGCACTGGAAAGACCGCCGCACGCTGCTCGCTGAGATCTGCGCTCTGCCGGAGGACAAGCAGCTGCTTGCGGCTGCACCGCAGTTTGCCGAGCTGACCGAGAAAGTCGGCCGCCGGACAGTGGATGAATACAAGTCCGTGCTGATGAAGCAGCGCAAGGACATGAACGCAAACCTGAACACGCTGCCGGTCCGCGTGGATGAATGCAGCCGCATGGTAGCGGAGCTGGAAAGTCTTGACTTCGCGGCAGCGCACAGCGAAAGCGACCGTTTGCAGGCCGAGCGCGAGCGGGTGCAGGGTGAGCTGGTGAAGCTGACGAACGACACACTCACCGCGCAGGCAAAGAACGAGCGTGATGCGCTGCAAAACCAACTCAGTGAGTTGGAGGTCGAAAACAACGCGCATCTTGTCAGCCAGCGCGTGCCGGTCGAGGACGAAACGCCGGTACTGACCGCCGCGCTTGACCGCGCAAAATGCGAAGCCGACCGCCTGACGCGCACTGTCGCACGGGAAACCGACTACATCACCACCGGCGAAAACTGCCTGAACGACTACCGCGCACGCTGGCGTGCCATCGACGCCGAGGAGTTCACGGAAACCGTCTGCCCGACCTGTCATCAGCCGTTACCGGCAGAGCAGGTTGCCGAGGCGCGCGAAGCCTTTGCCGCCCATCAGCAGCAGCGCAAGGACACACTCCTTGAGGACAGCAAGTTTGTCAAGCGGGGCATTGCAGCCGCACAGGAACGCCTTGCGAGTGCGGAAACGGCGCTGAAAAACGCACAGGACGAGGTGCAGAAAGCGCAGGCTGCGCTTGACAGCTACACGCCGCCGGTCATCACAGAACCGGAGAACCTGCCGGACTACGACCGCCGCAGGAACGCCATCCAGATGCTCATCACGGATACGGAAAAGCGGATCGATCGATTGAACAGCGACACCGCTGCGGAAAAGACCCGTCTGGAAACCGAGCACGCCGAGCTGACGCGCCGCAAGCTGGAAAGTGATGCTGTGCTCGCCAAAGAGCAGACACTCGCGGACACGAAAAAGCGCATTGCCGAGTTGCAGACCGAGCAGCGCAAAGCTGCCGCCGAGGTCGAGCAGATGGACAGGCTCATCGCCATGTGTGAGGAGTTCACGCGCTACCGCGTGCAGGCTATCACCGAGAGCGTCAACAGCAAGTTCCGTCTGACACGCTGGCGGCTGTTCACTGAGCAGGTCAACGGCGGTCTGGCAGACTGCTGTGAGCCGATGGATATGAACGGCTCGACGTTCGAGGGCACGAACAACGCCATGCAAATCAACATCGGCATGGACATTATTGACACGCTTTCCGCACATTTCGGCCGCCGTGTACCGCTTTTCGTGGACAACGCCGAGAGTGTTACACATTTGCAGCCTATCGGCTCGCAGGTCGTGCGGCTGGTGGTTTCGGAGCAGGATAAGGAGTTGAGAATCGAATGAGCCTGAAAGCAAAACGCAAGGTCGTGAGCAGCATTCCGCCGATGGACGGCGGCACTTATATGGGTGTTTGCGTTGCTGTGGTTGACCTCGGTCAGCAGTACAAGCAGTTCGAGAAGCAGAAGCAGGGCAAGTACGCCGAGGAATGTATGTTCATCTTCGAGATACCGGATGAGCGTGTCGAGGTGGACGGCGAGGACAAGCCGCGCTGGCTGTCGTCCCGCCGGTTTACGGTATCGCTGCATGAGCGTGCGGCGCTGTTCCAGATGCTGACCGCATGGCGCGGCAAGGCGCTGACCGATGCAGAATTGGATCCGGCCGGTGATGGCTTTGATCTGATGCAGATGGCAGGCGTACCGGCCATGCTCAGCGTGACCGTCGTTGAAAAGGATGACGGCAGCAAGTACAACCGCATCGAGGCGGTCACCGGTTTCCCTAAAGGCCTTCCGGCACCGCAGCCGGAGAGTGAAATCCTCGTATTTGATGCGGATGAGCCGGATATGGAAACGTTCGGCAAACTGCCCGAGTGGGTGCAGGACATCATCCGCAAGTCCACGCAGTTCGCGGACAACGCACCCGAGGAAAAGGTCGATATTCCGCCCGAAGAACCGGAAACGCCGCCTGACAGCAAAGGAGCGTGCCCGATTTGACGTTTACATCACTGGCGAGCAGCTCTCGCGGCAACGCCTACGTTGTGTCGGACGGGGAAACGACCCTGCTGCTGGAATGCGGTCTGTCGTTCAAGGAGCTGCAAAAGCGGCTCGGCTATGGCGTGGCGGACATTACCGCCTGCCTTGTCAGCCATGAGCATCAGGACCACGCCAAGGCGGCAGCACAAATGCTGAAAGCTGGCGTGCCGGTATACATGAGCGAGGGCACAGCCGCCGCCCACAAGGATGCAATGGACGCGGCGCACCTCATCCGGGCAGGAGAGGTGCTGCGGTTCGGACACCTGACCGTTGTTCCGTTCCGCACCTATCACAATGTAGAGGAGCCGCTCGGTTTTCTCATTGCGGACGGCCGCACGAAGGAGCGGCTGCTCTGGGCGGTCGATACAGCCAATCTGGGTGTCACCGCTGACCGGCTGACTTATATCGCCGTCGAGTGCAACTACGAGGAAAGCCTGCTGGACCGCAGCGACCGCATTCCCTCGGTGCTCAAGGAGCGCATCCGGCACAGCCATTTCGAGGTGAATGACGTTATCAAATGGCTGCACAAGCAGGATCTCAGTGGCGTGCTCACCATCTGGCTGCTGCACCTGTCCGCTGGCAACAGCAGGGCAGAGGCATGGCAGCGGCGGTTTGAACGAGAGTTTCCGGGTATCACCATTCGGATTTGCCCGGAATGAAAATATTTTTTCCCGGAGTTGACCGTTTGGGGTCAATTTTCGGTGGATACAGAGGTATTTATGAGGAGGTACAACCATGAGCAACTTTAATAACACCGGCGAAGTCAAGGAGATCAGCATTCTGGATATGATGAATGGCGCGATCGGTGAGCGCACGGCCTACGAGCTGACGCGCATCATGAAAAACTGCCGCGACTTCAACACTGAGGCGAAAAAGGCGCGGACGCTGACCATCAAGCTGTCCATCGTGCCGACCGAGAACCGCGACAGCGTGGCTGTCCGTGCAGAGGTGAGCAGCAAGCTGGTTCCGGTCAAGCCGATCGACGGCGCACTGCTGCTCGGCGGCACGGACGCGGAACCCATCGTTATGGAGTACACGCCGCAGGTGCCCGGCCAGCAGTCGTTCGACCCGTCCGTTGACACCGAACCCAAGGTCGTCAAGCTGGCGTAAATCAATAGGAGGATATTCAAAATGATCAAGGAAGCACTGGAATATATCGTAAACCTTTCGGCTCCGCATCTGGAGTTCCGCAATGGCAGTCACTATGCAGACCGCACGCTGCACCGTATCCCGAACGAGCTGACGGCATCGCCGCTGGCGGTACATACGCTGTCGGCGGTGCGCGACTACATCGAGAGCGGCGCGGATGAGTGTGCTGAGGACGAGGACAGCATCGGCCGCCGCTTCGTTATCCATGTTGCGGATTACGACCGCGTGTACCTGTACCGCGAGCTGAACAGCGACAAGGCGCGTGAGTGCCTGCTGGAAGCCGAGCTGTCCGCACCGACGTTCCCGTTTGGCCGCTGGCTGGGCGTGGAGGAGTTCATCATCAATATGCAGACGCATTTCGTGCCGACCGAAGTCCGCGACACGTTAGTGCAGCTCATTAGCACGGTAACGACCGAGAACGGCGTATCGCTGGCGGATGACGGCATGACGCAGCGCGTGACGGCCCGTAGCGGTATTTCTCTTGTGAAGCAGGTGAGCGTGCCGAACCCGGTTGTACTGGCGCCGTACCGCACCTTTACCGAGGTCGAGCAGCCGAAAAGTCCGTTCGTGTTCCGTATTCGCCAGACCGGCGATGAGGTGCAGGCGGCGCTCTTTGCGGCGGATGCGGATGCATGGAAGCGTGAGGCTATCGCAAATATCCGCGACTGGTTCGAGCAGCACATTCCGCAGGAGCTCCGCGAGGACGTTATCATTCTGGCGTAAGCAGGCAAGGCACAGGGCGGCAACCCCGCCCTTCCTGCCCTGAAAACCGGAGGTGATACTACGGGCAGACCGACCAAGGACGGACTGGATTATTTCCGTCACGACATTGGACTGATGAGCGACCCGAAGCTGATTACCGCACGGCGCAAGTACGGCGCAGCGGCGATCGTGGTGTACTTACAACTGCTGGTGATGGCGTACCGCGACAAAGGCTATTATTTAGCCTACGGCGATAGCGACCGTGACGGCGTGATCTGGTCCATTAAAAGCGAAGTATTGTCCGGACGCTATGAGCCGGACGCAGAAAAAATTGCAGAGATGATAGACTGTCTGGCGGCGCACGGGCTTTTCGACGGCGACCTGTTCCAGCAGGGCATTATCACCTCGCACAGAATCCAGGAGCACTACTACTTTGCGACTGCCGGACGAACCAATCCGGAGGTGAAGTGGGAACTGTGGCTTCTGACCGAGCAGGAAATGCGGGAGATCAGCTCTCGCAGTGTTTTGCTGCAAAAATTCGTTTCCCGCGAGGGAAACCCCGGTTTCACAAGTGAGAAACCCCAGTTTCCCTCTGACGAAAGTACACATAGTAAAGTAAAAGAAAAAGATAGGAATATAGATAGTAATTCTACTCTACTACACAGTGACGTGGAGGAAATTTTAGGTGAACGGCTGAACAAGGCCAACCGCTCTGCTATCGCCAAGATGAGGTCGTTAGGAATGACCGATGAGGTGATAACCGCCACTGCGCATTATGCAGTCGGCCACGCCAAGAACGACAGCCGCGGTTATGTGCCGTACTTTATGACGGTTCTGCGGGAGCGGCTGAAAAACGGTGTGCTGACGGCGGCAGATCTGTCCAAGCCGAAAGAGCAGAGTAGACCAAAGCAGGAAGACCCGAGCGGCTATCTCAGCCCGACGAACATCGGTGGTACTGAACGGCAGCAGGACGATTCGCAGCTTTCGGACTGGGAGCGGGAATGGAAAAATCGAGTTATGAACCGCAGTAAGGAGAACAGCAATGACGATTAAAGAATATCAGCGCAGGGCCATGCGTACAGCGACGCCGAAGTGCTATAACACGGCAAATGCCGCTCTCGGCCTGACCGGCGAGGCTGGCGAGGTGGCCGATGAGGTCAAGAAGTGTATGTATCAGGGGCATCCGTGGCAGCCGTCCAAGATCATCGAGGAGCTGGGCGACGTGCTGTGGTATGTGACTTTGATGGCTGAACTGATGAACGTGCCGTTGGAGTACATCATGCAGGCAAACATCGAGAAGCTGGAACGGCGGTATCCGGATGGTTTTTCGCCGGCGGCGAGTGTAAATCGGGAGGAGCGCGAAAACGGGTAATACAACCCGATGTAATTCGTTTGAAAGGAGAATGAGAGATGGAAACAGCGGCAGCGGTTCGCAAGCGTAAATCTCCGCCGCTCGGCAAGCGCCCATGGACACCGGAGGATGAAAGCTATCTGACAGAGAAGTGGGGCTATGCATCGGTGCCCGCCATCGCGAAGAAATTGAACCGCACGGAGAACGCGGTCGTTGTTCGGGCACAGCGGCTCGGCTTGGGAGCTGTGCTGATGGCAGGCGGATACGTCACGCTGAACCAGCTGCTCGCCACAGTGACAGGAAGGGAACGCGGCAACACCTACCAGCGCAAAAGCTGGGTAGAAAATCGCGGCCTGCCGGTGCACAGGAAGAAAGTCAATCGGTGCAGCTTTTCTGTGGTCTATTTGGAGGAGTTCTGGGAATGGGCGGAGCACAACCGCAGTTTCCTTGACTTCTCGAAAATGGAGCCGCTGGCGCTCGGCCGGGAACCGTCGTGGGTCGCAGAGCAGCGCAAAAAGGATTACCGCGCCTGCGCGATCCAGCGCAAGGATCCTTGGACGGCAGACGAGGACAGCCGCCTTAAAATGCTGCTTAGTCAGCACAGATATACATGGGCGGAGCTGTCGGAACTACTGCACCGAACGACCGGCGCAATTCAGCACCGGTGTCGGGATCTTGGCATCAAGGATAGGCCGGTCAAGGCGGATAACCACGGTAAAAGCGCGGTGTGGAACGAGCGCGACTATGCGGTTCTGGCGGACGGTATCCGCCACGGTGACAGCTACATGGCAATCGGACAAGCGCTCGGCAAGTCGGAAAAGGCGGTGCGCGGCAATGTCTACACGGTGTATCTGACCGAAAACGCGGATAAGGTGCGCGAATACATGGGCGATGGTCCGTGGGGAGCCGGTGCGCCGGAGCCGAAAGTCAAGCAGGCGGTGCATTTGTCTACTACCAGGACGGAGGTGCGCAAGCAGCTGTCATATCTGGCAGGGCTACTGCGGAAACGGGCGAATGATCTGGGCTACGATCCGTATTGGCAGCGGTTTATGTGTCAGCACTGGGACGACTTCGGCGGCTGCTCTGCCGGCTGCGCGAATTGTGATGACTGCACAGAATTTCGGCGTATCCGTCCGCAGTATTGCGCTCGGTGCGGCGGCACGTTCTACGAGAGGAAAGAGAACCGTTTCTGCGGTGCCTGCCGGACGGCAAGGAAGAAGAAAGCACAGCGGCATTGGTGCCGCGTCAATCATAGCTGAACAGGAGAGGAGAACAACCAATGGCAAAATGTAAATTCTGCGGACAGGGTGTGCGGACTGCACCCGTGTTCCATCCGGCCTGCTGGGAACAGCGGGCAAACAAGGTCGCAGAGGCGTTCTGCGATGAATACTGCCGCTGGCCGAGTGAAGTCAAGGATCAGCGCGACCTCATCGAGCTGCATTGCTCGGAGTGTGTGGTCGCAGAGCTGTTGCGGATGGGAGGCAATGAGGTATGATGCTGGAACTGACGGGTAAGGACATTCTTGCCCTGACCAACGAGAGCAAGCGCAAGGCCGTGCTGTCTGACTGGCGTAACTGGGGCATCTGGCACAAGGCGCCCGAGATCGGGCTTAGCGTGTACCGGCTCGACCTGCCGGACGGCAGCTTTTTCACCGCCAGCTGGTACGAGGGCGACGATTTCTTTCCGGGCGGCAGCATGGGCAACGTCAATCGTCCGCGTTTCAATCTCTGCAACAAGGGCGGCAAGCTGAAAGCCGGGAGCAAGGCCGAAAGCCTGCTGACGGACAAGCTCAAGGAGCTGCGGAAGGAGCTGCTGACAAAATGAAAGCGCCTGCTTTTCAAACTGAGGCACAGAAAACTTTCTGCCAGACGTTCCAAAAGCTGTGCAGCCATACAAGTGCATGGCAGGTGTGGAGCGACTTTGTACAGCTGACTGCGATTGCGTTGTCAAACCGCTGTGATATGCAGGCAAAGCGCGAAAAGCAGTATAACGAGATCATGCAGCAGTACGACAGAGCGGAACAGAGCGTTTTCGCAGAACTGTTTTCACAAATGGTGACGGCACTGGAAGAGCAGCCGGAACAGGATTTCCTTGGTGATATGTTTATGCGGCTGGAACTTGGAAGTCATTGGCATGGTCAGTTTTTCACTCCGTACAGTGTGTGCAGGCTGCTGTCGTCGGTAACGATCCGAAGTGCTGTCGAACAGGTAGCAGAACACGGATACTGTAAGGTGAACGACTGTGCGTGCGGTGCGGGTGCAACGCTGATCGCGGCGCGAAACAGTCTGCAACACGCGGGCATCGGAACGGATCAGGCGTTGTTCGTAGGGCAGGACGTAGACCGCACGGCGGCGCTGATGTGTTACATTCAACTCAGTCTGCTTGGCTGTGCCGGTTATGTGGTGATTGCGGATACACTGTCAAACCCGGCAGTGGGAAAAATCATTCCGCGCCGGAAAGCAGGGCAGGACATCTGGTTCATGCCGGGATTGTATTTGTCAGATGCCTGGTGTGAACGGATACGATGGGAGATGATGATGTGCAACTGACAGAAAAATTGATCGACCGATTGCTGGATGTGTATATACAGTCAGACAGCGACCTGCAGATTGTCAAGAGTCAGCTGGAGATCATTCTGTATGATTACGATGTCCGCCCAAAGGAAACAGCGATCGTGCCCTATGGCAAAACGCGCAACGAGGTGCTGATGAAGCGATTTGCAGTCGCCAAGGCGGTTGCGGGTCGCAGTCCGCGCACGATAGAGGTTTATCTGCAAGCTGTGGGGCTGTTCCTGCGCACAATCCAGAAAAATGCGGACGAGGTGCGCAGCGAGGATATACAGGTGTATATCGCTCAACTGATGACCAAAGGACGAACGAAGACATACTGCAATGACGTTAGACGGTTTCTGTCCAGCTTCTACACCTATTTGACTAAAGAAGAGATTATAACCAGAAATCCGATAGATCGCGTGGAAGCTATTAAGTGCAAGCGCAGAAAAGAGCCGGCGTTTACTGATATGGAAGTTGAGCGAATGCGTGTAGCTTGCAGAACGTCATTTGAAACAGCAATAATCGAAACGCTGCTGTCTACCGGATGCCGCGCCGCAGAGGTGTGTGCAATCCGAAAGGACGACATCAACGGCGATAAAATTATTGTGACCGGTAAAGGCGACAAGGTGCGGACGGTATACCTGAGTGCAAGAGCTCTTGTTGCGATCAATGCATATCTCAAGGAACGCAGCGATAACAACGAATATCTGTTTCCGAGGCGCATTGCGAAGCCATCACGCAAGGAGGCTTGGTTTCGGAATCCGGATATGGTCGCAGAGGGGCATTTCTCACGCGAAAGCGTGAATTGCTTGTGTAAGCGCGTTGCTGAAAGGGCGGGCGTTCAGGGCGCTCATGCACACCGTTTTCGCCGGACTTGTGCAACATTTGCTCTGCGGCGCGGTATGCCGATCGAAATGGTTTCCATGATGCTCGGGCATGAAGAGCTTTCTACGACACAGATTTACTTGGATGTGCGAGAGAATGATCTTCAGATCGCGCACGAAAAATACGTTTTTTGAGGTGATAACCGTGAAAACCGATGAACTGATTATGGCTTTGCAGAAACTGAAAGTGCAGACCGGCTCTCTGGCCTGCCTCGGCTGCAAACACGAGGATACCTGCGGTGAGCATGGCTGTGCCCTGATCCGCGAGGCGGTAACGCAGCTGATCGAGCAGAACGGCTGGGTCAACCCAAAGGAGCGCCTGCCGGAGCGCGGTGTGCCGGTGCTGACGTACAACAAGTGGGGACGTGCAAGAGTGGAAACGCTGCGTACCTGGGACGAGCAGCCGTATTTTGTCGGCGGGCTGAAAGCCGGAACCGATGTGCTGTTCTGGCGACCGCTGCCGCAGTTGCCGGAGGTGCAATGATGTACATTCTGAGCGGTGACAAGAAGCAGATCATCAACTCGGACTTCGTGGAGCGCTTTTGCATTTCGGAAAAATCGGATGCGGCGCTCATTGTCGCGAGCTATGACAAGAACATACAGTTAGTAACTGTGGCGCGGTATCGTGATCTGCGGGAAGCGCAAAAGGTGCTGGGCGAACTGCTCTGCGCCATTGCAGGCGGACAGGCGTATTACACCATGCCGGAAAGCCTGCTGTACGCGGAACAGCACATCAGCAAAGATGCACGCATCAAGCGGAAAGGCGGTAGCTGATTATGACCGACAGAGAACTGATACTGCTGCACGACCTGCTGGAAGATCTGGAAACGGACGAGGGTGTGTGCTACAAGACCCGCAGCAGCACCTGCGCCACGGCCTGCCCGCTGTGGTACGCCGGTGCCTTTGGTGATAATATCTGTCTGCCGTCTGTGCTCGGTCACAGGGTAACACGGCTGATCCGGGACAAGCAGCTGCGTGAACGAGAAAAAGGAGGAGTAACTCATGGCAAAGACTAAGAAAAAGCACTCCGGCAAGCCGCGGGGCATGAACTACGCGGATATGCTGGCGCGCAAGCGAATGATCCGTGAGGCAGTACAGGAGGCGGCAGACGATGCCACCGTACAGCTGCGTGCGGATATGGCAACACAGAAAGCACTCTGGCTGGCGGTCTGCTCGGTGGCCGATGCCTACGGTTTCGGACCGGAGCGCATGAAGAAGTTCTTTATTGCACTCCAGGAAAACAACGACGAGATCACGCGCATGGAGAAAGAAGTTGATACCGATTATGCCTACGAGAAGCTGCGGCTCAAGGCCGAGCGTGTAACCGGCATGAAGATCGAGTATCTGTATGAGCACGAAGCCCAGGAGGGGGAAGCATGAAAGCAATCCGTAAAAAGCCCGGCTGTGCGCCGGAGCTGATCGACATCGACAACACGCTGAAAGCCCTGCAGGCCGAGGTCGGCGGGTGCATCGAAACCGTAAGCATTGCCGATGTTGTTATCATCTGCAACGAGGAGGGCCGTCTGTGCGGCCTGCCGTACAACTGCCGGTTCGTCGGCGTGGATTTCGTCGGCACGATTCTTGTGGTTGGTCGCGACCGAGACGAGTTTTGCGATGTGCCGGAGGCTGACTTCCTGATGTATCATCTGCGAGAGGAGACGGGTCATGGCAATCACTGATCTGCTGGTCAATCTTGACTGTATCCTGTGGCTGCTCCTGTTCTTCCTCGTGCTGCACCGGATAAACTTCTGGGACGGGAAATTCCGTGAGCTGCACGAGAAATTAATGCGAACGATTCGGGAGGAAAACAAGGACAGTGACTGAATACAGCGATAAAGTTCGGCGCTACCTCGTGTGGCGCTACGGTATTACGGACAGGGATGGGAAACATTGAACAAGCGTGAGGACTGGTGGGAGTACACGAAGCGCATCATCCGGTCATACCCGGCACTGTGCCGCAAGGCGGAGAGCGTGGGAGACATACCGTGCACACCGGCCTACGGCGCGTCCGGCGGTCACAGCGGCGGCGGCAGTCCGGTTGAGCGTGCGGTCGTTGACCGCCTGACGGACAAGGAGCAGCGGCGGTATGATGCGGTGCGGGCTGCCATTTCGGAAACTGAGCGCATGAAGCACGGCCACCAGCGCATGGAGCTGATCGACCGCGTGTACTGGAAGCGCAGCCATACGCTGTATGGTGCGGCGATGTGCGCGCCGGTGAGTGAGGCAACTGCTAAACGGTGGAACGGTACATTTGTGCGGTTGGTGGCAGAAAAATTAAATTTGCCGTAAAAATGATACTTCGTGCAGTGAAAGCCGTGGTATCCTTGTATCATGAAGTTCGCAGGGGTGAAACGCAGACCCTGTGACCTCCTGCTTCATGCCATTGGAGTACATCTCTCTGAAAGAGCACTCTCGTTCGAGGGTGCTTTTTCGTGCCCAGAATTCAGAAAGGACGGTGCAGAATGGCAAAAGGCAAATATCAGGAATGGCTTACGCCGGACGGCATCACCCGTCTGGAAGCGTGGGCGAGGGACGGTCTGACAGATGAGCAGATCGCAGCCAGGATCGGTATTACGACCAGCACGCTGTACGACTGGAAAAACAAATACTCGGAGTTTTCGGAGGCCCTAAAAAGGGGAAAAGAGGTCGTAGACATCGAAGTTGAGAACGCTTTACTCAAGCGTGCGCTCGGCTACGACTACACCGAGGAGCGCGTAGAGCGCAGTCAGGATGGCGGAAAGAAGAGCATTAAGACCGTGCAGACGGTCAAGCACATTCCGTCGGACACGACCGCGCAGATCTTCTGGCTGAAGAACCGCCGACCGGACAGGTGGCGCGACAAGCAGCAGATCGAGCACTCCGGCACTCTCGAGGTGGAAAACCCACTCGCAGGGCTGACCACCGAGGAGCTGCGAAAGCTGGCGGACGATGGTTGACGAGCGCATTCGCCGCGCGGCTCGCCTTGAGCTTGCCCGGCGTGATTTCTGGTCGTTCTGCAAGCTGATGGCGCCGGACTTCTACCGCGAGGACCGGCCGTACCTCAAGACGCTGTGTCGGCGCTTACAGGCGTTCTGTGAGAGCGACCGCAAGGTGCTGGTGGTCAATATGCCGCCGCGACACGGTAAGAGCCGCACGGCGGTGCTGCTGAGCCAGTGGTTGTTTGGGCGCGATCCGTCCGAGCAGATCATGACCGGCAGCTACAACGAAACGCTGTCCACGACGTTCGCGCGGGCGGTCCGCGACGGCATTGCGGAGGAACGGTTTGACCCGAGCCGCATCGTGTTTTCGGATATTTTCCCGCAGACGCGCATCAAGTACGGCGAGGCCGCCGCAGGCAAGTGGGCGCTCGAGGGGCAGTACGCGAGTTACCTCGCCACCTCTCCGGGCGGCACGGCTACTGGCTTCGGCGCACGCAAGCTGCTGATTGACGACCTCGTGAAGAAAGCAGAGGAGGCATTCAACGAGGGCGCACTCGACAAGCAGTGGCAGTGGTTCACGGACACCATGCTCTCGCGAACCGAAACCGGCTACAAGATCGTTATCATCATGACGCGCTGGGCGACCGGCGACCTCGCAGGCCGTGCACTGGAGCACTGGCCGGATGCGGAGCTCATCACCATGAAGGCCTTGCAGGACGACGGCACGATGCTGTGCGACGCGGTTCTCACCCGCGAGGACTATGAGGACAAGGTTCGTACGATGAGCGAGGAGATCGCCAGCGCGAACTACCAGCAGCAGCCGATCGACCTGAAAGGCCGTCTGTACAGCAGCTTCAAGACCTACACGGACATTCCGCGCGATACAAACGGCAGGCCGCTGTTCACGCATATCCGCAGCTACACCGACACGGCGGACACCGGCGCGGACTATCTTTGCAGCATCATCTACGGCGAGTATAACCACGAGGCCTATGTGCTCGACATCTACTACACCAAGGACCCGATGGAGATCACCGAGCCGGAAACCGCACGGCGGCTGCTGGCGCACGGCGTAAACCTCGCGAAAATCGAGAGCAACAACGGCGGCCGCGGCTTTGCCCGCAACGTGCAGGAGCAGCTTCGGCGGATCGGCTCCAACCGCTGCCGTGTGGAGTGGTTCCACCAGAGTGAGAACAAGGTCGCGCGTATCCTCACGAACTCAACGTGGGTGCAGGATCACATTTATTTTCCGGTGAACTGGCGCGACCGCTGGCCGGAGTACGCAAAAGCAATGTTACATTACCAGAAAGAGGGCAAGAACGCCCACGATGACGCTCCCGACGCGACAACCGGCGTTGCGGAGCAGTTTACCAGGAAAGGAGGGGTCAGCGTATGGTGAAAGTGAACAGCCGCACGATTCAGCGGCTTTTACAGGGGCACGGGCAGTTCATCCGCGCAGCGGACGAGGCTCGGCGCTATTACAGCAACGTCAACCGCATCAAGCAGGACAACAGCGTTTTGCAGCGGCAGGCTGAAACTGAACAGGCGCTCGGCAATCCGCTGCACCTCGCGGACAACCGCATTTCGCACTCGTGGCATAATCTGCTCGTGACGCAGAAGGTTTCCTACGCGCTGAGCTATCCGCCGGTGTTCGATGTGGGGAACAAGACCGCCAACGAGCGGATCGCAGAGATTCTCGGAGATCAGTACACCGCAACGGCCATGCAGCTCGGCATTGACGCGAGCAACACCTCGGTCGGCTGGCTGCATTACTGGCGCGGCACAGACGGCAGGTTCCGCTACCACACCGTAGACCCGGAACAGATTGTGCCGGTGTTCTCCGGTACGCTGGAGAGCGATCTCGTCGGCGTGTTGCGCTGCTACACCATGCTCGACCCGACAAGCGGCCAGACCGTGCAGGTGTGCGAATACTGGGACGACACGACCTGCCGGTTCTACCGTCAGAACGGCGTGTCCGGCAACTACACCTACTTCGAGTATCCGGAAGTCGGGCAGGAACTGCGGCACGGCCTCGGCGCGGTGCCGTTCATCCCGTTCTACAACAACGCCGACCGGCGGGGCGACCTGCCGCTGTACCGTGACCTGATCGACGCCTACGACAAGGTGGTTTCCGGCTTCGCCAACGACATGGAGGACGTGCAGGAGGTCATCTTCGTCATCAAGAACTACGGCGGCACGGACAAGACCGAGTTCATGAGCGACCTCAAAAAGAGCAAGCTCATCAAGGTTGAGGGGGACGGCGGCGTGGACACCATCCGCGCGGAGATCCCGTTTGAGGCGCGGAACGCTTTTCTCGAAAGAACCCGCCGTCAGATCTTCGTCAGCGGCATGGGCGTTGACCCGAACCCTGAGAATTTCGGCAACTCGTCTGGCGTGGCGCTCAAGTACCTGTACAGCCTGCTGGAGCTCAAGGCCGTGATGCTGGAAACGCAGTTCCGCAGCGGCTTTGCCGAGCTGGTACGCGCTATCTGCCGTCTGGAGGGTATCGCACAGCCGAAACGCATTCTCCAGACATGGACACGCAACATGGTGCAGAACGACCTCGAAACCGCGCAGATCGCGCAGCAGTCGGTCGGCATTATCTCGGACAGGACCATCCTCGCAAACCATCCGTGGGTAGACGATGCCGAGAGTGAGCAGAAGCAGCTGGAAAAGGAACAGCAGGCGGCAGCCGAGAAGCAGCCGCAGTTCCGGTTCCCGCCAAAGGACGGTGCAGGCGATGGCAGCGGCGGATAAGCTGAACGGCGCCTACTGGCGCAAACGTGCCATCGAGCTGGCCGAAAAGCAGAAGCAGGAAGATGATGACCTGTGTCTGCGGTTCCATCGGGAGTACGAACGTATCCTGCACGAGCTGGACAAGGAAATTTCGATCTTCTATGCCCGCTATGCCGCAAACGAGAGCGTCAGCATGGCAGACGCACGCAGGCTACTGCGGGATGCAGAGCTGGAGGACTTCCGGATGTCGCTGGACGAGTTCCGGGATAAGGCGCTTGCAGGCGGCTTTGATAAGGAGCTGGAGGGGGTTTATCTCCGGTCGCGTATCTCGCGCTTGCAGGCGTTGCAGACGCAGGTTGAGCTGCGGATGATGGAGCTGTTCGGCTCTCAGCGTGATGTGCTGCGCGACCATTTGCAGGAGCGTTACACCGACACCTACTACCGCACGGTGTACGCCGTCAGCCAGCAGGCCGATGTGGCAAGCACCTTTGCCCGCATTGACCCGCAGACGGTCGAGAAGATACTCGCTACGCCATGGGCCGGCAGTGAGTTTTCGTCCCGCATCTGGGCGGACAAGGACAAGCTGACCCGTGAGCTGATGCAGACGCTCTCGCGCGGCTTTGTCCGCGGCGACTCGCTCAATCGTATGACGAAAGAGTTCACCCAGCGCATGGGCGTGTCCGAGAGCAGGGCGGCAACGCTCATCCACACCGAGAGCGCCCACATGGCGGCTGAAGCTGCCGAACAGGGATACCGGGAAACCGGTATCCAGTCCTATCGGTTCGAGGCGGCGCTCGATCTCAAGACCTGCGCAGTGTGCGGTGCTCTGGATCAGCGCGAGTTTCCGCTTGCGGAGCACGAAACCGGCATCAACTATCCGCCGCTGCATCCGCGCTGCCGGTGTACCACCGTTCCGGTGACGGGGTTCCGGGTCGGCAGTAAGCGTGCCGCCAGAAATCCCGCGACCGGTAAGACCGAGTATGTCGAGAAGAAGCTGACATATGAGGAATGGCGGAAAAAATATGTTGAGAATGCAGCAGAAAATGATATAATGGAGTTACAGAGAAAAGCTGAGCGCAAGACAGCAAATACCGGCTCTTTTGCTGAACTCCAAATTCCGCTGCAAAAGCGTGAGGTGCTCCGGCTGGCTAAACAGTACGACGTAGATATGCGCGGTATCACGGTTAAGATTCAGCGCAGCGAAAAGCTGCTTGCGCTGCCACTGACCGGCAGCACCGATTATAAGAACATCGGGCGAATCGACTTGTTCCCGCGAGCATTCGAGAACGAAGAGCAGCTTATGCGGACACTGATTCACGAGAAATGTCACGTTAAGCAGCTGAAAAAGCATGGCGCAGCATACGCGCAGAAGAATCTCGATCAGATGGAGCGGCAGGCATACCGCTTTGAAAGTTTCTGGTATCAAAAATTACGAAAGAAGGTGCGGCGATGAAATGGTTGAAGAATCTCGAAAGCCTTTCTGACAAGGGAAGCGTCGGAACTTGTCCGCATTGCGGAAGCAGCGATACCGATTATTGCTACACCGCAGTTGATTTAGATACCCGAATGGGATTCTGTGATTTGTGGTGCAATTCCTGCAAGCATGGCTTTCATGTTTCGCGGGTGAAAGTACCGGATAAAGCGAAAACCGGAAAAGCACCGAGCAACGTCATTTACTGACAAATTAAGAACTAACCACCAAGACAACCGTCAAGGTGGTTTTTTCATACCCATTTTTCGATGAAAGGAGCAAAAAAACAATGGAATTTCTCAAAACCCTTTTTGAAAAGGGCGCACTGACCTGGGAGCAGTTCCAGCAGGCCGCAAAGGACGCAAAGTTTGAGGTCGTCAACGCCGCCGGCGGCGCTTACGTTCCCAGGGCAGACCTGGACACCAAGGCGCAGGAGCTGACCACGGCGAACAACACCATCAAGGACCTGCGTGCCGCCGCCAAGGCGTGGGACGGCAAGGACCCGAAGAAGCTGGAGGACGACCTCAAGATCCTCCAGACAAAGTACGACACCGACACTGCGAACATCCGCCGCGATGCGGCAATCGACCTGGCGCTGACCCGTGCCCATGCACGCGATCCGCAGCTGACCCGCGCGGCGCTCTCGATGGACGACATCAAGATCGGCACGGACGGCAAGATCACCGGCCTTGACGCGCAGGTCGAAAGTCTGAAAAAGGACAAGGCATGGCTGTTCGAGGAGGACGGCGCAGGTCAGTCCGGCAAGCAGGGCGACAAGGGTGGAAACCCGAACGGCGGCTATGACCCGCAGTCCGGCGGCAAGCCGAACACGGTAAACGACCTCGGTTCCGCTCTCGCAGAAGTATACAACACCAACGGATAAAGAAAGGAAGATGAAAAATGCCTATCACTCTCGCACAGGCAAAGGTCGGCATGGCAAACCATGTGGACCAGCAGGTTATTGACCAGTTCCGCCGCGGCTCCATGCTGCTGAATGCACTGACGTTTGACAACTCGGTTTCCCCCGGCACGGGCGGCTCTACCCTGACCTATGGCTACACCCAGCTTAAGACCCCGGCAGGCGCGGACTTCCGCGACATCAACGCCGACTACACCGAGACCGTTGCAGACCGCGAAACCAAGTCGGTTGACCTCAAGATCTTCGGCGGTACGTTCAAGATCGACCGCGTTCTCGCGAATACCGCAAACGGTCAGATCAACGAGGTGCAGTTCCAGCTCGAGGAGCACATCAAGGCGACCACCAACCTGTTCCACTACACCGCCATCAACGGCGACAAGGGCACCAAGGGCTTTGATGGTCTGGACACGCTGCTTGTCGGCACTTCCACCGAGATCAACGCGGATGCATCCAAGGCGATCGACCTGTCCACCTCGGCGGCGATCGACACCAACTACAAGACCGTGCTCGATATGCTCGACGAGTTCCTCTCCGAGCTGGACGGCGTGCCGACCATGCTCATCGGCAATGCGGCGCTGCTGACCAAGATCCGCTCCTGCGCCCGCCGTGCCGGTTATCTGACCCACTCCGAGGACGCTTTCGGCCGTCAGATGAGCGGTTACAACGGCATTCCGTTCATGGATATGCAGTATTACTACGACACCGCCGAGAAGAAGGAAAAGCCGGTCGTGCCGATCACGTCGCGTGAATACGGCGCGTCCTCGTCCAAGACCACCGTTACCGGTCTGACCGACCTGTACGCTGTCCGTCTGGGTCTGGACGGTTTCCACGCCGTATCTCCGATGGGCGGCAAGGTGATCTCGACCACGCTGCCGGATTTCTCTACCGCAGGCCCGGTCAAGGCCGGTGATGTCGAGATGGTAGCGGCAACCGTGCTCAAGAAGTCCCGCGCTGCCGGCGTGCTGCGTAACTTCAAGGTAAAGTGAGGGAACTGTCATGTACAAGATCAAGGCACCGAGCGAGGAGTACGACCGCAAGATCGGCGGCGTGCAGTTCGTAAACGGTGAGGCGCAGACGGATAACGAGTGGCTTGCAAGCTGGTTCTCCGGCCGTGCGGGCTTTACCGTGGAAAACGTGACCGCCGAGGAGGAAACCGAGCCGACCGAGGACAAACCGAGGGGGAAGCGCAGAAATGACAAGGGAAACGCTGATGCTGCGGGCGCAAAGCCTGCTGCCGAACCTGCCGCAGGAAACGCTTGAGTTCGCCTGCGATCTGGTGCTCGAGCAGATCTGTAACTACTGCAATCTGACCGAGGCGCCGGACGGCCTGACGAACACCGCAGCGCTGATGGTGCGCGGCCTGGTAAACAGCGTTCAGCTCCAGAACGAGAATATGCAGCCTGCCGCAAAGGGCGTGTCCAGAGGGGATACGTCCTTTTCCTTTGCAACGGCGGCGGAGCAGCTGGCGGCGCTGGCAGGCTCGGGCGACTTCTTCACCGACTGGAAAGCACAGCTGAACGCCTATCGAAAGATGAGGTGGTAGTATGCTCGGCAATCCGGAGCTGGAGCGTGCGCTGCTCGAGCAGACCTATGACGGCGTGATGACCGTCACCGGCACCAGCAAACAGGAAGTGGGCGGCGAAACCGTTGTTACACCGGACGCGGTGCTGCACGAGAATATCCCGTGTGCACTGTCGTTTTCGGGCACACCGGACAGCAGGACCGACGCGAACAGCGGTCAGATCAGCTATCAGGCGACGATCTACTGTGCGCCTGATCTGGCTGTTCCGGCAGGCTGCCGCCTTGCGGTTCAGCAGTACGGCGTTACCTATTGGCTGAAATACAGCGGCGAAAGCGCGGTCTATCCGACCCATCAGCAGCTTTCCGCCGTCCGAGAGGAGCGAGCGTAATGGCAAGCTGGGGAAGCTGTGATTTTCACGAGCTGCGCGACTTAAACGAACGCATTAAGGCCGCCGCCAGTGAACCGGAGATGGACGCTTTCTACACCGGACTGCTGGACGAGATGATGAACGGTCTGCTGAAAAACGTCAAAAAGGTCACGCCGTATAAAACCGAGCACCTGAAACGTAATTGGTTTATTACTCATGCGCGGCGCAGCGGGAAACATTACTGTGCGGAGATTTATAATAACGTCTTTTACGCGCCCTATGTGGAGAACGGACACCGTATCGTCCACAAGGGCGTGACGCACGGTTTCGTTGAAGGCAAGCATATGCTGCGCGACAGCCTGTTCGACCTGCAACGCGCCGCGCCGGACTTTATCAAGACCAAGAGCGAGGAATTCCTCAGCCGCATGATGGAGGGCAAATGATAAACACCGTACAGGAAATTGTAGACCGTCTGCGCACGGCGTTTCCGCCGGAGCAGTACGACATTTACACCGAGAGCATCGAGCAGGGCTTCTCTGTGCCATGCTTCTCCATTCGGCAGCTTCGTGCGGACGTCACGCCGTATCCGTCCGGCCTGCATGAGATCGTGCAGCACATGGACGTGCGGTTCTTCCCGTCGGACGGCCGTCCGCAGGAGCAGTGCCGGGAAGTTGCACAGACACTCACGCTGCTGCTGCGGCGCACGGAAAGCCTGCGCGGGAGCAATCTCTCGTGGGAAATTACAGACGGGGTGCTGCATTTCTTCGTAGATTACCGGCAGTTCGTTCGGGAAATCCCGGAGGACATCCCGATGGAGAATTTGCAGACCACCGTAGGAACGGAGACTTAACATGGCAGTCAAACGCAAAACCGAGGCAGGAGCACCGGCGTTTACCGGCGCACAGCTCCTGACCTTCGACAGATACCGCGAGCGGCGCGACCTGCTGGGTGTGCTGCTCGACAAGAACCGGCGCTACACCTTTTCCGAGGTTGACGCGCTCATTGACAACTTTATGAAAGGCAAGGTGAATTAAATGGCTTTAGGCGGCGGTATGTATACCGTACAGAACAAGGTTCTGCCCGGTGCGTACATCAACTTTGTGTCGGCGGCTCGTGCGTCTGCGACCCTGGGCGACCGCGGCACGGCGGCTTTCCCGCTGTCCCTCGACTGGGGACCGGAGAACGAGGTCGTGACCATCGAGAACAGCGAGTTCCAGAAGGGCTCACTTGCGCTGACCGGCTACGCCTACACGGCGGACGAGCTGCGTCCGCTGCGCGAGATCTTCGCAAATGCCAAGACGCTGCACCTGTTCCGTCTGAACAGCGGCGGTGCAAAGGCAGCCTGCAAGTACGCAGAGGCGAAGTATCCGGGCAAGATCGGCAACGAACTGAAGATCGTGATTCAGCAGAACGAGGGCTTCACGGTATCGACGAACGAGGTCTACGATGTTTCGACCTATATCGGCACGACCCTTGTGGACACGCAGAAGGCAGTTAAGGCAGTTTCCGACCTTTCCGACAACGACTATCTGCACTGGAAGGGCAGCGAGGCACTGACTGAGAACGCGGGCCTGCTGCTCACCGGCGGCACGACCGGCGCGGTGCAGGATGCAGCTTACCAGACGTTCCTCGACAAGATCGAGCCGTATAGCTTCAACGCGGTCGGCTGCGACACGAAGAACAGCACGGTCAAGGGTCTGTTCGCCAACTGGACGCGCCGCCTGCGTGATGAGCAGGGCGTGAAATTCCAGTGCGTGCTGCATGGTTATCCCTCGGCGGACTACGAGGGCGTGATTTCCGTCAAGAACGGTCTGGTCGGTGCATCTGATGACCCGTCGGCCGTCTACTGGACGACCGGCGCGGAATCTGCGTGCGCGGTCAACCGCTCGATGACCAACTCGACCTACACCGGCGAGTACGACATCGACACGAACTACACCCAGACCCAGCTTGAAAAGGCGATCAAGGCGGGTGAGTTCACGTTCCACCGTGTCGGTGACCAGACGCGCGTGCTGACCGACATCAACACGTTCGTGTCCGTCACGGACGAAAAGAGCGCGGATTTCTCGTCCAATCAGGTCATGCGCGTGCTCGACCAGATTGCGAATGACATTGCATCGCTGTTTAACTCGAAGTACCTCGGCAAGGTGCAGAACGACGCAAGCGGCCGCGTGAGCCTGTGGAGCGACATTGTAGCGCACCACACCCAGCTCCAGACCATCCGCGCCATTGAGAACTTTGACAGCAGCAGCGTCACCGTGTCGCAGGGCGACATGAAGAAGTCTGTTGCGGTCGAGGACCATGTACAGCCGGTTTCCGCGATGGAACAGCTTTACATGAAGGTAATCGTTGAATAAAGGAGGGAAAAGTCATGCTGAACGCTCCTGTTATGGAAGCAAATGATGCGGTATCCGGATCGATGGCCGAGTGCTACGTCACCATTGACGGCAACCGCTACAATATGATGCAGCTGTACAGCTTTGAATCGTCCGCGAAGGTCAATTCGCAGGACGTGAAAATCCTCGGCCGTACCGGCATCGGTAAGAAACCGACCGGTTGGTCCGGTTCGTGGAAGGGCACGGCGCACTTTAACCAGAGCGTGTTCCGTCGCTGGTTCCTGACCTACTGCAAGACCGGCAGGATGACGCCGTTTGAGATTCAGGTGTCCAACGAGGACCCGTCCTCGTCCGCCGGCCGTCAGACCATCACGCACACCGGCTGCCTGATCGACAGCTCGATTCTGGCGAAGTTCGACGCAGGCGACAGTCTGCTTGACGAGGAGCTTTCCGGCACGTTCGACGGCTGGGATATGCCCGAGGAGTTTACCGAACTGTCCGGTATGGAATAAGGAGGAATTTGTACAATGGGTAATCTTACCGCATTTCTGGCGCAGAACGCCAAGCAGGTTGAAAATGTGAAGCTGGTCGTGTCTGACCGCTTCACCGATGAGGACGGCAGGCCACTCGAGTGGGAGGTGCGCTGCATTTCCTCGCGCGAGGACGAAACACTGCGCCGCGACTGCCAGTACCGCGTACAGGTGCCGGGCAAGCGCGGCAGCTTCCGTCAGGAATTCGACAACGTGCTGTACCTTGCCAAGCTGGCAGCCGCCTGCACGGTTTATCCGAACCTCAACGATGCAGAACTGCAGGACAGCTACGGCGTGAAATGCGCCGAGGAGCTGATCTCGGCCATGCTGACGCCGGGTGAGTATACGAACTACACGGAAAAGCTGTTCGACATCTGCGGCTTCAGTGATGCTCCTGATCTGGTGGAACAGGCAAAAAACTGATTCGGGACGGGGATGACGAGGCTTCCGTCGCACATTTCTGCCTGCAGGAGCTTCACATCCTGCCGTCCGCATTTTTGAGCCTGCCGACGGAAGAGAGAGCATTTATCACAGCTTCGTGCATTGTGCGAGGCGAGGAAGAGGAAAAGGCGCTGAATAAGACGAAACGAGGGAGGTGAGTTCTATGGCACTGTCCAACACCGTCCAGCTGCGCGACGGCATGAGTAATGTACTCAGCCGTATCGCGTCCAACCTGAGTGCGGTCAACGACCGGTTTGAGCGTATGCAAAGCCTGACCGAACAGGCGGCGCCGACCGGTCTTTATTCACAATTTAACAGCGAATTGACGGGTGTGCGTGAAGAACTCACTCGAACCGTGAGCGAAGTCGAGGAGCTGCGGAGCAGCATGACCTCGGCGCAGCCGCCGGCGGAAAACCTGACGGCCTCACTTAAAAAGCTGGGCACCGCGTTCCTCGGCTCCAAGCTGGTGAGCGGTATCGTGAGCATGTCGGACGAAATGACGCAGACCACCGCTCGTCTGAATCTGATGAACGATGGCCTGCAAAGCACTGCCGACCTGCAGGAGCTGATCTATCAGTCGGCTATGCGCTCGCGCGGCGCGTACAACGCTACGGCTGACGCAGTCGCTAAGATGGGTCTGCTTGCCGGTGATGCATTCAGCAGCAATCAGGAAACGATCGCGTTTGTCGAGCAGCTGAACAAGCAGTTCAAGATTGCCGGTACCTCGGCCGAGGGACAGGCAGCCGCCATGCTGCAGATCACGCAGGCCATGGGCTCCGGCGTGCTGCGCGGCGAGGAGCTGAACTCGGTATTCGAGCAGGCGCCGACCATCATTCAGTCGATTGCCGACTATCTCGGCGTATCGGTCGGTGAGATCCGCAACATGGCGCAGGAGGGCGAGCTGACGGCGAGCGTCGTCAAGTCCGCGCTGCTGTCCTCGGCAGAGGAAACCAATCAGAAGTTCAGCGAGATTCCGCTCACCTGGTCGGACGTCTGGACGCAGGCCAGCAACATGGCGATCATGGCCTTGCAGCCGCTATTGGAAGCCATCAACTGGGTGGCGAACAATATTGAGGTCATCGGCCCGCTGGTGCTTGCGGCTGCGGCAGCCTTTGCGCTGTTTGCGGTGGCGGCTAACTGGACGAAGATCTGTGCTGCGGCTACAAAGGCGCTGACCGCCGCGCAGAAGATGCTCAATGCCGTGATGTCGCTCAACCCGATCGTGCTGATTATCGGCAGTATTATCATTCTCATCGGCGTGATCGCGGCGTATATCAACTACACGAACCGGGCGAAGAACGAAACAACGAGCGCCGTCGGCGTGATCTGCGGCCTGTTTGCGATGGCAGGCGCGTTCGTCTACAACATGTTCTATCTGCCGGTCTACAACGTCATTGCCGATCTTATCAACTTCCTCGGCAACGTGTTCCAGCACCCGATTGCGTCAATCGAGATTTTGTTTTTGCAGCTCAGCCAGTATGTTGTCGGCGTCATCCGCGGTATGGTGAGGACGATCGAGAAGCTCATCAATCTTATTCCGGGCGTGAAGATCAACATCACCAGCGGTCTGGACACGTTCTACGACAGCTACACCGACAGCATCCAGAAGATCAAGGATCAGTCCGGGTGGACGGAATATGTCAAGCACAAGGAGAAAATCGAGTATTCGACGGCTTACGCCAACGGCTACAACTGGGGCGCAAACCTCCAGAACAGCATCTCCGAAAAGCTGGGTCTTGACCTGCCGGACGATCCGGCAACGGGTCTACTGTCCAACATCGCGGACAACACCGCACAGATTGCGGACGATGTGAGCGTATCCACGGACGACATCAAGCTGCTGCGCGATATTGCTGAGCGGCAGGTCATCAACAAGTACACCACCGCCGAGATCAAGGTGGAAATGGTCAACCACAACAACATCTCGAACGAGATGGATCTGGACGGCGTAGTCAATCTGCTGGAAGCCAAGGTCACCGAGGCGCTTGTCACCAGTGCGGAAGGAGTGCACATCTAAATATGTACGAGTTTTACATGGACGGTGTGCGTCTTCCGGTCACGCCGAGTGCGCTGACCATCAAGATCAGCAACCAG
>ERZ1673704.541-NODE-541-length-24890-cov-5.285001_pt1 | contig 24890 bp, 15 predicted proteins | sample MGYA00580234_ERZ1673704 | MGnify/ENA primary metagenome ERZ1673704 (study PRJEB41218, sample SAMN15661757) | gut metagenome | host: Homo sapiens | place: Canada: London | collected 2015-08-20/2019-03-30 | study: EMG produced TPA metagenomics assembly of...
GGACAGCCAGCGCCTGCTGCGCCTGTTCAACACCAAGGAAGGCCAGAAGTACCTCAAGGAAGAGCTCAAGCTCTCCGACGAGCTGATCGAGAAGCTGACCTGGCTCGGCATCTCCGGCATCGCGAATGTCCTTTGCTGCATCAAGATGGCGAAGTATTATGAGCTGACCGAGAACGACGTGGTCGCCACCGTCCTGACCGACTCCGCCGCGATGTACGGCAGCCGCATCGAGGAGCTCAACGAGATGCACGGCGCGTACAACGTCGAGGAAGCCAAGCTCGACCACAACCTCCACATGCTCGGCCTCAAGACCGACAACCTGATGGAGCTGACCTACACCGACCGCAAGCGCATCCACAACCTGAAGTATTACACCTGGGTCGAGCAGCAGGCCCGCGACGTCAAGGACCTCAACGCGCTCTGGTACGACACCAAGGGCACCTGGGACGCCGTCCACGCGCAGGCTGCCGAGCTCGATGAGCTCATCAACGAGTTCAATGAGGCCACCGGCCTTCTCAAGGCGCTCTAAGAAGCAGAGACAAAGCCTGCTCCGAAACGCCACCGCAGCAGCGGCTGAGCGGAAAGAGGAGCAGACCGGATCGAAAGCTAAATAAAATTTCATTGCACAGCGTGTGCAGCATCCCCGCAGATAGGGGCCGGCAATGGCAGGTCAAGGGCGCAGCCCTTGCGCTTCTCTGGGGTTTCCAAAAGGGGATATCTCTTACGGTAAGAGATATCCCCTTTTGAGCGGCATCTGCGCCTGTGCAGGTATATGTCTCCTCAGCCGCTGCTGCGGCGGGGTTACGAAGCGATTGCTTTTGCTGCGGGATTCGAGACCATTTTCAATCTTCCGTTTTAGGAGAAATTATTATGCTGAAAAATGTGAAATGCGCGCGCTGCGTCAAGTGCGGCAAGGAATACGAGGCCGTGCCCAACCTCACCAACTGCGAGTGCGGCGGTATCCTCGACATCATCTACGATTACGATTACATCAAGGCCAATCTCACCAAGGAAAAGCTCAAGAGCCGCCCGAACACGATGTGGCGCTACCGCGAGCTGCTGCCCGTGGAGGAGACCACGCCCGACACGCCGCTGCGCGTGGGCTGGAGCCCGCTCTATGAGGAGGACCGTCTTGCGAAGCTCCTCGGCCTCAAGAAGCTGTGGGTGAAGGACGACGGCCAGAACCCCACCGCGTCCCTCAAGGACCGTGCCTCCGCTATGGCGGTCGCCAAGGCGAAGGAGGCGGGCGCGGAGATCATCGCCTGCTCGTCCACCGGCAATGCGGCCAGCTCGCTCGCGGGCAACGCCGCCGCCGCGGGTCTCAAGACCTTCATCTTCGTTCCCTCCCGCGCCCCCAAGGGCAAGGTCGCGCAGCTGATGACCTTCGGCGCGAACGTCATTTCCGTGCAGGGCAACTATGAGGAGACCTTCGAGCTGAGCAAGAAGGCCATCGACAAGTGGGGCTGGTACAACCGCAACGCTGCCATCAACCCCTACCTCTCCGAGGGCAAGAAGACTGTCTCGCTCGAGATCGCCGAGCAGCTCGGCTGGAAGATGTCCGACTACCTCGCCATCTCCGTCGGCGACGGCTGCACCATCGCGGGCGTGTGGAAGGGCCTCAAGGACCTCTACGCCATCGGCTTTATCGACAAGTTGCCGCGCCTGATCTCCGCGCAGGCGGAGGGCTGCCACCCCATCAACCGCGCCATCGCGGAGAATAAGCCCTGGGAGCCGATGGAGGAGAACACCCTCGCTGACTCCATCGCCGTCGGCGTGCCGCGCAATGCGGACAAGGCGCTCATGGCGATCCACGAGTCCAACGGCATCGTGGTCAACGTGACCGACGAGGAGATCATGGCGGCGCAGAAGCTGCTCGGCACCACCTGCGGCGTGTTCGGCGAGCCGGCGGGCGTGACCGGCACGGCGGGCGTGAAGAAGCTCTGCGAGCAGGGCGTGCTCGGCGCGAACGACACGGTCGTCTCCGTCGTCACCGGCAACGGCCTCAAGGATGTTGCCAACGCCATCAAGTTCTGCGGCGAGCCGATGAGCCTGCCGAACGACCTTGACCTGCTGGTCGAGGAGTTCGCCAAGCGTGGCATTAAGACCGAGGCGTAAACGAACAGAAAAGAGGAGCGCGGACCGTTGGCCCGCGCTCCTCTTGCGCTCAGACGAAGTATTTGTTGACGATGGGGACCCGGCTCAGCAGCGCGGAGACCAAAAAGGACAGCGTGCCGATGAGCAGCGTCAGAAGCGGCACAGAGAAAAAGGCGTTGCAGGAGAGCGTGTTGACGCCGAGAAATTGATCGAACGTCTCGATGAACAGCGGATGCACGAGGTAGGCGCCGAAGCTCCAGCGGGAGAGTGCGCGGATGCGCGCGTGTCCCTTTTCGCCGAGTGAGGGAAAATTCAAATGCCTGCGGGCGAATACAAAGACGGCGAGACACATCAGCAGCACACCGACCGAGTCGTAGTTGTAGAAGAGCACGGTGGCGGTGCCCAGGCGGCGGGAGGCATAGGACGTCATAACGACGGTGACGATGAGGCCGGCCACGCCGAGCGCATAGCACCAACGGGCCACTTTGGGCGAAAGCTCCTTGCTGCTGAGATAGCGGCCCAGCATAAAATAGGCGGCAAAGCCGAGCGTGAAGTGGTAGTATAGCATTCCCGACAGCGAGAGGTAGCTGCTGTAGAGCGGCCAGGAAAACAGAGAAAGAAGTGCGCCGAGCTGCGGCAGCAGAAAGTTGAAAACAAGCGCAAGCAGCAGAAAATAGCGCAGCAGCGTCTCGTTCTGCGCGATGGGCCGCAGCAGCGGGACGATCAGATACAGTCCCACGATCATAAACAGAAACCACATGTGATAGTGACCGGAGAAAAACAGCGTGACCGCGGTGGACAGGGCGCATTTGTTGAAGAAGTATGCGTAAGCGGCATAGAGCGCAGACCAGAAAACAAAGGCCGTAACGATACGCAGGACGTTTTTCCGCAGGATCTGCCGCAGGCTTTGCGTGCCGGCGAGAAAGAATACGCCGCTGATCATCACGAAGACGGGAACGGTCCAGCGGACGAGGCTGTCATACAGGTTAAAGGCCTGCCACGCGGTTGAATAAATATCGGTGTCCGCCCAATGCTGCGCGGAAAGGTGGAGTGCAACGACGGCAAAGGTCGCCGCGACGCGCAGCACGTCATAGCAGGCGACGCGCTGCGATCCGGTCTGTTCCATGGTTATTCCTCCGTTGCCGCTTCGGCGGCTTCGTTTGCCTCTGCCGGGGCAGTTTCCCCGGACGGAGCGTCCTGCGCGGCAGCCGCTTCCGCCGCGGCACGGGCGGCTTCTTCCCGAGCGGCTTCCTCTGACCGGGCGGCGGCCTCCGCCTCGGCGCGCTCACGCTCGGCGGCGGCGCCCTCGGCGCGGGCGCGGGAGACCTCCTCTTCCTTCTGCTTCTCCGCCTGCTTCATGGCCTTGTCGAGCCTGCGCCGGCTGGAGCGCTTTTCCACGCCGTGCACAACGCGCAGCACGAGGAAGAGCAGCACGAGACCCACGCCGAACCAGCTCCAAAAGCCGAGGGTGATGAGCGTTTTGAGCGTCCACAGATCGGCCTGGATGCCGAGGAAGCAGCACACCACCGACGCGGCGAGCGCCGCGCCGAAGAGAATGACCCACAGCACCGACTTGACCGCGGAGGTCTTGCGCACGCGCAGGTGCGCGATCAGAAACAGCACCGCGAGCAGGAACAGCGCGGGATACTGCGAAAACAGAATGGTACGAAGGTTCATGGAAGCGTTCCTCTTTTCTTCTCTTGTTTTGCTCAGAGGGTGCAGAGCCCGCGGCGGAGGTATTGACCCTCGGGGCCGCCGACGATCCTGCCGTCCTCGACCATCAGGCTGCCGCGCAGGTAGACCTTGGCGATGCCGCCCTCGGTGCGCAGACCCTCAAAGGGCGTGTAGCCGGCCTTTGTGACCATGTCGCGCGCGGAGAGGATGTGGCTGGCCCTGGGATCGTAGACCACGATGTCCGCGTCGGAGCCCGCGGCGATGACGCCCTTGCGGGGATAGAGCCCGTAGAGCTTCGCGGGATTTTCGCACAGGGCGCGGCACATTCCGGCGACGGTCATTCTGCCCGCGGCGACGCCGCGGGTGTAGACGACCTCGCCGCGCGTCTCCACGCCGGGCAGACCGCCGGGGATCTTCGTGAAGTCCTCGCGGCCCATGTCCTTCTGCGCGAGGGTGAACGAGCAGTGGTCGGTGGAGATGGTCTGGATCTCACCGCGGCGCAGACCGCGCCAGAGCGCGCGCTGATTTTCCTCGGCGCGGATGGGCGGCGCGCAGACATAGCGCGCGGCCATGGACCAGTTGGCGTCGTAGTACACGCCGTCGTCGAGGGCAAGGTACTGCGGGCAGGTCTCGACATAGACCCTCTGCCCGCGGGCGCGGGCAAAGGCGACCTCGTCGAGCGCCTCGCGGTTGGTCAGGTGGACGATGATCACCGGCGCGTCCGCCGCCTCGGCGATGCGCAGCAGCCGCGCGACCGCCTCGGCCTCGAGATAGTCGGGCCTCGCCTCGGGGTGGGCGGAAACGTCCGCCGCGCGTCCGGCGGCCTTGAGCTCGGCGATGCGCGCGTCGATCACGCCCGCGTTCTCGCAGTGGACGCCCGCGATGCCGCCGCGCTTTTTCAGCGCCTTGAGCGCGGAATACACCGCGCCGTCGCCGATCATCATGGCGGGGTAGGTGAGGTACATCTTGAAGGACGTGATGCCTGCGGCGAACATATCGTCCAGCTCGCCCTCGATGCCCTCGTTCCAGTCGTCGATGGTCATGTGGAAGCCGTAGTCGCACGAGCATTTACCGTCGGCCTTTTTGTGCCAGAGGTCAAGACCGTAGGCGAGCGTCTCGCCCTTGTTGGGGCAGGCGAAGTCGATGATGGTGGTCGTGCCGCCGCGGATGGCGCTGCGGGTGCCGGACGCGAAATCGTCGGCGGTGGTCGTGTTGCACACGTCGAGATCGAAGTGCGTGTGCGCGTCGATGAAGCCGGGGAAGAGGTAGCAGCCGGAAACGTCCGTCACCTCGGCGCTTTTTGCCTCGGCGGGGGAGATGTGGCCGACCTGCGCGATCTTCTCGCCGTCGAGCAGGACGTCCGCGCGGCGGGAGCCGCGGGGCGTAACGACAAAGCCGCCCCTGAGCAGTTTTTTCATATCCATTCAGCTCCTTTGTCTGAAAAATATTCATACACCTTTACCATAGCACGTTTTTGCCGCGATTTCCACAGGAAAAGAGAAATCGGCAAAAGCGACAAGAAAGCGCGGTGAAAATCTGTGATTATGGCGAGAGAATGCGGCTTGTGAAAAAGCGGAAAAGAAGATACAATAAACATATCCTGCCGAAGCTGTGCGCCCGATACGGACAAGCGCTCCGGCAAAAATTTTCAGGAGGAAAAAAGCTATGCGCAAGTTTTTGTCCCTGCTGCTGACGATGGCGATGGTCTTCTCCCTGGCCGTGACGGTCAATGCCGCCGCCCCCAAGGAAGACATCACCATTCTGCACACCAACGATGTTCACTGCGACTACGAGAAGTATGCCAAGGTCGCAACGCTGCACAAGAGCGCGGATCTGCTCGTTGACGCGGGCGACCATGTTCAGGGCGGTGTGATCGGCACGCTCTCCAAGGGCGAGTACATCGTCGACATCATGAACTACCTCAAGTACGATGCTGCCGTTCCCGGCAATCATGAGTTCGACTATGGCATGGATCAGTTCCTGCACATTGCCAAGGATCTGGCGAAGTATCCCTATATCTCCGCAAACTTCACCGGCAAGGACGGCAAGCCCTACTTCGACGCTTATAAGATGTTCGAGGTCAAGGGCGTGAAGGTCGCGTTTGTCGGCGTCTGCACGCCGGAGACCTTTACCAAGTCCACCCCGACCTACTTCCAGGATGCCAACGGCAATTACATCTATGGCTTCTGCGAGGGCAACAACGGCGCTGACCTCTATAAGGCGGTGCAGAAGGCCATCGACGCAGCCAAGGCCGCGGGCGCCGATTATGTCATCGGCCTCGGCCATCTCGGCATCGACGAGCAGTCCTCCCCCTGGATGAGCAAGGAAGTCATTGCCAACACCACCGGCTTTGACGCCTTCATCGACGGCCACTCCCACTCCACCTTCTCCGAAACGATCAAGGATAAGTCCGGCAAGGAGGTCGTCTTTGAGCAGACCGGCACCAAGCTCGCCAACGTCGGCAAGATCATCATTAAGGCCGACGGTACCATCACCCACGAGAACGTTGATCTGAACACGGTCGAGCCCGACGCCGAGGCGGCGGCCTATATCCAGACCATCACCGATAAGTTCGACGCCCTGCAGAAGCAGGTCGTTGCCAAGACCAGCGTGGAGCTGACCATCAACGGCGCGGACGGCAAGCGCGCGGTCCGCAATGCCGAGACCAACCTCGGCGACCTGTGCGCGGATGCCTACCGCATCCTGCTGGGCGCTGACATCGCCTTCGTCAACGGCGGCGGCGTGCGCGACAACATCAAGGTCGGCGACATCACCTACGGCGATATCATCAAGGTTCATCCCTTCGGCAACGAGGCATGCCTCGTTGAGGTCACCGGTCAGCAGATCAAGGACGCTCTGGAGCTCGGCTCCGCGGCCTATCCCGGCGAGAGCGGCGGCTTCCTGCAGGTTTCCGGCCTGACCTACACCATCAATGCGGACATTCCCAGCTCCGTGGTGAAGAACGATAAGTCCGAGTTCGTCAAGGTCGACGGCGCGTACCGTGTGTCTGACATCATGGTCGGCGGTCAGCCCCTCGACGTCAGCAAGACCTACACCCTCGCCTCCCATAACTACATGCTCAAGGATGCCGGCGACGGCTACACCATGTTCGGCACCAAGAACGTCAAGCTCCTCAAGGACGGCGTGATGATCGACAACCAGGTCCTCATCAACTACATCGTCAATAATCTCGGCGGCGTGGTCGGCGAGCAGTATGCCGCCCCGCAGGGCCGCATCACCATCAAGACCGCTGCTTCCGATGTCCCGACGAACGAAAGCGATAAGGTCATCGCCGGCCGCGATACCACCGTGACCGAGGGCGATACCTACACCGTCGTCGCGGGCGACTGCCTGTGGAATATCGCCTACAAGCTCTACGGCACCGGCACGCTCTACACCAAGCTGGCCGAGGCCAACAAGCTCGCCGATCCGTATATCATCTACATCGGCCAGATCCTGACCGTTCCCGCCAAGTAAAAAACCGCACAATTAGGAAAGCCGCCCGTTTGGGCGGCTTTCTTCTGCGCTTTTTTGCTTTTTACGAGTCCTATATTACCACATTTCCGGCAAATTTTCAAGTCTTGTCTTTTCCTCGTCGGGGGTGTAGATAACATGGCGAGGTGAAAAAGAGATGAATGAATTGATGTTATTCGGCACGCTGTCCGCGCAGCGGACCGAAGCGGCGCTGCTGTGCGGGAACGCTGTGACGGAGCGCTTCGCCCTGACGCTCACGCCGGAACAATGCGGACGTCTGCTGGAGCGCCGCGCTTCGGCCTTGCGGGAGACGGAGCGCATCGAGCCGGGCGAGGGCATCCTGCCGAAGCTGGCGGTCGCGCTGTGCGACTCGCCCTGCGTCGGGCCGGAGAACTGGGAGGAAACGCTTGGCGGGTTGACGGAGCTGTTCTACCACTTCAAAGGCGCGTGCGGCGAGCGGCTCGGCGACGACGAGCTGCTCGCCGCGCTGGTGCGGCTATACAACGGCTGGGCAGGCGGCTGCGCGGACCGCATCGCCGATCTCGATGGCCGCGCGATGCTGCGCTTTGCGCGCACGGGAAGGGTGGGGGACGATGACGAATGAGCTGACGCGCCCCCTGACGGGCGCCGAAGAGAGGCTGTGGCAGGAAAAGCTCGCCGCGCTGCTCGTGCGGCAGATCGCGCTCTACACCGCGAATGAAAGCAGCTCCGTACCGACCGCTGCCGCGCAGGAGCTGCTGCGCGGCGTGCTGTTTTTCCTTGCTGTGCCGGAGGAGCCGGACGGCGGAGGCGAAGCGGAACGCGCGGACCGTATCCGCGTCCTGCTTCCGCTCGACCTTGCGGACGAGCTGGCGCACGGGCAGCATCGTGCGCAGCGGGATGCCGCGCTGACGCTTGCGCTCTGGCGGAAGGTCGTTGCGGCGCTGCCGCCATTGGAGAACCGCTCGCTCCGCGATACGCTGCGGAGCATCGGCAGGGGCTTCCGCCGCTACGATACCCGCTTTTTCCCGCAGCGGTTTGATTGTGACATTGACTATCAGCTTGCCGTTCCGGTATCGGAGAGCCTGTTGGGGATAAATTATGTCAATCGCTATCTGACCCATCTGGCGGCGGAAAATAGTCTGCTCACGCGATTGCCGCAGGGCGAGGTCCGCGCGGTGCTGGAGCGCTCCTGTCCCGATTGGCGCGGGCTGCTGGTGAATCTCTACGCACCGGCCGCGGCGAATGCGCTCGCCCGCACACTCCTCGGCGGGGAGGGGCTGACGCTCTCGGACGGCGAGATCGACGCGCTCCGCGAGCGCTGGAAACACGCGCGGCCCGAGCAGATCATGGCCGACCTGCTTGCAGCGGAGGATGCGCTCGCGGAGCGGCTCATCCTCCCGCGCGGCGCGGGGAAATATCTGAACGGCTTCGCCCGTGAGGTCGCTGCCCGCGCCGAAGCTCTGCGCGACTGCGGCGGTCTGCAGGGACTGTTCGTATGAAAGAAAAGGGGAGCGGCTGCTGAAAAGCAGCCGCTCCTGCATTTTGTAAGAAAGTCTGCACTTATGCGAACAGATAGCTGTACTTGTCGCGAATGGTGAAGATCAGCGCTTCGATGTCCACCGGCAGATCGTTGTCGGAGGTGGTGAGATCGTAGTCGCGCTCCTCCGCCATGCGGACGCGGACGTGGTCGGCGTCGAGGAAGAGGACGCCGGGGTTTTTGCTCTCCGCCATATCCTCCGCCGTCTGGAAGAGGGTGAACTTGTCGTGGCAGGGCTCGCTGGCGTAGGGGCAGAACTGCGTGCAGTTGCCGCACTCGTTGCACATCTTGTCGACGTGGATGATCTGGTGGCTCTCGTCGGGCATGACGACCGCGACGTTCGCGCGGTTCGGGCAGGAGTCCACACAGTTCTCGCAGACGGTGGAGCACTGCAGGCAGCGCTCGCCCTCGCACTTGCCGCTCATTCTGAGGATGCCGTGCTTGGCGATGGCGTCGGACTCAGTGATGAACGCCTGCGCGGGGATCTCATACTCGTAGGGAGCACCGATCACAGCCTCGGCAAAGCGGGCGGCGTCGGCAATGCCCTCGACCACCGTGGCGGGGCCGCGGTGCGCGTCGCCCGCGCAGTACACGCCCTCGACATTGGTCTCAAACGCGGGGCCCTTGCGCTCCATCTCGATGCCGTTTGCGGCCATGAGGTCGGAATCGACCTGCTCGCCGACGGCGGAGAGCACGAGGTCGCAGGGGATGGAGAACTGCTCGCCGGACTTCACGGGGCTGCGGCGGCCGGTCTCGTCGGGCTCGCCGAGCACCATCTTGTCGCACAGCAGCATACCCTTGGCCTGCTTGACGGGAGCGGTCAGCTCGATGAACTCCACGCCCTCGTCGATGGCGAGCTGCAGCTCGTGCTCGTCGGCGGGCATGAACTTCTTGGTGCGGCGGTAGAGAATGGTGGCGTGCGCGCCCATGCGCTTGGCGACGCGGGCGGCGTCCATGGCGGTGTTGCCCGCGCCGACGACCACGATGTTGCCGGAGAGGTTGGGCTTGACCTGCTTCTTTTCCTTCTTCATCCACTCGATGACGCCCTGCACGTTGCCCTCGATGTCGAGCTTGCCGGCCTTCCACGCGCCGGTGGCGAGGAGGATGTGGGTGTAGCCCATTTCCTTCAGCTCCGCGACGGAGGGAGCGCTCTTGCCGCACTTGACCTCAACGCCATAGCTCATCATCAGGGCGATGTCCTTGTCGATGGCCTCGTCGGAAATGCGGAAGGCGGGAATGACGTAGCGCGGCACGCCGCCGAGCTTGCGCTCACGCTCGAAGATGGTGGTCTCGATGCCGGCGCGGCCGCAGAAGTACGCCGCGGCGATACCGGTCGGGCCGCCGCCGATGATGGCGACGCGCTTGCCCTCGACGCGCTCGGGCAGCTTGATGGAGGCCATCAGGGCATTGTAGCCCTTCTGCGCGGCGAGGAGCTTGGTGTCGCGGATATGGACGCTCTCCTCATAGAAATTGCGGGAGCACTTGCCCTGGCAGCGGTGCGCGCAGATGGTGCCGGTGATGAACGGCAGGGCGTTCTTCTCGGTGATGAGCTTGAGCGCGGGGCCGTAAAGACCCTTGCGGCACAGCTCGAGGTACTCGGGAATGTCCTGCTCGATGGGGCAGCCGCCCTTGCAGGGGGCGATGAAGCAGTCGAGCCAGGGCACCTGCTCGGTGGACTTGCGGCTGGGCAGGGGCTTGATGGGCTTGAGGTGATGGTAATTCGTGCGGGCGGAGGCGGCGAGGTCGGAGATGGCGGCGGAGTCGGTGCCGGCGAAGGCGCGGTACTCCATCGGCTCGACCTTCTCGACCATCTGGAGCAGGCGGTTGTAGCCGCCCGGCTTGAGAATGGTGGTGGCGACGGTGATGGGCCAGATGCCCGCGGCAAAGAGCTTATCGCAGTTGAAGTATTCCGCGCCGCCGGCGAAGGAGATACGCATCTTGCCGCCGAACGCGCGGGAGATGCGATTGCACATCTCGATGGTCAGCGGGAAGAGGCTGCGGCCGGACATATACATCTCGTCGTTCGGCAACTCGCCGCGCGTGGTGTCCACGGGGAAGGTGTTGGAGAGCTTGAGACCGAACTCCAGACCCTCCTTGTCCGCGAGCTTCTGCAGACGCTCGAACATGGGCACCGCGTCCTCCCACTGGAGATCCTCGTTGAAGTGGTGCTCGTCGAACACGATGTAGTCATAGCCCATGGAGTCGAGAATGCTGCGGGCGGTCTTGTAGCCGAGGATGGTGGGGTTGCACTTGACGAAGGTGTGCAGGTGCTTCTTCGTGAGCAGATAGCTTGCGATGCGCTCGATCTCCTGCGGTGGGCAGCCGTGGAGCGTGGAGACGGTGACGGAGCGCGAAACGCGCGGGGAGATGTGCGCGATGAAGTCACGCTCGGCGGGGAAGAGCTCGGTGAGCACCTTTTTGCACTCCTTGAACTGCGCGGTCCTGCTCGCGTCCATCATGTTGTCGATGTAGCTGTTGACCTTGCGGCCCTTGATGCCCTCAAGGTCGTAGCCGACGGACATATTGAACACGAACCCGTCGGGATCGCCGAGGCCGTAGACCTTGCTGATGACCTTGAGCGCGCACCGGGCCTTGATGTACTCGTCCTGCGCCTGCGGAACGGTCAGCTCGGTGGACCACTCCTGATTGTAACCCTCGTCGGCGGCAAGGATGCAGGGGCGGGGCACGCAGGCGGCAAGCTCGGCGCCGTCCATCTTCTGTACGGTCTTGACCTCGAAGAAGCGCGCGCCGGCGAAGTAGGCGGCGATGATGTTCTGCGCGAGCTGGCTGTTGGGGCCGGCGGCGGGGCCGAACGGCGTTTCGATGCGCTCGCCGAAGATGGGCAGGCTCTTGCCCGTGGCCTCATACTTCTTGTGGACGCCGAAGATGTCGCCGCTCTGGGCGTACTCGGTCACGACCCAGTTCATCAGGGACGCGAACGGAATGGGATACATTTTCTCAGACATCGTTGTTCCTCCTATGTAATGTTTCCTTAATACTCGCAGTGATTGAGGCTGCCCCAGAGCTTCTTCGCCGCCTCGAGGATGTGGGCGTTCTCGGCCTCCTCGTCGATGCCGACGAGCTGACGGTCGAGCATGAGCGTCTTGCCGGCGGCGATGGTGGTCTGGCACTGGCGGCCCGTCATGCCGAAGATCATGTGGCCGTCGATGTTCGCGTCGGAGAACGGAGTGAACGGCTTATAATCCATCACGATGATGTCTGCCGCCGCGCCCGCCTTGAGCACGCCGAGCTGGTCGGGGAAGTATTTCGCGCCGATCTTCGCGTTGTTCTTGAAGAGCATATCGGTGACCTCGCACCAGCCGACGTTCGGCAGGCAGTTCTGGCTGCGCTGGGAGCAGAGGGCGACCTTAAGGGATTCGAGCATATCGTTGGTGTAGGCGTCGGTGCCCATGCCGAGCAGGATGCCGCGCTTGTAGAGCTGGAGGACGGGGCAGATGCCGATGGCGTTGCCCATGTTGGATTCCGGATTGTTCACGACCATCGTGCCCGTTTCCTTGATGATCTCCATCTCGGCGGTGTTGACATGGATGCAGTGACCGAGGATGGTCTTGGGGCCGAGGATGCCGTGATCCTGAAGGCGCTGGACGGGACGGCGGCCGTAGTTCTGGAGGGAATCGTACACGTCGTTCATGCCCTCGGAGACGTGAATGTGATAGCCGGTGCGGCCGTTGTTGGCCTCGACCATACGGTCGAAGGTCTTATCGGAGATGGTGAAGAGCGCGTGACCGCCGAACATCGCCGCGAGCATGGGATCCTTGCGCTGCTCGCATTCCGTGATGAAGTCGGCATTTTCCTTGATGGCCTGCAGGCACTTCTCCTCGCCGTCGCGGTCGGAGACCTCATAGCACAGGCAGGAGCGCAGGCCGAGACGCTTGCTCTCCTCGGCGATGGTGTGCAGCGTGCCGGGGATCTCGCCATAGCTGGCGTGATGGTCGAAGACGGTGGTGACGCCCTGCTTGATGGAGTCGATGTAGAGCGCGGTGGCGCTGGCCTTGGTGCCGTCCATCATCAGGTGGCGGTCGATGGCCCACCACGTTCCGTCGAGGACCTCGTAGAAGTTTGTCGGGTTGTTGCCGACGATGGACAGGCCGCGCGCGAGCGCGGAATAGATGTGGGTGTGCGCGTTGATGAAGGCGGGCATGATGACGCCGCCCTTGGCGTCGACGATCTCGGCGTCGGGGTACTTCGCGCGCAGGGCGGCCTCCTCGCCGACCTCGGCGATCCTCGCGCCCTCGTAGGCGACCGCGCCGTGCTCGTAGTAGCCGCGGCCCTCTGCGTCGCGGGTGATGAGACGTCCGTTGGTGATGAGCTTCATAAGTGGTTTCCTCCTGTTAAATGGTTTCAACTGACGAACCCTTCAGGCAAAAAGAAAAGACGCTCCAAGCGAGTCACTCGCCCGAAACGTCAGCGTTTCTGCCGGAGTGATAGTTTCAGCCCGTGCGCGCAGCACTTCGTTACAGCTATCAGTCATAGATTGTAGATTTATTTTACACGAAGGCGGGAACAATTTCAATGGAAATTTCGTCAAAATCCGTGAAAAGAGCCTTGATAAAACAGAGAAATCGCCTTTTGATTTTTGTGCAAAGCGATGAAGGAGCAAAAAAGTTACCCCGCGTTGGCCGTGTAGACCCCGCCAAACCTGCACATGAATTGCAGGTGGGTCGCCTCTGTCCGGTTTTACTGCTTCCAACGTCCGGCCGCAAAAGGCAGCCGGGAGGCCTGCAAACCACCGGAGCGTACCGGCGTCCCGTATGACGAAATGTGGGTTTATAAAGAGCCTATCACGAACCACGCAGGGTAATTGCCATTGTAAGCGGAGCGGCGGGAAAAATCCGTCGGAAGCGAGGTTATTCCTCCTCGTCCTCCATCATCTGCTCCATGAAGAGGTCGTAGACCTCGTTGATCTCGTCCTCGTCGACGACGTTGGCGAGCATCTCCTCGCCGTCCACCGTCTCGCTCTTGAGAATGATGAGGCCGTACTCGTCCTCATTCTCCTCCTCGCCCTCCTCCACAACGGGGAAGAAAGCCATATAGGTCGTGCCGTTGTGCTCGAGCGCGTCGATGTATTCCAGCTCGATGTCGTTGCCCTCCTCGTCCGTCAGCGTGACGAAATTCGGGCCGTATTCTTCGCTCATGGGGGTGTCCTCCTCCAACAGTCGGTATTTGAGATGGAGATAGTATAGCGCATTTCCAAGCGCAATGCAAGTTTGACATCTGCGCGATTTTGTATTACAATAAATTACCTATTGTCAAAAGACAGCAAAGCGGAGCTCCGCTTTTTCAATTCGCAAAAGGAGGTAGCGCAATGGAAGGGAAACACGAAACCGCCCGTGCGCCTCGAAAAAACCACAGAACGAGCGGCGCCGGCATGACGGCGCTGAAGGTGCTCGGCACGCTCCTGGCCATCGGCGTCTGCACGGCGCTGATGTTCTTCGGCATTTTTATGAAGTATGTCCACACCACGCTCGAGCCGGTGCTGGACGTGGATATGAGCGCCATCACGCTCAACCAGAGCTCGGTCATCTATTATCAGGACAAGAGCACGGGCGAGTGGAAGGAGCTGCAGAAGATCCACGGCACCGAGGACCGCACGAACATTGAATTTTCCGACATCCCCGACCATGTCTGGCAGGCTCTGGTGTCCATCGAGGACCAGCGCTTCTTCCAGCATCACGGCGTGGACTGGAAATCGACCGGCAAGGCGGTGTTCACCATGCTCACCGGCGGCGGAACGCAGCGCGGCGGCTCGACCATCACCCAGCAGGTCATCAAGAACGCCACCGGCAACAATCAGCCGACCATCAAGCGCAAGGTGACGGAGATCTTCCAGGCGCTGCGCTTCTATAAGAATTACTCGCGTGAGGAGACGCTGACATTCTATCTGAACCTCGTCTACTTCGGCAACCATTCCTACGGCATCCAGGCGGCCGCCGAGAACTACTTCGGCAAGGACGCCAAGGACCTGACCGTCGCCGAGGGCGCGGCCATTGTCGGCATCACGCAGTACCCCTACCTCTACGACCCCTCCCGTCAGGGCACGCTCGACAGCGGCAAGACCTTCCGTGAGAAGAACAAGGAGCGGCAGGAGACGGTGCTCGACAAGATGCACGAGCTCGGCTATCTGGACGACGCGGAATACGAGGCGGCGGTCAACGAGCCGCTGGTGTTCGTGTGGGACGACAACTATGTGCCCTCCGACAGCTCGAAGGAGCATGTGGCGGAGACCGCCGCGGAGGAGTTCGATCCGTATCTCGTCGAGCAGGTCTTCAACGACGTGGTCGACGCGCTGCGCCGCGAGAAGAATTATTCCGAGGAGATCGCCAAGAAGCTGCTCTACACCGGAGGCTATCAGATCTACGCGACCATCGACCCTGAGCTGCAGAGCATCGTGGAGAAGGTCTACGCCGATACGAGCAACCTGCCCTATACCTCGTCCAAGGGCGAACAGCTGCAGTCCGGCATGACCGTCATCGACAACGCCACGGGCAACATCGTGGCGATGGCGGGCCGCGTCGGCGAGCGCGAGGGCCGCTTCCTCTTCAACTACGCGACCGCCACCCGCCCCTGCGGCAGCGCCATCAAGCCCATCGCGGTCTACGCGCCCGCGCTGGATACCGGCGTCATCACGCCGGCGACGGTGCTCGACGACTATCCCGTGCGCCTGCAGGCGAACGAGAACGGCACGGAAAAAGCGTGGCCGAAGAACTCCTACAGCGGCTACAAGGGTCTTATCACGCTCCAGACCGCGCTGCGCGTGTCCACCAATACCACGGCGGTGCGCGTGCTCGAGGCGCTCTCTCCGTCCGTGTCCTACGACTTTATGACGCGGAACCTCGGCTTCACCACGCTGGTCAACAGCGATCTCAACTCCGCTGCGCTCGGCCTCGGCGGCCTGACCTACGGCGTGAACACGGTCGAGATGGCGGCGGCGTACTCCGCCTTTGCCAACAACGGCGTGTATACAAGGCCGCGCACCTACATCGAGGTGCGCGACAACAAGGGCAACCTTGTGCTGGAGAACAAGCAGGAGTCGTGGGTGGCGATGAAGGAGTCCACCGCGTACTCGATCAACGAGCTGCTCAAGGGCGTGGTGCGCAGCGGCACCGGCACCGAGGCGGCCTTCTCCGGCATGACCATCGCCGGCAAGACCGGTACGACCTCCAGCAACTATGACCGTTACTTCGTCGGCTACACGCCGTACTACACCGCGGCGGTGTGGATCGGCTACGACCAGAATGCCAGCATCCGCGCGAACGGCAATCCCGCCGCGCAGCTGTGGAAGAAGGTCATGAGCGAGGCGCACGAGAACCTGCCCAATCAGAATTTCAATGGGAGTACCGCCGACATGACGCAGGTGACGGTCTGCACCCGCACGGGGCTTCTGCAGGGCCCGGGCTGCACCGATGTGCAGACGGTCTGGGTGGCGGCGAGCAACGCGCCCGCGCTGGTGTGCGACGGCCATGTGGCGGTGAACCTCTGCACCGAGAGCGGCAAGCTCGCGACCGAGTATTGTCCCGCCGAGTGCGTGCAGAGCGTGAACGCGATCGACTTCACGACCGAGAATCTGACGGCGGCGTGGGGCTATGAGCGCACGACGATCCTCCTGCCGCTGAGCGCGGCGGAGTACGAGGCGTATGCCGCGCAGCAGGCCGCCGATCCGACGTTTGTGATCCCTGCGGGCAAGCCCGTTCAGGCGAACGACAGCGGCAGCGTGTTCAGCGATCTGATGATGCTCGGCCCCTGCACGCTCCACCAGTACGTCGAGCCGGAGCCGACGCCGGGCGAGGGCTATTACGACGAGAACGGCAACTGGGTTCCGGTCGGCGAGACCGACCCGACCGACCCGACCGATCCGGAGGGATCGGAGGAGGTGTCGCCGGAGCGGGGAACGGATTTCCTCAACTGGCTGCTCAACACCGCGGCGTAAAGTTGAACGGAAAAAGGAAGGCTCACAACGAGCCTTCCTTTTTTGTACGCAGCATTTGGGCGGCGAGCAGCAGGAGCAATGGGAAGAGCACCATGCCCGCTACGCCGAAGGCGCGGGCGCCGAGGTACATCGCCATGAGCGAGGCGATGGGCGGCAGCCCCGCCTGCGCGGCGACGAGCTTCGGCTCGGTGATGCTGCGCACGGTGAGCGTGCAGAGGGAGAGGATGACGAGCGCAGCCCCGCGCGGCACCGAGCCGAGCAGCAGCTCGGCGAGTGCCCATGGAATAAGCACCGTTCCTGTGCCGAACACCGGCAGCGCGTCCACGAGCGTGATGAGAAAGGCGGCGAGCAGGGAGTAGCGCTCGCCCAGCAGCCAGAAGCCGGCGAGGAGCTGGCAGAAGGTGAGGGAGCAGAGGATTGCCTGTGCGCGCAGCCAGCGCGTGAGCGAGTGCGTCACGCCGTCACGCCAGAAGCGGAGCCGCTTCTGCGCGCGAGGACTCAGGCGGCGTTTCGCCGCCGCGCAGAGCGTGGGATAGGAGGCGGCGAGGAAGAAGACGGCAAGCAGCGTTGTTGCGGCGAAGAGCACCAGCGCCGGCACGGCGGCGGCCATCGAGCCGAGCAGGGCGAGGGCGCGGGAGGCGAGACCGGCGAGCGCCGTGCTGCCGTAGGCCGCCCAGTCGGAGAGCTCGGCGGCCAGAAGCTCCCGCAGCCAGTCAGGACAGAGCGCGCCGTAGGCGCGCAGCCGATCGAGCAGTCCGCCGGTCAGCGCGGGCAGCGCGTCGAGCAGCGTCGGGAGCTGGGTGAGGAAGGCGGTCGCCTCGGTGAAAAGCGCCGAGAGCAGCAGCGAGAGGAGACCGCCGAGGAGAAAGAGCAGAAAGAGCGTCAGCAGCGCGGCGGAGAAGGCGCGCTTGAAATGAACGGTCCGCCGCAGGAGGAGAATGACCGGCTCCATCGCGCGGGCCGCGGCGAACGCGAGAAGGAAGGGCAGCAGCCACCAGAGAAGATAGCGGAGAAAGAGATAGAGCGCTGCGGCGAGCACGGCATAATAGGCGCCGGTGAGCAAAAACTCCTTTTTTTGTTCGCTCTGCAAAAAGACCGGCCTCCTTCCTGTCGAATGTTATAGGAAAAAGCTACTTGCACTCTGTGGATCGTTATGGTATCATATCTCCATAAAAGGACAAATGCCCACGGGAGGAGAACAGGACATGGGGAAAAAGACAAAATTCTATCTGGTCGCTGCGGATGCGCTGCCGGAGATCTTTCTCAAGGTCGCCGAGGCCAAGCGGATGCTTCACGCGGGCGAGGTGAGCACGGCGGGCGAGGCCGCGCGGCAGGTCGGCATCAGCCGCAGCGCCTTTTATAAGTATCGCGACAGCGTGCAGCCCTTCAACGACATGAAGACCGGCCGCATCATTACGTTCTACGCTCTGCTCAAGGATAATCCGGGCGTGCTGAGCAACGTTCTTTCTATTTTTGCCGGTTCGGGCGCAAATATACTCACCATCAACCAGAGCATCCCGACAAACGGCTGCGCCGCCGTGACCATCTCGGCGGAGACGAGCGATATGCGCGAATCGCTCGAGGAGCTCATCGCCAGCGCCGCAGAGACGGCGGGCGTGGTCAAGTTCGAGATCCTTGCGGGCTGAACCCGCAGAGAGGGTACGGCATACAATGAGTCAGCAGACTGCTTGCAGTTTGCCGACTCATTTTTTTGCTGGGTAGAGAAGGGGGCTGCTATGGGCCTTATCGTACAGAAATTCGGCGGCAGCAGCGTGCGTGACCGCGAACGGCTGCTGCGCGCCATGAGGATCGTCCGGCGCACCTGGGAGCAGGGGGACGACGTGGTGGTCGTGCTCAGCGCGCAGGGCGACACGACCGACGCGCTGCTCGCGCGCGCCCGCGAACTGACGGAAGAGCCGCCGCCGCGTGAGCTGGACGCTCTGCTCGCCACGGGGGAGACCGCGAGCGTGGCCCTCGGCGCGATCGCGCTTGCCTCGCTCGGTGTGCCGGCAGTCTCGCTCTCCGGCTGGCAGGTGCCGGTCGGGACGGACGGCACGCACGGCGGCGCGAACGTGAGAAGCGTGGGTGCGGAGCGCATCCGGCAGGAGCTGGCGCAGCGGCGCGTCGTGCTCGCGGCAGGCTTTCAGGGCGTTGACGCGGCGGGAGACGTCACCACGCTCGGGCGCGGCGGCAGCGACACGAGCGCCGTGGCGCTCGCGGCCTTCCTCGGCGCGGAGCGCTGTATCATTTATACGGACGTGGACGGCGTTTATACCACCGATCCGCGCGTGTGCCCGACGGCGCGGCGGCTCGCCGCCGTTTCCTGCGACCAGATGCTCCGCCTCGCCGCGAACGGCGCGCAGGTGCTCCATGACCGTTCGGTCGCGCTGGCGGCAAGGCACGGCGTGACCGTCGAGGTGCGCTCGTGCGAGGAGGGGAGCGTCGGCACGCTCGTCGTGCCCCGCGCGGAGAGCGGGGAGGTCACGGGCGTCACGCGCTCGCGCCGCGGGGAGGTCACGCGCGTGACGGCCATCGGGCGCGCGCTGCCGTCGCTCGCGGCGATTCGTGCGGCGGTCTCTGCGCTGGAGACGGCGGGCATTACGGTCCTCGGACTCGAGGAGGGCGAGCAGCGCGTCACGCTGCTGGTGAAGCGGGACGACGAGGACGCGGCGCTTTGCGCCGTACACGACGCGCTTGTGCCGTGGTGAGGGAAAGCGGCGGTTTGCGCGGCGAAGGCCGCCGCAAACCGCTCTTTCCTGTGCCTGCCCCTGTTGACCGATGGCGAAAAAAACGGATTTTTCATCCGCAGAAAAGAATCCGTTGCAATTTCGACGGGAATATGTTATCCTACGCTAAACCGGTCTGCGCTGCGCGAGCAGCCAATCTCAACAGGCCGGATGCTTAGGAGGTTATCTACTTGGACCCTGCTGACCCGTTATTGCCGAAAATTCTGGTACTGGTCATACTTATTCTTATCAACGCATTCTTTGCCGCGGCGGAGATCGCGGTCATCTCGCTTTCGGAAACGAAGTTGCGCAAGCAGGCGGAGGAGGGCGACAAGAAGGCGAAGAAGCTGCTTGTGCTCATGCAGGCGCCGGACAGCTTTCTTTCCGCCATTCAGATCGCCATCACACTCGCCGGCTTCCTGTCCTCGGCCTTCGCGGCGGACAGCTTTTCCGATCCGCTCGTGCATTGGCTGACGGTGGACAAGGGCTTCACGGCCATTCCCACCTCGACGCTCAACACGATCATGGTGGTGCTCATCACCATCGTGCTCTCGTACTTCAGCCTTGTGCTCGGCGAGCTGGTGCCCAAGCGCATCGCCATGAAAAAGACCGAAGCGGTCGCTCGCTTCACGGTCGGTGCGGTGACGAGCGTGGCGGCGGTGTTCCGCCCGGTCATCTGGTTGCTCTCCAAGTCCACGAACGGCGTATTGCGCCTGCTGCACATCGACCCCAAGGCCGATGAGGAGGACGTGAGCGAGGACGAGATCCGCATGATGGTGGACCTCGGCGAGGAGCGCGGCGCGATCGAGTCCAATGAGAAAGAGCTCATTGACAACATCTTTGAATTCAACAACACGACCGCCGAGGACGTGATGATCCACCGCACCGACATGGTGATGCTGTGGGTCGAGGACACGCGCGAGGAGATCCTCGCGACGATCCGCTCGTCCGGCCTGTCCCGCTTCCCGGTCTACGAGGAGAACGCGGACGACATCATCGGCATCCTCTCCACGCGCGAGTATCTGCTCAACGCGCAGGCGGAAGCGCCCAAGCCCATGCGTGAGCTGCTGCGCCCCGCGTATTTCGTACCCGAGTCCGTGCGCACGGATGTGCTGTTCCGCGATATGCAGAGCAAGAAGGTGCACATGTCCATCGTGGTGGACGAGTACGGCGGCACGAGCGGCCTGGTGACGATGGAGGATCTTCTCGAGGAGATCGTCGGCAACATCTACGACGAGTTCGACCCGCAGGAGGAAAAGGACATCGAAAAGGTGGGCGACAATCTCTGGCGTGTGGCAGGCTCGTGCGAGCTTGAGCGCGTCGCCGAGGCGACGGGCGTGCAGTTCCCCGAGGACGAGGAGTCCGACACGCTCGGCGGACTGGTGTTTGCCCAGCTCTCATTCATTCCCGAGGACGGCAGCCAGTTCACGGTGGACGCCTGCGGCCTGCACATCGAGGTGCAGAGCTTCAACGAACGCCGCGTGGAATGGGCGCTGGTCTCACGGCTCCCGGAGGAGGAAACGCCCGAGGAGCAGGAGAAATAAACAAAAAAGAGACAGCAGCTTGAAAAAGCTGCTGTTTTTTTGCGGAAAGCACTTGACTTGCGCGCTTGACTTTGATAAAATAAGGCGCTTATATGTGAGAGTATGCGCAAAGCGAACCCTCACCCATTGCCACAAGGATAGCACAGGAAACAAAAAAGCACAAGAGCAAATGTGACATTTCTATCAACAAAGCCGTGCGTGTCGCACGGCACACCAATACATTCCCCGCCGGAGACAGACCGGCGGGAAAGGAAAGGCGTGAAGAGCAAAAATGGCCAAAGACAAGATGTACGGCAAGACCCTTCGCAAAAACTTCGCTCGACATGAGGAGATCATGGAGATGCCGAATCTTCTGGAGCTCCAGAAGAAGTCCTACCGGTGGTTCCTCGACGAGGGACTGCAGGAGGTGTTCACCGACGTCGCCTCGATCACCAACTACGCGGGCAATCTTGAGCTGAGCTTCATCGGCTACAAGATGGATGAGGCCCCCAAGTACGACGTGGAGGAGTGCAAGGCGCGCGACGCCACCTATGCCGCTCCGCTCAAGGTCAACGTGCGGCTGTACAACAACCAGACGCAGGAGATCAAGGAGCAGGAGATCTTCATGGGCGACTTCCCGCTCATGACCCAGTCCGGCACCTTCGTCATCAACGGCGCCGAGCGCGTGGTCGTCAGCCAGATCGTCCGCTCCCCGGGCGTGTACTATGGCAAGGAGATCGACCTCAAGACCGACCTGCCCCTGCTCACCAGCACCGTGATCCCCTATCGCGGCGCGTGGCTGGAGTATGAGACCGACACCAACGAGGTGTTCTGGGTCCGCATCGACAAGAACCGCAAGATCCCCATCACCGAGCTGATCCGCGCCATCGGCGGTCAGGCCGAGCAGTACGCCGACCTCAAGACCGACACCGGCATCCTCGACCTCTTCGGCGACGACGACCGCATCAAGGTCTCGCTGGAGAAGGACGCCTGCAAGACCTATGAGGAGGCCATGCTGGAGATCTACCGCAAGCTCCGTCCGGGCGAGCCGCCCACGGTCGAGGCCAGCGAGGGCCTCATCAAGAACCTCTTCTTCGATCCGCGCCGCTATGATCTGTCCATGGTCGGCCGCTACAAGTTCAATAAGAAGCTCTCCCTGTGGACCCGCATCCACGGTCAGAAGCTCGCCTATCCCGTCGCCGACCCGCGCACGGGCGAAATCCTCTTCGACGCCGGCCATGTCATGACCAGCGACGAGGCCCGCGAGCTTGACGCCATCGGCGTCAACGACGTGACGCTCGACCTCGACGGCAAGACGCTGCGCGTCTTCTCGAACAACATGGTCGACCTCTCCCGCTTTGTGGACTTCGACCCCGTCGCCGAGTGCGGCATCAAGGAGCGCGTGTGCAAGAGCGTGCTCGAGGAGCTGCTGGCAAAGTACGAGGGCGAGGAGCTCAAGGAAGCCATCCGCGACAATGCCGACCGCCTTGCGCCCAAGCATATCCTTGCGGACGATATTCTCGCTTCCGTCAACTACATGAACGCGCTGGCGCACGGCATCGTCACGAAGGACGATATCGACCATCTTGGCAACCGCCGCCTGCGCTGCGTGGGCGAGCTGCTGCAGAACCAGTTCCGCATCGGCTTTTCCCGCATGGAGCGCGTGATCCGCGAGCGCATGACCATTCAGGACCTCGACATCGTGACACCGCAGAGCCTCATCAACATCCGTCCGGTCACCGCGGCCATCAAGGAGTTCTTCGGCTCCAGCCCGCTGTCCCAGTTCATGGATCAGACGAATCCGCTCGCCGAGCTGACGCACAAGCGCCGTCTTTCCGCGCTCGGCCCCGGCGGCCTTTCCCGTGAGCGCGCGAACATGGAGGTCCGCGATGTCCACTACAGCCACTACGGCCGTATGTGCCCCATCGAGACCCCCGAAGGTCCGAACATCGGCCTGATCTCCTACCTCGCGACCTACGCCCGCATCAACGAATACGGCTTCATCGAGGCGCCCTTCCGCGCTGTCGATCATGCGACGGGCCATGTCTCCGACGAGGTCACCTACATGACCGCCGACGTTGAGGATCAGTTCATCGTCGGTCAGGCGGCCGAGCCGGTCGATGAGAACGGCTGCCTCGTCAACCCGCGTATCACCTGCCGCCACCGCGACGAGATCGTCGAGGTCGACCGCGACCGCGTTGACTACATCGACATTTCCCCGCGTATGATGGTCTCCATCGCGACCGCGATGATCCCGTTCCTGCCGAACGACGACGCGAACCGTGCCCTGATGGGCGCGAACATGCAGCGTCAGGCCGTTCCTCTGCTCCGCCCCGAGGCTCCCATCGTCGGCACCGGCATGGAGCACAAGATCTGCATGGACTCCGAGGTCGCCGTCCTCGCCGAGGGCGACGGCGTCGTGACCAAGATGGACGCCCGCGCCATCACCGTGGCTTACGACAACGGCGAGACGAAGGAATACAAGCTCACCAAGTTCCTGCGCTCCAACCACGGCACCTGCATCAACCAGCACCCGATCGTCGACGTCGGCGAGCGCGTGCACGGCAAGTATGTCAACAAAAACGGCGAGACCGTCGACCCCACCGTGCTGGCGGACGGCCCTGCCACCGATCAGGGCGAGCTGGCGCTCGGACGCAACATCCTCGTCGGCTTCATGACGTGGGAGGGCTACAACTACGAGGACGCGGTGCTCCTCAACGAGCGCCTTGTCCGCGAGGACCTGTATACCTCCATCCACCTCGAGGAGTATGAGCTCGACTCCCGCGACACCAAGCTCGGCCCCGAGGAGATCACCCGAGACATTCCCAACGTCGGCGAGGACGCCCTCAAGGACCTCGACGAGCGCGGCATCATCCGCATCGGCGCGGAGGTTCACGCCGGCGATATTCTCGTCGGCAAGGTCACGCCCAAGGGCGAGACCGATCTGACCGCGGAGGAGCGCCTGCTGCGCGCGATCTTCGGCGAGAAGGCGCGCGAGGTGCGCGATACCTCCCTCAAGGTGCCGCACGGCGAGAGCGGCATCGTGGTCGACGCCAAGGTGTTCTCCCGCGAGAACGGCGACGACCTCGGCCCCGGCGTGAACATGGTCGTGCGCGTCTACATCGCGCAGCGCCGTAAGATCCAGCCCGGCGACAAGATGGCAGGCCGCCACGGCAACAAGGGCGTCGTCTCCCGCGTTCTGCCGCAGGAGGATATGCCCTTCCTGCCCGACGGCACCCCGCTCGACATCGTTCTGAACCCCCTCGGCGTTCCGTCCCGTATGAACATCGGCCAGGTGCTCGAGGTCCATCTCGGCTACGCTGCCAAGACGCTCGGCTGGAAGGTCGCCACGCCCATCTTCGACGGCGCGACCGATAAGGATATTTCCAAAGCGCTTCAGCTTGCCGGCCTCGATCCCGAGGGCAAGAGCTGGCTGTACGACGGCCGCACCGGCGAGCGCTTTGACAACAAGGTCACGGTCGGCTACGTTTACTTCCTCAAGCTGCACCATCTGGTCGACGATAAGATCCACGCCCGTTCCACCGGCCCGTACTCCCTTGTCACGCAGCAGCCGCTCGGCGGCAAGGCGCAGTTCGGCGGCCAGCGCTTCGGCGAAATGGAAGTCTGGGCGCTCGAGGCCTACGGCGCGAGCTACACGCTGCAGGAGATCCTGACCGTCAAGTCCGACGATGTGACCGGCCGTGTGCGCACCTACGAGGCCATCGTCAAGGGCCACAATGTCCCGCAGCCCGGCGTGCCGGAGTCCTTCAAGGTCCTGGTCAAGGAGCTGCAGTCTCTCTGCCTCGACATTCAGGTGCTCGACCGCGACGGCAACCAGATCGAGCTGAAGGAGGACGAGGACGCGCTCGACACCTTCAACCTCGCCCGCATGGACGCGGACGACGAGCGCAGCCGCAACCCGTTCGCCGACG
>ERZ1673704.543-NODE-543-length-24829-cov-102.076451_pt1 | contig 24829 bp, 17 predicted proteins | sample MGYA00580234_ERZ1673704 | MGnify/ENA primary metagenome ERZ1673704 (study PRJEB41218, sample SAMN15661757) | gut metagenome | host: Homo sapiens | place: Canada: London | collected 2015-08-20/2019-03-30 | study: EMG produced TPA metagenomics assembly of...
CAGCCTCTGGCTGAAATACCGGCGGAAGAAGACCGACTACCTCGGACGCGTCAAGTTGCTGCCGGAAGCACTCGCGTTGATCGGGAAGTATCGTGACGATACCCGCATCACCCTCTTCCCGCCGCAGGACTACCATACGCTCAGGGCCAACATGAAATCCCTGCGCCTGATGGCGGGGCTGAGCCAGGACCTTGTCTACCACTGCTTTAGGCATTAAATCTTTTCTTATTCATTGAAAATAAGAAACTTACAAGTTCTATTTTTTTAGACAGGTAACGATTTAGAAACGAGTTAAGTTCCCTTATTTGTCTAAATCTGCATTATTAAAAGGAACGCCTACTTAATAAGTTTCGCAAAGATATAATTATATTCAAACAAACCAGCAAAACCATATACTTTTTATTTTGCTTTCATTCAAAAAGAGAGTTGTATTCTTCATCCTTATTCATTTGTTCAATTAAAAAATCAACCCACGCTTGTGTATAGCCATAATTTTTATTCATAGAATCATAAACACAATATTTAGTATTTGTTCTTTCTGGATGTGAACTACCTGTTTCTGGTCTTATTTTATATTTTTTCCAACACCTTGTATGTGTATCCATATTGAATTTATCTACTCTTTTCTTTCCCTTAACTATTGATTTATTTCCTAAAGCTCGCTGGACCATTTCAACAACAGTACCAGGTTTTATTTTGTCATCATTTGCAACGGGAATATGTTTTTCTTTGATTAATGCAGCGATTCTTTCGACTTTTTTCTTTTCTTCATCTGTCATTTTATCAAAAGAAAAAAATTGAATAGGCAATGCATCTTTAGATTTATGGTTTGCAACCTGAATTAAAAAGGCCTTAAAAGCATACTCACCTGAATTTAATACATCAGTAGTTATAGAAGAACGATATTGATTAATAAAGGAAACTATACTATCATAGTCTTTATTTGCTTTTGTAGCCATACTTAATGTCTCTGAAGATGGAAATAACTGCAAAGCAAAAGATAACGATTCGCGCAAACAATATTTATGTCCAAATTCAGCTTCCACGATTTTATCAAAATTCAATAATAAGGATTCGCATTCTGCAAAAATATTAGAATCTAATTCAGGTAAAAATTTGTGTTCAATTTTGTTTCTTAACGGTATAAAAAACTCTAAATTCTTGCGAATAGGATTGTTGCTGTCAACAAAATATTTTGCGACACACGTTTTTAGTTCCCAATACTGAATCTCTCCATTTACCTTTTTGTATCGGCCATTTTTTTCTTTATATATTGGCTTAATCTTTTTTCTTAAAAAGATTCCATGTAATAAAGAAGTCCATGCTATACACATTAAAACAATGTATCCGCCCGATTTAAATTTAACAGCAGGTTTATTATACGTCTCTACTGCTAATAATGCGGAATCTAATGCTTTATCAAGACAAGACTTTACTTGTAATGGTAATCCTTTCATGTTTTCCCAATTTAATTATTCTATAAAATACTCTACAATTCACCAAGACATTATCGAAATGCAATATATCAAATTGATCTAATATTCAATTACTTGATTTATAATTTAAGCAATTATTCAATTAGTCTATTTACAATATTGATTTTATTTATATTTATTAAATCATATTCGTAAATAGAGGCAATAATTATTTGATTTTCAGAGAAATCTCGTTTCAAAATTTTTATCATTGCTTCGATATTTTGATGATCAATTTCTTTTCCACTAGGAGAATCAAGAATTATTGGCATTTTTATATTTAAATGTTTTTCAACTTCCAATAAACATGCTAATCTAAAAGCAAAAACTGTTTTATGCAAAATTGCTCCAGATAATTCTTTCAAATTTGATGTAAACAAATATTTTTCTGAGATAGATTCTCCATCTAATCCTAACTCTGTAAGATACTTCCTTGTATTATTAAATATTGGTGTTATAACACTATTTGCAGCACGTGTTAAGTCCTTTATTTTTGAATTAATTTCAGCAATCTCCTTTTCTAACTTTGCTATTCCTTTTTTTACAGCTACTTCATTAATAGGAATTGTTGAGATTCTTTTATCAAATATGTCGGCTATTGTTTCAACATTATCAAAAAAAGACAACTGTTGTTCTTCAAATCTACGTTCTTTCTCATATTTACAGATTTCTGCTTGAATCTGGTTGTATTGTGTCGCTATAAGTTTACGCTTTGCTACAAGAAAATCTATGGCATCATTAAGACCCACAATATTATTTTCTGTTACAGCTATAGTATCTCCATTTGGAGTTTTTACCAATAAACCAATCTCTCCAATAAAGTTTCTAAAATGCTTATTTTCTTTAAGGACTTTGTCTATCCGAGATAGTTCTTTTTTCAATAGATTATGCCGCATCTTACATTGATTGATTTTGCTATCAATCAAAGAATTGTATGATTCTCCTGCAAGATTATTGGATTCGGAATCAATAGTTTCTTGATACTTAGAAACACTAAACATCTGTTTGTATTTCAAAAGATCTTGTCTCTTTGTCTCCTTTTGTCTATATAATTCAGAACAATCAATCTCTGCAATGCCTCTAATTAGTTCCTCAATATTAAAGCGAATACTTCCAATGACAACTCCTCGATTAAGCAAAGTCCATCCCTTTTCCTGGTCAAAATAGAATATTCCTAAAAGATTATTTATTAGTTCTGGATAATTGGCTTTAAAAATAATTTTATGAAGGGCCGCTTCATCACTTGGCAAAACATATGTTACTACAGAATCATTCTGTTTCAATTCAATGTAATCCCTCGATTCTCTACATAATACTAAAACCTCTCCACTATCCAAAGTTATTTGACTTTCGACTTTGCAGTTCTCGAATTTAATATGCTTAGTATTAGGTATGCTATATCCGATTGAATATAACATAAGTCTTAGTAAAGTCGTTTTACCCTTACTATTTGCAAGGCTATGTATGAGATTGTTTCTATCAGAGAAAACAATCAAACGTTTATTACCAGCCTCTTCGATATAGATTGAATTGAAAATCATAGATTCACAGCATTCTTAATATTGTCTATTTGAATACGTTTGTTCAAAATATTGCGAACAATAATTTGTAGGAGTTTTTCTTGTAGAGTATTAGATAAAGATACACTTTCCCCTTCAAAAAGATATGCGAACTTACTACTCTCCATTTCTATAAATTTTCGTTTCCTTTCACTTTGTTTTGCTTCTTTATAAAAAACATTGTATGCACATAGCACCTTAGTTACAAATTCGTATTTTTCCGAGCAGGTATTTATAATTGCTTCGTAACTTCTCGATAGTTCATATATCTCAGAATCATCAAATTCATCTTCATCATAATTTTCATTTTGAGTTACAAGAACTATTAAAGGCCATATAATATCTTTTTTAGTTAGTTTTATATCAGACATCCTTTTCGTTCCACTTCTAAAAAGATCTTTTACCCAAATTCCGTGTAAGTTGTCTTTAGCTATAGATATATTTCCTAATTTGGGAATGAAATCACCAATAGCATTCATAACACATTTATATCTTTCATTGTCATTATCTGTCTCAAAAGGTAAAATCTGTATTTTGAATTTACTCGTATCAAGAGGCTTTTCAATCTTAGAGATTATCTTATTAATTTTATCTTTTAAAGGTCTTGGCAATGAGCTATAATCCCTTTGTGAAGCACCATAAAATATAGGGTTCAATTGTTTCTCATTGAATGGGTTTGGAGTGTTAGTTATATATATAAGTTCTTTCACTACTCCCAATTTATGCTCTGCTTCTGATAAAGATATTATAGACTTTTTAAGATTGGATAGTACATTTGAGAAGTCAGTACTACTATTTACAACAGACTTTGCTTGAGCCAAAATACTGCTGCCATTGTTTAGATTGATTTCTATATCTTCAGATCCTTCTAAACGGATACTGGACATATCTTTAATATTCTCAAGCATTAACACTATTGCTGCGTTCGCTTGAAAATCAAATCCAAACAATACTGAGGTAGCTGTTCTATTTGTCATTATTGTATTACATTTACAAATACCTATGCAATATTAGTGATTTTTTTGATAACTACTTAGCTAACAAGTAATAAAACTGTAATTTTGTACTAACAAATTAATATTAGAAGTTTATGAAGATAAGAAAAGTTAAATGGACAAATCATCCTATATTAGGAAATCTTGAATTGGATTTTGTAAATCCAGTAACTAATCATCCTTTTTCAACTATTGTTTTTGCAGGCGAAAATGGGAGTGGAAAAACGACCATCTTGGAAACACTAAATACCTTCCTGTGCATTGGTAGTTTTAAGCCATTTGACATGATAGAATATGAGGTAAATAACGAATTGTATATTCTCAAACCTCCAATGATTCCAGAATCAAATGACACGTTCTTTACACGATTTGATGTGAAGAATGATACAGCTGAAAATATACGTTCAGATAAAGTTAATAACCCAAGCACCATTCAATCTGATGAAAAAGATCCAAGGTCGTATGGATGTGTGTTTTCGAGGCCTAGAGCGGACTATAAAACTAGCAAAATAGAGTCTGTAAAAACAAATGAATTAGACAAGAATAAATACGATTCTGATAAAGAAGACAATTTTACATCATTAAAGCAGCTTATTGTTGATATTCAAAATCAAGATAACGAAGAGTATTATGATATAAATACACAAAGGGAAAGCCGTGGGGAAGCAGCAATGACTACTTCTGAATTTGAACACAATTCGAAAATTTTTAGATTTAAAAAAGCATTTAATAATTTCTTTGATAAGGTAAAGTACAAAAAAGTCGGGAATATTGATGGTGAAAAGGTTATATTATTTGAGAAAAACGGAGTAGAAATATCGATAGATGATCTAAGTACAGGAGAAAAACAAATTGTATTTAGGGGGGCTTATCTTTTAAGAAACATAAATCAGCTTAATGGTGCTATAATCATGGTTGATGAGCCCGAATTAAGTATGCACCCTAAATGGCAGAAAAACATTTTAAGATATTATAAAAATCTCTTTACAGATAATAATGAGGTACAAATAGCTCAATTATTTTTTGCAAGCCATTCTGAGGGTGTTATTAGTGAAGCCCTGCAAGACTTGAATGATACAAAAGTTATAATTCTAAAAGATAGCATGGGAAACATCTCAGCAGGAAGTATTGATGCCCCAGCAGTATTACCATATACTTTAGCGGCTGAGATTAATTTTCAAGCTTTTGATGTATCATCAACAGATTATCACAATGCGTTATATGGTTATATAGAAGCTGAAGGTTGGAAAAATGATTATGATGGGCATCAGGTAAAAGTCAATTATACAAAATTGAATAAGAACGGAACAACATCAAATTTACAAATTTCTAAAACGGAAAAAATTCGGCATATCATTCATCATCCAGAAAATCGCAATAATAGTTATAGCGAACAAGAATTAAAAGATTCCATAGAATGTATGAGAAATTACATTAGAGCGCATCGTACAATTTGATACAAAATACTTAAATTCTTAAAACAAAACGAACTGTGGCAAAATTGTATATTACCACAGTTCGTTTTGTTTATTGAAATTACCATTTGCAAAATGGAAATGTGGATGTGACATCTACCGTTTTGCAAGAGAGGATAATGACTGAAAGCAGTAGGTCGAGGATGTAGCGGGGTTGCTCGCGTTCCTTTGACCAATCGTTGGGGTTGTTCTTGATTTGGGATGCTTTATCAATGGTTACGGCATAGCGTTCCATTATCCATTCAATGGCTGACTTACCATTGACGATGTACTCATAGGCTTTGAGCGGAATGTTCTCAATGGTAATGTGGCTATTGTAGATGATGTGTGTTTTGTCGGCGATGAGCTTTCCGTTTTCGTCACGCACTTTGGCAAAGCGCATCTTTTCCACGGCAAAGTATTGGTATGTTTCTTCGGTCCACTCGTCCTGCCAAATGTCAATGTCTCCCGTAACAATTACACCGAGTGTACGTTGTGCCTGCGCCGACATTTCCGAATAAGCGACTGCGCCTTGTTCTGTAGCAGGAATATTGATGCCTTGCTCATAGTTCAAATGTAAGTCGGCCAGTTCCTTTCCGGCTTTATAAAAAGCCATAAAGTCCTGTACGTTATCCACTATGGGAATGCGTGGCAATGACTTCTTCAGATCATCGGCGAAACGCTCTCGGTATTGCTTGGAATGAAGCAATCCATACACATAGTAGAAAATATGTTCTTTAGTAATGGCTCGTGAGCCGCCAAAGCGACTGCGGACTTCTTTCAATATCCAGTCTGTGATGCCGTCGCGACGGATATAACGATTGGTTTCTGCATCATCGAAAAGAGTTCCTTCTCGATTTTTGTTTTCTTCATACCAATATAAAGGAAAACATTTTGTTCCAGCTTCAAAATTATTGTAATCAATAATCGTATTATATAAAAATAAGGAAAAATCCTTATTTCCACCTGTTCCCTTCATACCAATAACTTGGTTGTAGCAGTTAGGTGGGAAAATATGCTGCCATTGCCCTGGACGTTCTATTAATGAACGTTCATAGTACAAATATGATTTTTGAAAAAGTCTATAGGTGTAAATTGTTACACTTTCAGGGATAAAATTTAGTAAGTGTCCTGTTAATGCTACTTTTTTTAGATTAGCAGACCACCCAATTTGCGTTGGATTATAATTAAAATCCTCTGCTTTCCGATGACTAATAGATGTATTATAATTGTTTATCATACGATTAATATTGCTCAGCAGAGTATTTTTATCGAAATTGCATACCCATGAATCACGGGAGGATAACACACCAATAGGTATATAATTAAAAAAACCTTGCCCAATCGTATTATCAAATAATGGAATTAAATTATCGAATATTCCATCACGTTGATTTATCCAATCTGCTTTTTCGTTAGGAGTGATTATTTGCCAGTCCAATTTCTGTGAAGAAATGGAACGGAAATCTTTGACCATTTTGAGCTTCTGTTCACGAGTAAGGTAATCGCCAATATCGTGATAATGGATGCCCGTCTTTAGCTCTTTCTTTGCCGGATTCTTGACAAGGAAAGTAATGGCAATGGGAGTGCGTGAACCGCTACCAAAGATTTTGCCACCCTCTTTGCGCGACAATTCGCCCGAAGTACGCTGGTTACCGCGCAGATTCAGTACATAGATGGAGGTAAATTCTTCTTCAAAGCATCGACGCATACCATCTTGTGCATTACCATCAAGCCATGATCCATTACTTATAAAAGCTACTATTCCGCCATCGTTTTCAGGTATTCGGTCAGATGCCCAACGAAATGCCTTAATATAAGTATCATAAAGGGAATTCTTCAAAGTCGTACTTGATTCATTTACATATGTATTTGCTATTCGCATATCCAAATTTGGATAGGAAAGATTCTGTGCATTATCATTAGCCGAACCTTGTTTGGCGGAATATGGCGGATTCCCCACAATCACCCTTACATGCGTGGCCATCTGCTTCTTAACCCGTTTGGAATTGTCCTGGAAGAACTCCGTGAAAAGCTCGTTGTGCTTTTTCTCTGCCAATTGGAAGGTGTCAGTCAGACAGATTCCGCTATATGGCAGGTAAGTTTTACGACGGGTTATCTCATGGAACACCGATTCTATGTTCACATCAGCTATATAATAGGCCAGCAACACGATTTCATTGCAATGGATTTCATTAAGATACTTGCGCTCCATATCCTCGGGGCGGATAAGACCGGACTGCAACAATCGCGTAATGAACGTACCTGTGCCCACAAACGGGTCAAGTATATGTACATTCTGTGCGGTCAGCGAAGTGTTGAACTCCGCCTTAAGAATGTCATCCACAGAACGGATGATGAAGTCCACGCACTCTACGGGCGTATAAACAATGCCCAGTTTTTCCACTGTAAGCGGGAATGCGCCCTTAAAGAATTTCTCATATAGGTTCTTGATGATGGTCTGTTTTCCCTCCAAATTATCAATGCCACCAACATTCATGCGTACCGATTCGTAGAATTTATCCAGTATCTCGGTATCTTTCTCGAAAGCCTGTTCTTGTAAGAGGTCTATCATGCGCTGCATGGAACGGCTTACGGCGTTGTTGTTCACGAACTGGTAATCGGCAAACAAAGCGTCGAACACCGGACGGGTGATGATATGCTGTGCCAGCATCTCGATGGCCTGTGCCGCATCTACTGACGGGTTAAGGTCGCGCTGTAGCCCCTTGAGGTATTCGTTGAACGCCTTTTTGTGTATGCCGGACTGGATAAGTTTGGATATGCGCTCGATGAACTTGTGCGCGATGAGTCCGATTTCCTTAGCCCAGTTCTCCCAATATAGGCGGTCGCCGCACTTTTCCACGAGCTTGGCATACATGCCGTCCTGCAACTCGCCGAATCTGAGTTCCAACTGGCGTGCGATTTCTGCATTCTCCAGCTCCCGTGCCTCACTCTCTCCCTCTTGAAAGCCTAATCCCGGCCTGCCGATAGTGACTGACGGAGTGTAGGACTGTTTGTTTGGTTTCTGCTTGTTGAGCGCAATCTTATTCACCATCGCATTGAAACGGTCGTCGTGAGAGCGTAGCGCGTTCAGGATTTCCCAAACTACATCAAAGGTCTTGCTATTATCAAGTGCTTCTTCTGCTGAAACACCAGAAGGCACGACAATAGGGATGATGATATATCCGTATTTCTTCTCATCGAGCTGTCCCTTGTGGAAAGTACGCATCACACGGCCAACAGACTGTACCACATCCACCTGTGAATTACGGGCAGAAAGGAACAGTACAGCATCAAGCGACGGTACGTCTACACCTTCGGACAAGCAACGCACATTGGTCACCACCCGACACTCTCGGTCATTGTCCGGCTCATCAGACAGCCATTGCAGAATTCCATTTCGTTCCTGTGAGTTCATAGAGCCGTCTATGTGTTTTGCGGTTATCGAAACGGTATGCGATAGGCTTTCCGCATCCAGATTTTTGTCGTACTTTTCCGATATTTGCGGCAGTACGGAAGCAACATATTTGGATGCGATGCCCGTCCTGCTTGCGCTCTTGTCAATGGACGAACAGAACGCCACAGCACGGCGCATCATGTGTGGATCGGCATCCCATGTGCGATGATCATCACCCTGTATCATCTTTGAGAGGCCGTTGATCACACCGATAAGTTTGGACGTATCATCAAAATTCAGTTCGGTGGTCGTATCGGTGATGTCCCGCTTTATATTATCAGGCACATCGTTTTCACCGACAGTAAGGACAAGCACCTTGTAATCGGTCAGCAGCCCGTTCTGTACGGCATAGGAGAAATTCACACGATAGAACTCTTCTCCATAAAGTGCCTTGTCGTCCATTGAGCAGAGGATACAGTCCTTTTCAGAAGCCTTTACTTTGGCCGATTCACCGTACAGGCGCGGCGTAGCGGTCATGTACAACCGTTTTCGACCTTTCACATTGTCATCGGAGTGTATTTTAGTGAAATTGCTCTCGTCCTTATCAGACAGTTTTACACCCGTAGTGCGGTGTGCCTCGTCGCAGATAATGAAGTCGAACACACCATATTCGCCGTTTGTTTCGGAAAGTATTTCCTGTTGTGCCTCTGACACGGCATCAATGGACTGGTATGTGGAAAACACTACCACCAGTCCATCATGGCTGCGGTACTTCTTCAGTTGCGAGGCGATGGACTTCGGATTGGTAGATGCAGGTACGGCAAGGTCTACCACACTGTCATCTGCATCATCATATTTGTTTTTCTGTATCTTACGCGAAGCCTTGGAATCCGAACAGATACAGACCGCCTTTATGGTTTTTCCCGCATCAGCTGACCATGCGTTGAGTGACTGACCCAGCAGAGCGATGGACGGAACCATAAACAACACCAGCCCCTTGCCGTTCAACAACTGTTCGGCGATAAGCAACGAAGTATAGGTTTTTCCTGTACCGCAGGCCATGATGAGCTTACCACGGTCGTTTCCCTCTGTAATATAATGCATGTATGCCTTGGATATGGCATCGAGTTGATGTTTGCGCGGTTTTTTGCCTTCTATGAGTGCTGAGTTTCCCGTAAGACCATCCAACAGCTTTTGCCAATCCACTGGGGATGAATTCAGGTCGGCCATGCCGACACGTGTCACTGGCGGTTCCTGATTACGGATGGCTTCCTCGGCATTGCTCCCCCAATGACTGGTAGTAGAAATCCATACGCGATTGGAGAAACGGGTTGTTTGAAATGTAACCTCATTTGTAAATGTGCGGCTGGAGGTGGCAAGGAACGAATCCACGGCAGGCTTGTCTATTGTGGCATCCTCGGCATAACACTTGCACTGGATGGCCCAATAGTCGCCCATTTCTGTCTTTGCCACAAGGTCTATACCTGTGTCTGTACCTCCGAAATCCTTACGTCCCGGAAACTCCTCCCATAGCCAGACTTTTTCCAACTCGTTGTAACGTGGGTCTGTCAGCAACCATGAGCGCATCAGTCGCTCGAACTTTGTACCTTTCTCCTTTTCCGTGAATGATTCGGTACGGAATTTATGCAGTATCTCCTTGAAATTCATCTCTTGATAAGAGATAAATGCAAGTAAAATCACATTTGAAAATCAGTATGTTCTGTACCTATGAGAATTTGATTGGCTCAACAGGCGGATAGTTTTAATACAATTTATGGCATTATCAACAAGTTGTTTATGCTTATTCTTCAGTATTTTGTGTACCTTTGCATCATAACTATAACTCTTATCAAGAGATTCGGCTTTTTACTAAACAATTTTCATGCCTGTCCTGTTATAAGTCTTTCAGAATAAGTCCGTTCGCCTTATCCACCACATTCGTGTCAAGCGAAGCAAGATAGATGCGTGTCGTTTCTTCTGAATCGTGCCCCATACCTTCACTAATGACTGCAAGAGGGATATTTTTGCTTTTAGCGATACTTGCCCAGGCATGTCTTGCACAGTACATGCTCAACGGATGAGCCAAACCGACTAAACGGGCTATCTCTTTCAATGCAATGTTTACACGAGAGATGGCATTTCTGTACTGTATCCGTTCATCGGTACATCGGGTGATTATTGGCAACAGATATTGCATGTCAGAATAACTTTCATACTTATTTACAATCTCTCCCATACACTTTTCCCATTTAACGGTGAGTTGCCGGCTAGTTTTTTTTCTCCTGTATGTCAGAATACCATTTTTCAAATCCGATTTTCTCAGATATGCCATATCAACAAATGACATTCCACGGGTGTAGAACGAAAAAAGGAACATATCCCTTGCATAATCAAGATGCGGCTTCAATGTCAGATCAAGTTCCTTGATATATTTGATGACTTTTAGAGGAACAGCACGTTTCACTGTCTTGTCAATGCCTGTATAAACATGTCTAAACGGGTACTTCTGTTCAATCAGTTCTTTTTCCACGGCACGGTTATACACGGCACGCAAAATACGCATATAAAATGAAACTGTGTTGGGACAGATTTCTTTGCTTTTCAGCCATGCCTCATATAGCATCATCATATCGCTATCAATTTCACAAAGAAGGATATCTTGTCCATAGCGAAACTTCATGAAACTGTTCAATGCCGCTGTATAAGTTTCTGATGTCCGTATTTTGTTCAATAATTCTAATTGTTTGATGATGCCCTGCATAAAATTAAAAAATGACTGTTCATCCACCCTGTTTTGAAAGGCAACTATAATATCATTCGCTGTATATGTACTTTTTCGGTTATCCAGTTGGTGGATAATCATGTCCAGCCGTTTCAGGTCCCATTCCATGCGTTCCTGCAAGGAAAGGAGCAGATTGCTTCGCTCCGAACGACCGACAAAGATACAGCTTCCGGCTTCGTTCCATTCATCCGTAAATATCCGGTAATCCGTCTTTAGCTGACGGATTACACGGTTCTGGATAATCTGATAATAGATGGTTCCTTCCTTTCCCTCTATGGTGGAAGGTCTGAATTTCACTTTCACACTGGCCATAGGCTTAATTTTTAGGTTTGTCCGTAATTGACTTGTCCTTGATGGACTTCGCCTTGCTGTTCAGTTCTCTCGCGGCCTGTTCTTTCAGCCGTGCCTGCTCGGTCAGGGTGGCCTGTCTCCGTACCGCTTCCTCGTAGGCTTCCACGTCTTCACGCATCTGTTCTATACGTTCGTTATTCCGGTTCGGTCCAAAGAGGCTCTCAAGTTCCACGAGTTGTTCGGGGGTAGCCTCTCCTTTCATCTTGACATAACGGTACTTCAGATCATTATCGGCCTGTGCGTTATCTGTTCCCGCCGAAAAATAGAGCGCCACGGACAGGGCCACGACTACCGCGAACATCACGGAAAAGCTCCCTAGGATGTACGGGGATTCTATACTCAGGCTGAAATGATGGTTGATGTTGCTTGTCTTGACGGCATTCTTTCTGATTGTGTCATTGGTCTCACAAAACAGGGTTTCCACTTTCTCCTGATTCTTATGCTGTTCATTATGTATTTCCGACAAGACCTGTCCAAGTCTTTCCTGTGACGAGTTTTTCCTGTCCATGGAAACCATATCGTTCTTGATGGCGGCAAGACCTTCGTACACGCGAGCCAACAATTTGCGAAATGTCTCATGATCATTCCGGACTTCATTCAGCACGGACTCATTCTTTTCCTTTCCATTATTTCTTGTTGGGCTATTACCCTCCGGTAAAGGGACGGACAACCCGTTGATTTTGTTTTCGATTCTTTCCAGGCATCCGAAGATGCTCTCGATATATTCTTCCAATTTCATATTCCTGCAATTTTAATGTTAATGAATAATTTGAATGAAGAAAGGACTGGCTACAACCCAAATCCTTTCCTCTTTTGTCTCTTCTTCCTGCGTCTGCGTAAGAGTTCTTCCTGAGATAACGGCTCTTCGGGAGAGATGCCGTTTGTCGGGCTGAACAGTCCCGGCCCCGTACCTTCGAGAAGAAGCCCTCCGTCCGGTATCCTTTGTAGTACCTTCCGTTCGGATTCCTGTTGGGATTCTGAAGTCTTCCAGCCCAATTGGGCATTTAGTCTGGCAAAGCTGAACTCCCGGCTGATTTGTGAAGCCTTGAAGGTCTGCCCGTCCTTGGTGAACCGAATTCCCTGTATGTCCTCCGGCCTTTTTATCTCCCTGGTACGTTTTACAAATTCCAGCCTGATGTCTCGACGAATCAGATAATCGTTGAACTCTTTCCATGTTTTGGAGTGCTTCAAAGCTGCCTTGACGGCATTGAAGATTTCGTATTTCACACGCTCCGAAGTATGGAGTTTCTTCACGTTGGTCTTGCCCTTATCCTCGGCGTATGTCAGCCCGTACTTGTCCTTAAGCAGTTTCGTGGCGATTTCATTACGCTTGTAGTCGCCTTGTGAAGAGATTACCTTGCCGTCATATCCGATGCGGTTATAGACCAGATGGCAGTGCGGATTGTCCGTGTTATGGTGTCTTACAAGAATAAACTGAGTGTTTTGTATCCCCATCAGTTCCATGTATTCCTGGGCTATTTTAGCCATAAATTCATCTGTCAGCAATGTCTTATCCTCAGGCTTGAAGCTCAATGCAATGTGTCCGACAGGCTGTTTGATCTTTGGATTAAGCTCCCGCTGGTAGTTGAAACTGTCCGTTATTTCCCGGATATTTCCTAGCAATACGCCATCTGAGTCAATGATTTCCGCGTTGTCCTTGCCCATCACATAGCGGATACAGCCGCCGAAGGATTTCCCTTTCTTGATCTTGCCAATCATGACGGCCTCCTTTCTCCGTGCCTGTACCGGACAATAATCTCCTTGAGCTTCTGCAGGAGTTCTGTCACCGTCTTTTGGGTACGGTGGAATCCGGCCTGATGGGACAGACGGGTCAGCTGGTTCAGGTTGTTCGCCATACCCGTAAGGCTGCGTATGACGGCAGTTTCCTCGGCAGAGTGCCTTGCCGTTATCATCGTCTCAAAAGCTGATATGCGGAGAAATTCCGCCAACGTGAGGTTGGCCTGTCTGCTGCGTCGGCACAACCGTTCATAGTCTATCTTGGAGAATTTCACTGTAACAGCTTTGCTGAGTTTGCATACTCCGCTTACTCTGGGGCGTCCCCTCGGTCTGTTTTTCTTTTTGTCATTCATATTTTCTCTGTTTGATTTTTGATTATTCTTTTTCCCACAATCTGCGACCATCGGGAGCGGATTGCCTCCACTCTTCGGGAGTGGAGCGAGGTTTTCGGGATGCCCGAAAGATAACCTCGCTAACTCCCAAAACTGAAGTTTTGTCCGTTACCCCCTCAGGTCTGCTGCTGACTGTCTGAATACTGTAATGACTGGAGTCAGTAAGCAAGTCGGTCATTCCGGAAAATGTCACAACTTTCTCCACTGCTCGAAGTCTTCCGAGTAGATTTCAAGATGCAGCCGGGCGATGTTCTCAAGCAGTCCGGAAACGCTCATTTTGCGTCCTCCCAACCTACGGACAAACTCGTCCAGCCTGTCACGTACCTCGCCGCTAACAAACACAGGCTTGCGGTCTTCGATTCTCGGGACCTGAAGAAAGGCTTTCCGGTATTCGTCCAGAGAAAGTTTCCTCTGCCTGCTGCTTATACGACGCTGAGAAAGAGGAATGCCTTCCTCTCTTCCTGTTGGCGATTGCTGGGGCTCGAATGGAACTTCGACTTGTTCTACAGACTTTGCCTGTTCTCTATTTCCGGAATCATTCAAGGATGATCCCAGGGTAGTTTCAATGCCGCCATCTGACGGGAGTATGAATGACATGTCCGTACCTGTCATAGCCTCCCATTCCTCTTTGGTCAATTTCTTTTTTGTTACCATACATTTTTGATTTTAATCGGTTTACTCACTGGTCTCGGTGCGCACCTTGGCTCGTTGTCGTGAGCAAAGGAAATGTGTATAGTGAACAGAATCAAGCGAATGGAGATATCGTGGCAATTATGTAATCTCGTGCACTATACTGATTGGGCGGTCGGTGCTGCCTGCCGTGATTTGCCGGAGTGATTCTTCCATACCGGATTGTTCAAGCGGATTCCGTTTATGAAGAAGGCTCATTGTATGCGGTTGATATGTAACATGATGTCATTCCGGGTAACGCATCGTCACCGGTCTGAAAATCCATTGCAGTGTGATTTCTACTGCTTTTATTTGCAGTGGGAACAGGATAAAACAGTCACATTTCCAGCCGAGAATAGGACAATGAGACATGATGGAATATCGGCTGTAAAAGACCTGTCCTGTTCCGGAATTTTGAATATATGTTTAACTAAAAAATAAAGAAGACAATGGAAATCATCAGCTTTGAAAAAAGGACTTTCGAGGAGATTGCCGCCAAGCTGGATCGTTTCGTGCAGCGGGTGGAAAGTCTGTGCCGTGAACATGGCGGAAAGGAAACAAGTGAATGGATGGACAACCACGAGGTCTGCCGTAGATTGCGTATCAGCCCGAGAACCTTGCAGACCTTGAGGGATAACGGAACGCTTGCCTTTACTAAAATCGGGAACCGAACTTACTACCGTCCTGATGATGTGGAGCGAGTAGTCGGTAATGTGGAGGACAAACGGAAGGAAGCCCGTTGGAAAGGCAAAACCATTTGAGAGAATTTCAAGAATAATGTATAACCCAATATCAAGAGCATATGAGTAATGAAATCAGAGAAAAGGACCACGAGTGGGTAAAGGCGTTCCACTCGAATTTCGACAGGCTGCTGGCCTTGCTCGAAAAGTTGTTGGAAAAACGGCAACCGTCTGCCTATGGCGATGAACTGCTGACAGACAAGGAAGTGGCGTACCTGCTGAAAGTGAGCCGGAGAACCTTGCAGGACTACCGCAACAACGGCATTCTACCTTACACACAAGTAGGCGGCAAGATTCTCTACCGGGCTTCCGACATAGAAAGAACCCTGATGAAAGGATACAAGGAGGCGTACAGATACAAAAGAAGCTGACACTCTAAACGCTCCACGAAGGACACGTAGGGATTTTGATTTTTCTGGAGGGAGCGCAGTTGACCGCCTGCCCGTTTAATTTGTGTTTCTAAAAAACAGCCTTTCCCAAATGATAAAAAACAACATATAGTATTAGGCCCTATTTGAACCAATCTATATGCTGTTTTAATTTTTATTTTCTGACTTTTCCGTCAGTCGCTTGTTTCCGCTGCCGTCGGCGTCCATTGTACAGACGTGAAAGGGAAAAGGTTTTCGGGCTGAATACGCTCTGAAAGAGGAAGATTCTGCCCGAAACGGCATAGCCGCCGGACCTTTTCGCTTTCAATAGAGTCTGTACTAACTTCTATGGGCGGCGAGGAAATGGGTGACTGATTTCAGTTCCCTAAATATAGTATTAAAAATTATCAATAAAATATTCAAATTAATGAAACGGCACGCTATTTGTTTTTGCATAATAAAAAAGCTATCACCAATGATAGCCATAACAAAATAAAAAATAATTTTTTATGGAAGAATCAGAAATTAGAGCTCTGCTTGAGGGTGCTTATGCGCTAACCCCGACATTACCGGGAAATTATTTAAGGTACGATGAGTTCAGAACTTGTTTTAACAAACTTGTTGAGAAACGCAACAACGTTCCTCTGGATGTAGAAAAATTATTGGAAAGTTATTATCCAAAAGCAAAGTATGAGCCTTGTTATCAACCCCAGGGTACAGGTGAGGTATTTAAGGCCTTTCGCATCGCTCCTAACTATTTGAAAATTACAAACGCACTGAAAGAGAAGATAGAAGAGGCTTTCGCAAGTGTTGTTTCTGATGATGAAGGATGGATTCCTTTTGCTGCGATTGGCTCCAAAGTAGCAAAAGATGAATACCTAAAAATGGGCTTCATTGGTATACGACAGGCCGTGGAATGCTTGTTTCGTAAGCGTATCGAATTCCGTATTGGAGACCCATCAAAACATGAAGCTCCTGTAAAAGCACGTGATTTAAAGAAATTAGGGATAAAATCACCTACTTCCACGATAGCCACAAGGGTGTCATCTCAGACTCTCAGCCTAAAACAAGGATCATACATAGGAGAATCTATTAGCAATTTCGCCTATTTCCCAAAGCCCAAAGATAAACCCGATATTTTAGGGTGGGATGCTGCTATTAATGACTTGGCTGTCAATTTGGCATTAGACGAACGTTGGTATTATGATGAAAAAGACAAATTGGCAAAACCCATTCTAAAGAATTATCTTTCATACACTTTTGAACGACTTCAATACGAAGATGAAGAAGAGATAGAAAGATCCAAAAGAGAAGCCAGAAAGCCTATTTTAAAAATTCTTACTAATGAGAACAATGCTGTTTGGAATACAGGATTGGTAGATAACATTTATGACCCGATTTATGCCTTTTTTCAGAAAAATAATGGTAAGAATCCTGCAGTCACCCAACCATGGGTATTCTTAGGATTTGGGACAGCAAATAGTTACTATCAAAAAATTATAACAGATTTCCCATATAAACCTAAACGTGCTCAATATTTTGATGATCCCCGTGAATTATTCTATGATATCACCGCCCAAAGACCAACTTTGGACTGGAATCATTTTATAAAAGAAAATATAGAACGACTTCCTGTTGGATTTATAAAGAAAGGGGCAACAGATGGGTTCCAATTTATTGAAGATCCAGCGGCATTGCCAAAACCCCAACGAGAAGCCTATTATAAAAAACTAGCTGATGCGATTTTTGAAGATGATGATTGGAAACAATTTCTTACAACACGCTTCAGTAATGCTCTAGATATAGCTCTAAGTCGTGTAGCATGGAACTACAAAACAGCTATTCCAGTATATTATGTCAAAGATCATAAAATGCAACTTTTACTTCCATTAGCTCTTGAACATAAGGGAACAATAGACGTAGCCCTTGTATGTAACCATAAATATGATAAAGAGAAAGAGGTAAACAATTATGAAGGAAGGACTATATTCACAATGGAAATGGCGTATAATAATGCACGATTGATTACTAGACCAGACAGTGATTGGTTGATGGCTGACATGTGTGCAAGAAAGTAATTGAGAAAGTACTAGAAGCTGTCCTAAAAGAATAAGTCTTATTAACATAACGATTCGTTAATACTTTTAAGGCAGCTTCTAATCTTTTATATAGCCGAATATTATTTTACCCGTATACTCCACCAATAAAAGTTAAGTATACGTTTTTATTTCATTTATTAAGTTTCTTTTCTCCATTAATCTATCCATATCCTCTGAAATCTTGTCATCTGTAACTTTTGCATATCCTTGCGTAGTTCTGATATTTGTATGGCCCATCATCTTTGATATGCTTTCCATAGGAACCCCAGCTGAAACCATCAGGGTACCAAAGGTGTGACGACTTTGATGATATGACAGGTTATGTTTGAACTGATGGGAAAAGCCCAACTCATGTATTTCAAACCAGATCATATCACGTATTGGTAACGGGAAGATGGGCTTACTGTCATCTGTCGTATTATACAAGGAAATTATCTGCTCCGCGACCGGATGCAATGGTATAAATGATTCAACGCTTGTTTTCTTGCGATATGTTCTGATATATTTCCGTCCTTCCGCAGTTGTACCTATATGATGCGGATAGAGATTACGTACATCAACGTAAGCCAAACCGCAAAAACATGAAAATATAAAGGTTCTTCTTGCAAGTTCCTGTAGTGGATCCTGTTTTGGATGGCTCATTATCTCCTGAAGCTGGTTCTTGCTTATATACATGAGCTTTGCGGGTGCCTTCTTTTCATATTTTATATCATCCAAAGGATTATATCTCAAAATTCCTTTATCCACGGCAAGATAAACCAGACGTTTCAGCCAGCAAAGACAATGGTTACGGTATGATGGCTTATGAGGGTAATTTGTTTTCAGATACAAAATGAAATTGGTGCCAAACTCTTCGGTAATATCTGTAAAAAGCATGTCCTCCTTGCCCAGAGAACGGATGTATTCCCCCAGATAGTAATGATACATTTTTGATTGCCTGTAACTGGAGGTTGAATCTATTTGAATGGAACGGATTTTCAGATTTTCCCGTTCCACCTCTCCTGCTTGTAATATATACTTCGGGATGTCAGCAGCTCCTGTCATGGCTGTTTTCAGCAGTTCCGCACTGATAACGCCGTTCACTTTCAACAGTTCAGCATAAGTTTCATCTACGCATTTCTTATGTTCATCAAGCATCCCGTTCAGTCTGTTGTTCTTGACTTCCCCTTTCTTGCTGTTCCACTCTTCCGGCTGGCAATACAACCCGGTCGATAATACAACAGCCTTTCCGTCTATTGTAATACGACACATGATTGATGTAGTCCCGTCAGATTTGACTTTACTGCGGTTTATATAATACAGTTGCTTATATGTACTTCTCATGATTCTTTCATTCTTGATTTATAATACCAGTTTCATATCACTCGTTGCCTCGATGAATTTGTCCATATCTTCAAAAAGTTTTTTAGGAGTTACCCTTGCATAAAGCTGAGTAGTTGTCAGATTGGTATGACCCAGCATTTTGCTGATTGTTTCAATGGGAACACCAGCCTCAAGGGTTATCAGACTTCCGAAGGTATGTCTTCCCATATGATAGACCAAATCACAGCTTATGCCAGCCAGATCCCGTAAACCTTTCATGTGGCGTCTCATATTGGGATGGTATATCATCGGGAAAAGCTCTTTCCTGTCATCCGAACGATATTTTTCTATAAGAGAGATAGCCTCTGGCAACAATTTGACGCGGGCCAGATATTCATTCTTCTTTCTCAGATACTTTAACCATAAGTCGCCTTTATCGTCCTTGTATATATTATCTCTAGTGATTGAAACTGCATCCGCATACGGAACTCCTGTATAACAGGCAAAGAGAAACAAATCCCTGGCTATATTATGAGTGATTCTTTCCGGTGGTATTACGACATCACGGATCTTCTCAAAATCCTCACGACTCAAAGCCCGTGGTGGTTTCCGGTTCTCTTGGGGTAGTTTGAAATTCACAAAATAACGCTTCTCCGCATGTCCTTCCTTGAATGCCATCCGGCAGATTTTCTTCAGGATTGCCAGATAATGTCTTGCCGTATCTACCGCAAGTCCTTTATCCTTCAGTATATAATCCTGAAACTCCCATGGGATGTGTTCATTTAACTGTCCAAAAGCAACATCACTTGTCTTGAATCGTTTTTGAATAAATTCGCCAAGATACCGACGGGTGTAAATGTATGTTGACATGGAGCTTTTAGCAACATCAATACCGATTCTTGAGCGCATATCCTCTATATGTATATCAAGCCGTTTCAACAGAGTAATCTGGGTTTCTACACTTCCTTGAAAAAGCTCTTTTACGGCAGTCGCGTCAAAATCAATCTTACGTTCTACAAGTGAATCAAATGCAGAATTGACAGAAAGTAAGAGCCGGTCAATTTTTGCATTAATATCAACGGCTTCTTTACTTTTTCCATTTAGTCGGCTTTCTCTTGGGTTCCATAACTCCGGAGTACATGACAGCTTACAACTGAATTGCGCCATCGTATTGTTTACCGTTATTCTCCCCATTATCGGAGCCTTTCCGGATTTGTCAAGACCGCTCTTTTTCAGGTAGAGCAACACCTTGAATTTTTCTACTTTCATACGCTTATTTTTTAATGGCAAAATTACCTATTTTATAAGCGTCCTTTGATATGCAAAATGCTGACATACAGTGAATAATAGCCTCTGTAACAGATTCTTTATTGTTCAGTCTGTTACCTATTCGGTTCAGGTAACTGGGTAGCTAACATTCTGGTAACTGAACACCTGCAATAACCTGTCCATTTTTGCTTTCCATTATCTCAGCAAAAAACAGAACTTTTGCTCATATTCAACCAATTACGTTTTCCTTTCTCATCTCTTCATCTGCTTGCTTCTTGTATTCTGTTCCACATGGGAAGGCATTCTTTCGCCTCATTGGTCACGCTCGAGGAGGGAGTGCCGATCGAGACCATCAGCAAAATGCTGGGACACTCCAACATAAAGACCACCCAGATATATGCCCGTGTAACTCCGAAGCGACTGTTCGAGGACATGGACAGGTTCGTCGAGGCAACCCGCGATTTGAAACTTATTCTTTAATCCTTAAACAATTAAACAATCATTATCATGCGCAGTACATTCAAGCTTTTATTCTACATCAACCGTAACAAGGTAAAATCGGACGGCACGACCGCCGTCCTCTGCCGGATCAGCATCGACGGAAAGAAATCGGCTGTCACGACAGGCATCTATTGCAAACCCGGAGACTGGGACAGCAAGAAGTGTGAAATCAAAACAGCCAGGGAGAACAACCGCCTTGCCGCCTTCCGAGGCCGGCTGGAAGAGGCGTACGGGAACCTGCTGAGGAACCAGGGAGTGGTCACGGCCGAGCTGCTCAAGACCACCGTATCCGGTGCCAATTCCGTGCCGGAATACCTCCTGCAGGCCGGAGAGGTGGAACGCGAACGGCTCAGGGTCCGCTCCAAGGAGATCAATTCCACCTCCACCTACCGCCAGTCGAAGACCACGCAGCTTAACCTCAGGCAGTTCATCGAATCCCGCGGGATGAAGGACATCGCCTTTTCGGACATCACCGAGGAGTTCGCCGAATCGTTCAAGGTCTTTCTCAAGAAGGAGCTGGGACACAGGAACGGACACGTGAACCACTGCCTGTGCTGGCTCAACCGGCTCATCTACATCGCCGTGGACCGGGAAGTATTGCGTGCCAACCCGATAGAGGACGTGGCATACGAGAGGAAAGAAGCACCTAAACTAAGGCATATCAGCCGCAGTGAACTGAAGCGGATGATGGAAACCCCGCTGCCCGACCCGATGATGGAGCTGGCACGCAGGACGTTCATCTTCTCCTCGCTGACCGGTCTGGCCTACGCGGATACGAGGGCTCTCCATCCCCGTCACATCGGAACGACCTCGGAAGGAAGAAGGTATATCCGCATCCGCCGCGCCAAAACGGACGTGGAGGCGTTCATCCCGCTGCATCCCATAGCCGGACAGATACTGGAGCTTTACAACACCACGGATGACGACAGGCCGGTATTCCCGCTGCCGGTCCGCGATGTCCTCTGGTACGAGGTACATGGAATGGGCGTGGCATTAGGCATGAAAGAGAACCTGTCCTACCACATGGCCCGGCATTCGTTCGGGACCCTGACACTGACCGCAGGTATTCCGATAGAGAGCATCGCCAGGATGATGGGCCATACGAACATCGACAGCACGCAGGTCTACGCCCAGGTCACCGACCGGAAGATATCCTCGGACATGGACCGGCTGATGGAAAGAAGAAAGCCTGCGGCCGGCAAGGAAGCCGCAGGCTAAATAAAAATTGCCGTCGGAATCGTAAATGCAATTCCGGCGGCAATCCTTAAACTTGAATACGATATTATACCAATGCAGCGTGATAGTTCTCCTCCAGCAGCTTCTCGATGTCCGATTGCCTGTACAGGATCTTCCCGCCAAGCTGGATATAGGGAATCCGTCCTTGGTCCCTGTAATCCTGCAGGCACCTGCGGCTGATCTTCAACGTCCCGGAAAGCTCCCTGTCGGTCAGGAACCGTTCCCCGTTGAAGGGAGGACGGTTGTCACGGGCAAGACGTTCCACTTTTTTCTCCATGTCGTCCAGCAGGGCAAAGAACCTGCGGACACGTTCGTTCTCCTTGTCGATAATGCCTTCCATCTCTTCCGCTCTTTAAAGGTTTCCGTTCTTTCTTCCTTCTCTCACAGCCTTCTCCTTGCGTCTGATGCCGACGTAGGTCATCAGCCTCTCCACGTCTTCGGGCTTGTAATAGAACTTGCGCTGGAGGCGGGTGAACGCCAGCCGTCCGGTATCGCGGAGGGTCTGCAGGGTACGCGGCGAGATGTCAAGGCGCAGGCAGACATCCTGGCCGTCCAGTCACTCTCCGGGTTCCTTACAGCGGTTTCTCTCATACAATCTGTCCACATGTGCGGACAGGTTCTCGGCGCGTGCCAGCATCCTCTCAAGGACACCGGCCTCGATGTAGCATATTTCCATAATTTCAACTTGTTTAAATGTCAGTGCGAATATAAGGGAAGAAACCATGAGAGGCAAGCGCGACCGGTACACTGGCAGGAATAGTCATGGATAGTCGGTTTTTGTCATATGGCGCGGGAAAAATACTCCGTAGCCGGTCGGTTTTCACGACCCCCTTTGGAAAACCTGAAGGACGGGTGCGTCACGGCGATGAAAAAAGAAAAATCCCCACCGGAAGTGAAGCGACCCCAAACCGGCAGGGAGTGTAATAATAAAGGAACGGACTGTTCAGCCCTTGATGTAACCGTACTTTTTCAGGTCGTCCATGAAATGCTCCGGCGTGTCGGTCCTCACCGTCACCCCGTGCAGTTCCCTGTACCGCCCGGAGAAATTCACCATGTACTCCCCGTCGGTGCACCCGCTGTCAAACCAGCTGCCCTCACGCAGGACGCGTACAAACTCGGAAGGGCCGGAGGCGGCAATCCTGCCGCCATCCGCCAAAATACCTGATCTCGTTTTTTTTATTATCGGTATTTCAAATGTCTCAAAAGCCTCTTTGACAGGTTACCATCCGGGATGATCGCCTGAATTCGCATGTACCGGATTTTCTATTTACCAGATTCCATAATGGTTCCTGCCATCCGTTTTTTCTCTGCGGCTGTCGCTTTTTTCCTCGTGGCATCATGGTCTGTTACCGGATGGGAAAAGCCATCTCCATCACAACCATGAATTATAGTGTAGCCATATTTGTATATAGCCGTATGATACGCTATCCGGATAATGCTATCACAGAATTGCGATATAGCCGGATATCAAAATAGGGATAACCGGGAGCGAAGGGAGCACGCATCCTTCCGGATATAGATATCTCAAAATCTCCATTTGCAGAAGTGTATAAATATCAATCCATTAATGGAGATTATAAAGAAAAAACATAAGTCACACACGACTACCTGTCATTCTCCATTTGCGGATGTGTAGAAGTAGCAATCCATTAATGGAGACGATGAAGAAAAACAATAAGGCGTATACGGCTACCTGTTATTCTCCATTTACAGATGTGTAGAAGTATCAATCCATTAATGGAGACGATGAAAAAACAATAAGGCGTATACGGCTACCTGTTATTCTCCATTTGCAGAAGTGTAGAAGTAGCAATCCGTTAATGGAGACGATGAAGAAAAACAATAAGGCGTATACGGCTACCTGTTATTCTCCATTTGCAGAAGTGTAGAAGTAGCAATCCGTTAATGGAGACGATGAAGAAAAACAATAAGGCGTATACGGCTACCTGTTATTCTCCATTTGCAGAAGTGTAGAAGTAGCAATCCGTTAATGGAGACGATGAAAAAACAATAAGGCGTATACGGCTACATGTCATTCTCCATTTGCAGAAGTGTAGAAGTAGCAATCCGTTAATGGAGACAATGAAGAAAAAACATAAGTCGTACACGGCTACATGCCCATTCTCCATTTGCAGAAGTGTAGAAGTAGCAATCCATTAATGGACAATAGGGCATGTAAAGGGCAGATTTTCCGTATATTCGCCTCCTTATCCCCGAATTATGGGCGTAAGTCACATGGTCATGGAGATATATCTATCCTTTAATGGGGAGAACAGCCGGCAAATATCTGATGGAAAAGCCCCACAAACCACAGGAAAATAGCCACACAATGGTCTGATACACAATAATTATTGGAGAAACATGGTCCGCTCCTGCGGACAGCAAGTTGTGTTTTCGTTAAACGAAAATCGTACGGTTTAACGGCAACCTGCCGCCAAACCGTCCCTACCCCCTGATGCTCCGGAGTCGTGGGGGATAAGCTACCGGCATGTTCCATGTCCCT
>ERZ1673704.545-NODE-545-length-24772-cov-4.593357_pt1 | contig 24772 bp, 19 predicted proteins | sample MGYA00580234_ERZ1673704 | MGnify/ENA primary metagenome ERZ1673704 (study PRJEB41218, sample SAMN15661757) | gut metagenome | host: Homo sapiens | place: Canada: London | collected 2015-08-20/2019-03-30 | study: EMG produced TPA metagenomics assembly of...
AGTACAAGCGCCGTCGCGATGTGCTGGTTAAAGGGCTGCACGAAGCAGGCTGGATGGTCGAGTGTCCGAAGGCATCCATGTACGTTTGGGCGAAGATCCCCGAGCAGTATGCGGCGCTGGGCTCGCTGGAGTTTGCGAAAAAGCTGCTGCAGGACGCGAAAGTATGCGTTTCGCCGGGTATCGGCTTCGGTGATTACGGGGATACCCATGTGCGTTTTGCGCTTATCGAAAATCGCGATCGTATCCGCCAGGCCATTCGCGGGATCAAATCGATGTTTCGTGCCGACGGGCTGTTGCCAGCATCGGGCAAGTCAGCCGGCGAAAGCCTCGAATAACGGCGCGAAATAAAGAAACGCAGCAACAAAAAACGGGAGCCGCTGGCTCCCGTTTTTTTTGACTCTGGCTGTGCTTAAATCATCAGGGCAAAAGTACCGGCCCAAACGATGACCATAAAAGATACGCCCATAATAAAGTATTTCACGACTCATCACTCCGCGTTCTCGGCGAAACGCCTAAATGAATTTAATCTTCATTGTTGATTCTGATCCGTCGCAGCAAAACCAGAGGATTCTGGCGGCCGCGGCAGGTCGAAATTCTGTGCTGTAACTGCTCCAGATGGCGCTAATGTACGCCTAAAAAATGAGGGAAACAAGGGGCATTTTTTTATTAATTTTTAGTTACTTACGAGTGTCGTGATTCGGCGACACATTAATTTCATTCGGTAATAAATTCCATTCTGGCGACGGCTTTTCGCCGTTGCCGCCGTGATGCGATAGCTGTTTGATTTTGGGATTTATTCTCCTGGCGATGCCAACGATGCGCTGCGGGAAACGCTCTCCCGCGGCGCAACATTCGGGCTTAATCGGCGGCGTGTTCAGGCCGGTGCCAGGCCTGCGGATAGCGTGCCGGTACAAAACGCAGGGTGACGCCCATCAGAGCAGCGACGCAGACGGCATGAAACGCCCAGTCCAGCACATAATTGCCGCTCAGGCTTCGCAGCAGACCCGACAACCACGGGGAGGCGCCGGCCAGCATAAAACCGATGCCCTGCATAAAGGCCACCAGTCGGCCTGCAATCGCCGGATGGCGGGCGTGATCGAGCGCCAGGACCAGGCACAACGGGAATGCGCCGCCTAATCCTATGCCGCCGCACACGGCCCATAGCAGCGGGAGCTGTAGCGGCAGCCAGATAAACCCGCAGAAACCAATAAGCTGCAGCACCAGCGTCAATAGTAATAGTCTGCGGCGATCGTCGTGACGTGCCAGCATCGGTATCAGCAACGCGCCGGCGGTCTGGCCTACGGTCATCATGGCCAGCAGGGTTCCGCTAAACTGAGCGCTATAGCCCAACTGCATGTAATAAGGGGGCAGCCAGGCGATCAGACTGGCGTAGCCGCCGTTAATCAGGCCGAAGTACAGCCCGAGCGTCCAGGCGCGGCGGCGGCGGAAAACGGACCCGCTGACCTGAGGTGCGGCCTGATGTTGCCCGGCAGGTCGCATGCGGCTGACTGACCACCAGCCGAGCAGCGCTGCGATGGCGGGAAGAGCCCACCAGGCGAGCGCGTGATGCCAAAGGGCGCTGTGCCGCGCCAGCCACGGCGTCAACGCGGCTCCCAGGCCTCCGCCGCCCATGAGCGCCGCTGACCACAGCCCCATGACCTGCGGCGTTCGCTGGGGAAACTGACGCTTTATCACTGCCGGAATCGTCGCCTGAATAATACCGATTCCGATCCCGCCGAGCAGGGCGCTACTCAGCAGCAGCCCGCTGTGCGGCGTGAATTCACGAAGCACGGCGCCTGAGGCGATCATTATCAGGCTCAGTACCATCCCGCGACTTTCGCTGACATGGCGCTGAGTCCACGGACTTGCCAGCGCCAGGAGTCCCATCGCGATGACCGGGATCGCGGTGAGTAGCGAAACGAGGGTAAATCCCATTCCGCTGGCCTGTTGTAGCTGGGGAAGAAGCGGGCCGATGGAGGTCAAAAGCGGGCGCATATTGATGCCGATCAGTACCAGCACCAGAAGCATCAGGCCGTTGCGCGACATCGGGCTCATTTTTGCTTATCCGCCCACAGCTGATAAAGCGCGAGGCCTTCGGGCTGAGGGCTATGGTGAATCGGGAGTGATTGCGTTTCCAGCGGTTGACTTAGCTGATGGTAGATAGCGGCGGTGGAGAGCCGGAAGGGCTCGCCATCCCGGTTACTGTTGGCGAAATAAACCTCGCGGATGCCGGTCAAATAGATAGCGCTCAGGCACATCGGGCAGGGCTGACCGCTGGCATAAATGATGCACTCGCTGAGTACCTGGCTGCCCAGACGCTGTGAGACGTCGCGAATGGCGTTGAGTTCGGCATGTGCGGTCGGATCGCCGTTTTGATGCAGGGTGTTGACGGCCCGGGCGACAATATCACCCCTGTGGACGATGAGCGCGCCAAACGGACGCCCGCCGTTTTCAACATTGGCTGTGGCGAGGGCGATGGCGTGCTGAAGATAATTATCGTGAACTGACATAGCGGCTCCGGAGAGGAAAGGCAGATATGTTGCGGGAAGAGGAACTTTACGGTTGTACACAGGGCAGAGTACGCATTTTGTTTTATAAGTTAAAAGACTTATTTATGATTGACTCTATTGGTTTTACTTATAGGAGTGCCCATGCTGCTACGCCATCTCACCTGTTTTCTGGCGGTTGCGGAACATCGCAGTTTTACCCGAGCCGCGACGGCGCTGCATGTTTCGCAGCCGGCGCTTTCTCAACAGATCCGCCAGCTTGAAGAGCTGCTGGGCGTCCTGTTATTTGACCGCAGCGGGCGGCAGATTCGTTTGACCGATTCCGGCGAGGTCTGGCTCACTTATGCCCGCCGGGTGCTACAGGAACTGGAAGAGGGTAAACGAGCGCTGCTGGATGTAGAAGACCTGCAGCGGGGAACGCTGCGGGTGGCGATGACGCCGACGTTTACGACCTACTTTATGGGGCCGCTGGTAGCGGCTTTTTATCAGCGTTATCCGAACATCACGCTGACGATGCGTGAAATGGCCCAGCAGCGGATGGAAGCGTTATTGCTTAACGACGAGCTGGATGCCGGGATTGCTTTTGCCGATAGCGGCTCAAGGGATATTGTGGCCACGCCTTTATTCAGCGAAACGCTGGCGCTGGTGGTGGGGCGACATCATCCGCTGGCGGGTCAGCGCCGTATGAAGCTGGAGGCGCTCAATCAGCAATCGTTGATTTTATTGAGCGAGGAGTTTGCGACGCGTGGGCAAATCGACAGCTATTGCCGGCAGCACGGTATTCAGCCAACGGTGCACATGGAGGCCAACTCTATCAGCGCGGTGCTGACGGTGATTCAACATACCCAGCTTGCGACGCTGTTACCGGCCGCCATCGTACGGGACCGCGACGATCTGGTGGCGGTGACGCTCATGCCGGTGCTGCTGGAGCGAACGGCTTGCCTGCTGCAGCACAAAGAGGCCTGGCAGAGTGCCGCGGCGCGCGCGTTTAGCGCGATGGCATTACAGATCGCCGGGGAGCTTAGCAGTGGGAAAACCTTGTGATAGTGTCCGCTTACCAGGTATAGCCGACGGCCAGAATGCCATACAGTTCGCCGTTGTGCTGAACGAGGGGGCTGTCGGCGATATCTTTATCATACAGCTCGTAGTTGGCGGCGAACATGCCAACCCAGTGGGGGCTGAAACGGTAGCTGGTAATAATCGCCGCCATTGGTGAGACGGTGGTACCGGTATCCCACTGCGGGCGCTGGCTGGTGGCTTCGCTGGCCGAGACGCCGCCAAAATAGTAGTTGGCCATATTGCTACTGCGGATCATCAGTCCCATCCCCGGCATGATCAGCAGATTATCTTTGATGACGGGAAAATCTGCCCACAAAAGCAGCTCCTGGCCATTGCTGCGCCCCGTCACGTCGGAGCTGATACGGGCGCTCAGCAGCGCATAGGGCGTAATCAGCGTGGTGCCGATACCGGCTTCAAACTCGCCTTTTCGCTGCTCCATACCCTTGAACGCGCTATTATCGCAGGGATCTAAGTTGCCAAATCGCCAGCGGCCATAGCCGTAAAAAGCCACTTTGTCGTCGATATGAAAATAGTAGCGGGCGCGATCGCCGAGATAGATCAACCGATCGCCGAAGTAGAGCCCGCCGGGAATAAAGTAAGTTTCATTATTCTGCTTTTCGTAGCGCGCCGTTCCGCTAATCGTTGCGGCTCCCAACACCAGTCCTTTTGGGACCGGACTGTTCGGATTCGATGCGGAGAAGATATCGATGGAACCCAGGTCAACCTCGGCGCTGGCGGGCGAACAACACAGCATCATGGAGCAGAGAGTGGCAGCAGGGTAGCGAAATGGTTTCATCCGGATTCCAAATATGGTGAGGGATTATGGCGCTAATACGCGCAGATGCTTTGCAGATAAAATATTGCCAATGTGAATATATACCAGCGCGGGTCAGTCAGTAGGCGAGTTTTTTATTTTTTCTAAATTTATAATGACCGTTTTTTATGGGCTATAAAGGTCTTAATCCGCCGCGTCCCGGCAGCGGACTGTTTTTTAACCGGCCTGGTCAGAGTGAGCGAATGTGCCCGCCGTCGCCAACCTGAGCCTGACGATACCATTCCATCAGTTCAAACGTTCCTTCTTCACCTTCCGCAGGTGCCCAGGTGACATAATCCCCGACAGCAACCGGCTGATAGCCGCCGTGTTTAACCTCAAAAATAACGCCGCCGGCGTCCAGCGACAGAACCGCATGCCAGGTCCCGGCATCCATCTCTAGCGCCGTACACTCTTCACCTAATACGATGCGGCGAGTGACGTAACCGAGATCATCAAAAGTCAGTACCACAAAGCGCCCGCTGAGAGCTAACAGCAGTTCAAAGGTGTGCGGATGACGGTGAGGGCGAATGTAGGTGCCCGGTTCCATCGCGATCGCCAGACGTTGTACGGGATCGGTTAATTCCGGGTGAAAATTACGATGTGCACGCAAACGAGGTGAGCGCGCTGCCGCATCGCTCTGCTGTTGCATGTCACTGAAAGTGATGTATTTCATTTAGCCGCCTGACGTGAGGTCCGAGATTGCGAATGGTTTCGCTACCGTGAATGAGCTCTGCACTGTTTTGCAGAAAGCCAGTCGCCGCATTGTATCCATTTCCCCTGAGTGGCGCGCACTGTTTTTCGGTTCATCAAGCGTCGTCTCACGTGGCAAATTCAACCCGCCATGCCATTGACCTTTTGGCGACTTCCTGGATCATGGTGGACCGTAGCTTGCTCCTTTTTATATATATGACACCTTCCATAAATTCTGATGATTATTATCTTATGTCAGCGGTGCAAAAATAAAATGCATTCATTTTATGAATTAACTATCTTACTAAGATATGGCTGGTTTTATATAACTCGTCTTTTTAAAGTGAGATTTTTTCTCATTGCCTGAGGATTATTCTTATTTTAATGTCGTTGTTGTTTTAAATTTTTAGAGTAATTGAGTGATTTAATCTGGAAATCCAGTGATGACGCGGTGTTTACACCGTGGTTAAATATTTTGTGAAGGGCTGGGATTATCACCATTTTTTTTGCCTGCTTTACCTTGGCGCAAATTACTGGTTAGAATAAAAAACTATATTTTTATATGGCGACAGTCTGTCCGGCAAAGGGACTAATTTATTCAGGAGATAAATATATATGTCTGAATCATTTCAGAATGAGATACCTCGTGCACGTGTAAATATAAAACTGGATCTGGTGACGGGTGGCGCTCAGAAGAAAGTTGAGCTGCCGTTGAAGCTCCTGAGTGTGGGTGACTTCAGCAATGGCAAGACTCAAGGGACGCTTTCAGAGCGCGAAAAAATCAATATCACTTTGAGCAATTTCAATAGCGTCCTCGCAGATCTCAATCCCGAAGTTTATCTCACCGTTAAAAATACCCTCGCCAACGATGGCTCCGAAGAGCGTGTGAAACTGGCCTTTCAGGATATGAAGGATTTTGAACCTGAGGCGGTAGCGCGGCAAATTCCACAGCTACGTGTGATGCTTGCTATGCGTAATTTATTACGTGATTTGAAATCCAATCTGCTGGACAACGTTACTTTCAGGAAAGAACTGGAAATCATTTTAAAAGACCCTGCTCTGTCCGATGAGCTACGCAGTGAATTGAATGCGCTTGCCCCGGTCCAGGATTAATTTCTGGGAACCTTAACGGAATATTAACGAGAAAAATGCTGATGTCAGTAAATAATGAAATCCAGAATGAGGGAAGGGCAGCCACAGTTGAAAAAATGCTGCCGCAGAACGGTGTATATGCCTCACTGTTCGACAAAATTAATTTAACGCCGGTTGCTGAAATGGGTGGCCTGAATGGATTTGAAGATAATGCCGTCATGGCGGAAACCTCGGCCGATGAACGTGTTACTGCCGCTGTTCAGGTTTTCATGCAGTGTCTGCATAAGTCCGGCCAGAAGGTCGAGAAGCTCGATAAGACATTACTCGATCACCATATCGCTGAACTGGATTTCCAGATCAGCCGTCAGCTGGATGAAGTCATGCACAATGACGCGTTCCAGAAAGTGGAGTCCGTGTGGCGTGGCCTGAAGTCACTGGTGGATAAAACCGACTTCCGCCAGAACGTGAAGCTGGAAATCCTCGATCTGTCCAAAGAAGAATTGCGTCAGGATTTCGAAGATTCCGCGGAAATAGTCCAGAGCGGCCTGTACAAGCAGACCTACATCGCGGAATACGACACCCCTGGCGGTGAGCCGATTGCGGCAGTGATTTCAGCTTATGAATTTGATGCCACCGCGCAGGACGTGGCGCTGATGCGTAATATTTCAAAAGTCTCCGCCGCCGCGCACATGCCATTTATTGGCTCGGCGGGGCCGAAATTCTTCCTCAAAGAGTCGATGGAAGAGGTGGCGGCTATCAAAGATATCAGCAACTACTTCGACCGCGCCGAGTACATCAAGTGGCAATCCTTCCGCGACACCGACGACTCGCGGTATATCGGCCTGGTGATGCCGCGCGTGCTTGGTCGCCTGCCATATGGCCCGGATACCGTATCGGTACGCAGTTTCAACTATGTCGAAGAAGTGAAAGGCCCGGATCACAACAAATACCTGTGGACGAATGCGTCTTTTGCCTTTGCGGCCAATATGGTGAAAAGCTTCATCAATAATGGCTGGTGCGTGCAAATTCGCGGCCCGCAGGCCGGTGGCGCAGTGAAAGAGCTGCCGATCCACCTGTATGATCTCGGCACCGGCAACCAGGTGAAAATCCCGTCCGAAGTGATGATCCCGGAAACCCGCGAGTTTGAGTTCTCCAGCCTCGGCTTCATTCCGCTGTCATACTACAAAAACCGCGACTACGCATGCTTCTTCTCTGCCAACTCCGCCCAAAAACCCGCTCTGTATGACACTGCCGATGCCTCGGCTAACAGCCGCATTAACTCGCGTTTGCCATACATCTTCCTGCTGTCGCGCATCGCGCATTACCTGAAGCTTATTCAGCGTGAAAACATCGGTACCACCAAAGATCGCCGTCTGCTGGAGCTGGAACTGAACACCTGGATTCGCGGCCTGGTGACGGAGATGACGGATCCGGGCGATGAGCTGCAGGCGTCTCACCCGCTGCGCGATGCGAAAGTGGTGGTGGAAGACATCGAAGATAACCCGGGCTTCTTCCGCGTCCGACTGTTCGCCATCCCGCACTTCCAGGTGGAAGGGATGGACGTCAACCTGTCGCTGGTTTCCCAGATGCCGAAAGCCAAATCGTAATTAAGGCAGGAAGCCGATGAAAACGGAGCAACCGTTATGGGGAAGAGGGATTATGGTCTCGCCCCAGCACTTCCAGCAACAGGCCGCATATGCTGCCTGGTCTGCCGAAGGTATCGCGCAGATGAGTCTCAGCCACCCCTGGGGGGTGATTGAGGCTGCATTTGAACAAAACATGCTGAAGCTGGGGCGTTTACAGGCCAGCAGGCTGCATATTCGTTTTCAGGATGGCACCCTGGTTGATAGTGATAATGCTGACGGCCTGCCTTCGGTGCTATCGCTTGAAGGGGAATCGCACGAAACCATCGTGGTACTGGCGTTACCGCTATGGCGCGCCAACGGCGGTAACTGCCTGAAGCCAGACGAGGCAGCTGAACGTCCGGTTCGCTATCGTCAGCGCTGGCATAATGTCCGCAACCAGTTTGGTGACGATAATCGCCAGATTGCGGTTCTGCAGCCTGAACTCAGTTTGCGCTTTGCCCATCAGAATAACAGCGACTATCTGACCTGCCCGGTGGCGCGTCTGCAGCAGGACTCACAGGGAGTCTGGACGCTGGATGACAGCTTTTTACCTCCGTTACTGAGTGTACGAAGTAGCCGTTGGCTGATGAAGCAGCTTGATCAACTGATGACTCAGCTTCGGGCGCGTCTGATACGTCTGATGGCCATGCGTCGTGAAAGTAACGAACGAATGGCCGACTTTGCTGTGGCGGACGTCTCCCTTTTCTGGCTCCTCAATGCGCTCAACAGCGCAGAACCGGTGCTGGCACAGTTCCAGCGTTTTCCACAAAGCGCCGTCGAGCGCCTGTTCCCGGAGCTGGCTCGTCTGGCGGGTGGCCTGCTGACCTTCTCCCTTGAGCACCAGGTTAGCGCAATCCCGGCTTACCAGCACGAACATCTGAATGCGGTTTTCCCGCCGCTGTTCGACCTGTTAAGCGATTTACTGGAAGCCAGCCTTCCATCCCGCGTGGTGTCCATTGAGCTGACGCATGACAAACGCCTGCGTCAATGGCTGGCTCGTCTGCAGGATCCTCGCCTGCTTGAAGGGGCGGATTATTACCTGTCCGTACGCTCGCCTGTTCCGGTGGCACAGCTGCAGGAGCAGTTCCCTCGCCAGTGCAAAGTGGGCAGCCCTGATTATGTCACAAACCTGGTGAATGCCTCCCGACAGGGCATCCCGCTCAAACCATTGCATCACGTCCCGGCAGCCATTCCTTTGCGTCTGGAAAACCAGTATTTCTCGCTCGATTTATCCCATCCGGCGGCACAAGAAATGCTGGAGAGCGGCAGTTGCATGTTCTACACCCCGGGCACGCTCGGTGAACCTGAACTTGAACTCTTTGCGGTACTGAGAACATGAGTAGAACCAAGCGTGGAGTAATCGCGCCCATTGATATTGATGCCCTGTTGCAGGACACGTGGCTACAGGTAGTCAGCCTGCGCCATGGGCCAACGTTCCAGGAGGGAGAAGGTTGGGTGCTGTGGGAGCGCTGCGTTGCAGATGTCGAGCGCGTTCAGCTGGTGCTGAAAGAGAAGGGGCTGGATGACGCAAGCTGCCAGCATATCCTTACTGCCCAATGTGCGCTGATCGATGAGGCTGTTAAAAGTCGTGGCCTGCAGGATGATGCCTGCGTTCAGTGGTATGACATTCCACTGCAGGGGCATTTTCTGGGCACGATGGAAGCGGGCGATACGCTGTGTGACCGCATGCGTGACGTATTGTATGCACCCGCATCAGAGAGTGCCGTTTTAACCTGCTTCCAACGGGTCATGATGCTGGGCTTTCTCGGTAGCTACCGTTCGTTGAACGATCCGGAGCGGCAGAAGCTGGTGAAAGCGCTCAGCGAACACGTGGCGCCTTTCACTTATCCACAAACGCATCCGGTACTGGCTGAAAGCCGCAGCGGGCGGGGAGTCGGTAGCTGGTTTTCCTCATGGCCGGTTCGCATTGCCGTGAGCGTCATCGTGGTCGCTGCGCTGTGGTGGGGGCTGAACAACTGGCTGGATCAGATGCTGGCAACCCTGTTGCCTGGGGCGGTGAAATGAGTCCAGCGCAACAGCGGTGGCTTGCTCTCTGGGCCGCGCTTTTAACAGGGACGATCTGCCTGAGCTTTCTGCCTCTTTCGAGACTGGTTTCGATCCTTATCCTGCTGGTCGTCTGGGGGGGGATAGCGGCGCTGCTGTATGTGTCCTCTCGTCGTTCAGAACAAAATCATACTGCATGTCTCGATAATCTGCCGGAGGTGACATACCGCCAGCCTGTTGTGCTGGTTTGTGGTGATTTTCCCTGGACATGGCAAGAGGCGTCGCAGGTGCTGACCGTGACGCATGGCTGCTGGATCCGCGTTGAAGAACATCAGGATGTTGAGCAGGTAGCACGCCAACTGCTGTGGCTGCGTCCTGACTGGGGGCGTCAGCTGTCGGTGATGGTCAGTGTTTACCCGCAGAAACACGCAGACAGCGAAGCCCTGACCAGTCGTCTGTTGGTCCTGCGCTGGCAAATCAGCCGGCTGCGTAAAGAAACGGGTCATTCTGTGCCGCTGGTTCTGAATGGTCAGGTTGGCAGCGCGATGACGAATGATCTGCTCTGGCAGGCGGCTATCCCGGGGGAAGGGGTGAGGATCTGGCGTGAGTCTTCAGCGCCGAGTTCAATCGTTGCATGGGTCACCACCGGTGGGTCGCCTGCGATGCAGCAACAGGTGCTGATGAACAGCTTGATGAACTGGTTCCATCAGCACGTCAAAGCTGTCTTTATGGATGAAAACCCTGACGTTCCTGCCATTGCTCCTACCGCGGTGCTGTGGGGAATGGGACCGATCCTTGCCGGAAGTCTGGCGACATCTGCCTGGACGGCGTGGCTTTCCCGTCACACTGCGATGCAGCAGGTGGCCGGCTGGCAGCCGGTGGGCACGGACAGTACGGTTATCTCCCCGTTCCCGGATTTTATTCTGCCGCTGCTGCCAGAGGGGCGAGGCCTGACGCCGCGTGGTCGAGCCTTCCGTTGTGCACTCTGGATTTTCACGCTGGCAGCCATTGCTGCGCTGCTCAGTAGTGGCTGGAACAATCGCCAGCTGCTGCAGCGTGTGAGCTTCGATATTGCCCGCTATGACCGTATCCCGATGCATGATTTCGGACCAAAAGCCGATGCTGTTGCCGTCCTGCGTGACGATGCGGCAGAGCTGGATGACTGGGCGCGCAATGGCATACCGGCGCGGATGGGCCTCGGTCTGTATCAGGGAGAGCGTCTGCGAATGCCTGTGCTGGATGCGATCCGTTCCTGGGTGCCACCACCACCGCCGCCTGAACCGCAGCCAAAACCCAAACCGGTACCGAAAATTGTCCGCCTCGACAGCATGTCGTTGTTCGATTCCGGCAAATCCGTGTTAAAGGCTGGCTCCACCAAAATGCTGGTCAATTCCCTGGTCGGCGTTAAGGCAAAACCGGGCTGGCTGATCGTGGTCGCCGGTCATACCGATAACACCGGCACTCCACAACTGAATCAGCCGCTTTCTCTGAAACGTGCCGCAGCTGTGCGCGACTGGATGCGTGACACCGGCGACCTGCCGGAAAGCTGTTTTGCAGTGCAGGGCTATGGCGAAAGTCGTCCTGTCGCAACTAACGACACCGCGGACGGGCGCGCGCTCAACCGCCGTGTCGAAATCAGTCTGGTACCGCAGGCGAACGCCTGTCAGCTACCGGGCGAACCCACAGCGTCATCGCAGGATGATGACGTTTCTCAACATTAATGGAGTAAATCCGATGGCAATTCCTGTTTATCTTTGGCTGAAAGACGACGGCGGCGCGGACATCAAAGGGTCTGTGGACGTGCAGGACCGCGAAGGCAGCATCGAAGTGGTGGCACAGCAGCATAACCTGTACATCCCAACCGACAACAACACCGGCAAGCTGACCGGTACCCGTATCCACACCCCGTTCCTGTTCACCAAGGAAATCGATTCGTCCAGCCCGTATCTGTACAAGGCGGTGACCACCGGTCAGACCCTGAAATCCGCGGAATTTAAGTGGTACAAAATCAACGACGCGGGCCAGGAAGTGGAGTACTTCAACACCAGACTCGAAAACGTGAAAGTGGTGAAAGTGAACCCGGTGATGCACGACATCAAGGATCCTGCTTACGAGAAGCATAACCACCTCGAACAGATCGAACTACGTTACGAAAAAATCACCTGGACCTACAAAGACGGCAACATCATTCATTCCGATTCCTGGAACGAACGCGCCACTGCGTAAGTCACGAGCGGGCAGAGCTTCTCTGTCCGCTTTTTTGTCTTTGCTGAATGTCTGCCGCCGACGGGCGTTGAGCAAAGAACCCACAATCTGCCAGCCGACCGTATGCGCTTTGGTCCCCTTCTCGGGAAACAGCGAGGGGCGGTAGCGTGTCCAGGAACCGACAAAGAGAGAGACTCATGGAAAATCCAGCCATCCTGCTGCGACGTCTGAACCCTTACTGTGCCCGTGCGATGGAAGGGGCAGCCTCGCTCTGTCAGACCCGCGCACATGCGGAAATTTTGCCGGAGCACTGGCTGCTGAAACTGCTGGAGCAGGGCGAGGGTGACCTCACCGTGCTGGCTCGGCGTTACGAATGGGATATGGAGGCGCTGTGGCAGGATTTGCTCGTCTGGCTGGACAAACAACCGCGCTCAGTGCGTCACCGACCGCAGCTCTCGGAAAACATCCAGACGCTGATGCAGGAAGCCTGGCTGACGGCCTCTCTTAATGGAGAAGAGCAAATCCGTAGCGTGCATCTGCTGATGGCGCTGGTCGAAAAGCCAAAACTGGCCCACTGTGATGGCCTGTGGCCATTGCTGACTCTGGGCCAGAGTCAGCTGGATCGCCTGCGTCCGTTACTCGATGCACAGTCCGACGAACGTCCGGACGTGCAGCAGGAAGCTGAACTGGCGCAGAGCCATGGCGGGGGAGTGGCGTTTGTCGGGCGCCCGGTTGGGGCAGAAGTGAAAGAGGGCGAGTTGTCCCCGGCGCTGCAGAACGCGCTGGATAAATTCACTCTCGATGTCACCGCCAAAGCGAAGGACGGCAAAATCGACCCGGTGTTTGGCCGCGACACGGAAATCCGCCAGATGGTCGACATTCTCTCCCGTCGTCGCAAGAACAATCCGATCCTGGTCGGTGAACCCGGCGTCGGCAAAACCGCCCTGGTGGAAGGTCTCGCACTCAGAATCGCCGAAGGCAATGTACCGGAAGCGCTCAAACCTGTTGTGCTGCGCGCGCTTGACCTTGGCCTGCTGCAGGCGGGGGCGGGCGTGAAGGGCGAATTTGAACAGCGGCTGAAAAACGTCATCGATGCCGTGCAGCAATCACCGGTGCCGATTTTGCTGTTCATCGACGAAGCGCACACTATCATCGGCGCGGGCAACCAGGCGGGGGGCGCAGATGCCGCCAACCTGCTGAAACCGGCGCTGGCGCGCGGCGAACTGCGTACCATCGCCGCCACCACCTGGTCTGAATACAAACAGTATTTCGAGCGTGACGCCGCCCTGGAACGTCGCTTCCAGATGGTGAAAGTTGACGAGCCCGACGATGACACCGCCTGCCTTATGCTGCGCGGCCTGAAGTCCCGCTATGCCGAACACCACAACGTGCACATTACCGATAATGCGGTGCGCGCCGCCGTCAGCCTTTCACGGCGCTACCTGACGGGCCGCCAGCTGCCGGACAAGGCCGTTGATCTGCTCGACACCGCCAGCGCCCGGGTGCGCATGAGTCTCGATACCGTACCGGAACCGCTGACCCACATTCGCTCGCAAATTACCTCGCTTGAAATGGAGAGGCAGTCGCTGCTGGAAGACATTGCGCTGGGTAGCCAGACGCACGGCGAACGCCTGGCCGCCATTGAGCAGGAAGAAAATGACCTTATCGTCGCGCTCGACGAACTGGAGACCCGGTACGGCGGAGAGCTGAAACTTACCGAACAGCTGCTGGAAAGTCGCCAGGATATCTCGCGCCAGAGCGAGATTCAGGCGCTGCAACAGCAGCTGAACGCCATGCAGCACAGCAACCCGCTGCTTTCTGCCGATGTGGATGTGCGCACCGTGGCTAACGTGATCGCCGACTGGACCGGCGTACCGCTGTCCTCGCTAATGAAAGACGAGCAGACCGGGCTGCTGACCCTGGAAAATGAAATCGGCAAACGTGTGGTCGGACAGGACGTGGCGCTGACTGCCATCGCGCAACGCCTGCGAGCAGCGAAAACCGGCCTCACGTCTGAAAACGGCCCACAGGGTGTGTTCCTGCTGGTCGGTCCGAGTGGTGTCGGTAAAACCGAAACCGCGCTGGCGCTGGCCGACGTGCTGTACGGCGGCGAAAAATCCTTAATCACCATCAATCTTTCCGAATACCAGGAGCCGCACACCGTTTCTCAGTTGAAAGGCTCACCGCCGGGCTACGTCGGTTATGGCCAGGGCGGCATCCTGACCGAAGCAGCGCGCAAACGCCCGTACAGCGTGGTGTTGCTGGATGAAGTGGAAAAAGCGCACCGCGACGTGATGAACCTGTTCTATCAGGTGTTCGACCGCGGTTTCATGCGCGACGGCGAAGGCCGTGAAATCGACTTCCGTAATACGGTGATCCTGATGACCTCCAACCTTGGCAGCGACCATCTGATGCAGCTGCTGGACGAACATCCGGAAGCGACCGAAGCGGATCTGCATGAATTGCTGCGCCCGATCCTGCTCGATCATTTCCAGCCCGCGCTGCTGGCCCGTTTCCAGACGGTGATTTACCGCCCGCTTAATGAGCCCGCCATGCGCACCATCGTGGAAATGAAGCTGTCGCAGGTCAGCAAGCGCTTACATCGACACTACGGTCTGACCACGCACATCGAAGAGAGCCTGTACGACGCGCTGACCGCCGTCTGTCTGCTGCCGGATACCGGTGCACGTAACGTCGACAGCCTGCTCAACCAGCAAATTCTGCCGGTACTGAGTCAGCAGCTACTGACCCACATGGCCGCCAGACAGAAACCACAGTCGTTATGCCTTAGCTGGAGTGAGGAAGAGGGTATCGGGCTGGAGTTTGACCGTACACAAGGAGTGCACGCATGAGCAGTAATCCCCCGATCAGATTCAGCCACAACCATCACCTGCTGTCGGTGAAGGGATGTGAAGCAGAGCTGGATGTGCTGGCCTTTGAAGGTGATGAAGCTCTGAGCACACCGTTCAGCTACCGGATTGAATTCACCAGCTGTGACCATGCCATCAGCAAAGAGATGATGCTGATGAAACCGGGCTCGCTGACGCTGCAGGCTCCGGTGAACCAGGGCTTTGGCATCAAAATGCAGCAGGCGGTGCGGGTGATTCAGGGCGTGGTGAGCGGGTTTGAGCGACTCAGCACCTCGAAAGACGAGACCTGTTATGCGCTGACGTTACAGCCACGCCTGGCACTGCTCGATCGTTCGCACCAGAACGCCATTTATCAGGACATGTCGGTCCCACAAATCGTTGAAAAAATTCTGCGTGAGCGTCACAACATGCGCGGTCAGGATTTTCTGTTCTCACTCTCAAAAGAGTACCCGCGTCGTGAACAGGTGATGCAGTACGGCGAGGATGACCTGCACTTTATTACCCGCCTGCTGGGTGAGGTGGGTATCTGGTTCCGCTTTACCACTGATACGCGCCTGAACATCGACGTGGTGGAGTTTTATGACGGTCAGCTGGGGTATGAAAAAGGCCTGACGCTGCCCTCGGTTCCGCCGTCTGGCCAGCATTCGGAAGGGGTGGACTCGGTCTGGGGCATGGAGAGCCATCATAACGTGGTGCAGAAGCAGGTCAGCACCCGCGATTACAACTACCGCCAGGCCACGGATGACATGAACACCCTGGTGGACGCGACCCGTGGCGACAATACGACTTACGGCGAGGCATACCACTATGCCGACAACTACCTGACCCAGGGCAGCGCATATGACCGCAATCCTGCCCCGGAGTCCGGGGCGTTTTATGCCCGCATTCGTCATGAGCGCTACCTGAATGGCCAGACGCAGATTCATGCCATCACCAGCTGCCCGACCCTCTCTCCGGGTCAGGTACTGAAAGTCACCGGCGGGTACGAAGTGGCAGACGTGTTTGCTCAGGGAGTGGTCATCACGGCGATGCACAGCCATGCGCGGCGGGATGAAGATTTTGGCGTCAGGTTTGACGGTATCCCGGACAGCACCGATTTTGGCTTCCGTCCTGACCCAGGCTCACGTCCGGTGATGGCCGGCACGCTGCCGGCCCGTGTCACCAGTACCACCGAAAACGACACCTACGGCCATATCGACAAAGACGGCCGCTATCGCGTCAACATGCTGTTTGACCGTGATAACTGGGAGACCGGTTTCGAGAGCCTGTGGGTGCGCCAGTCCCGCCCGTATGCCGGCGACACTTACGGTCTGCATCTGCCGCTGCTGGCGGGCACCGAAGTGGCGATTGGCTTTGAGGACGGCAACCCGGACAGGCCATATATCTCCGGCGTGCTGCATGATTCGGCGCACGGCGACCATGTCACCATCCGCAACAATAAACGCAACGTGCTGCGCACCCCGGCGAACAACAAAATTCGCCTCGACGATGAGCGCGGGAAAGAGCACATCAAGGTCTCCACCGAATACGGTGGCAAGAGCCAGCTGAACCTCGGCCATTTAGTGGACAGCGAAAAGCAGCCGCGCGGGGAAGGCTTCGAGCTGCGCACGGATTCATGGGGCGCCATCCGGGCGCAGAAAGGGATATTCATCAGCGCTGATGGCCAGGCGAAGGCGCAGGGCCAGGTGCTGGAGATGGACCCGGCGGTCAGTAATCTCAGCGATGCCCGGGAGCAAATGACCTCCATTTCAACGGATGCACAGACTGCCACCGCCAACCCGGCAGACCTGCAGGCGCAAATCAACCTACTGGAACAGCAACTGATAGACCTCAAAAAATCAGTGCTGCTACTCAGCGCGCCGGATGGAATAGCGCTGACCAGCGGCCAACATCTGCAGGTATCTGCTGGTCAGAACCTGATAGCCACAGCCGGTAAAAATGCCGACGTCAGCGTGGTGAAAAATCTGTTCATCGGGGTGGGTAATGCCCTGAGCGTGTTTGTGAGAAAGCTGGGGATCAAGCTCATCGCGAACCAGGGGCCGGTGCAGGTACAGGCGCAGAACGACCTGATGGAATTGCTGGCACGTAAAGAAATCAGCATTTTCAGCACGGAGGATGAAATCAAAATCATCGCGAAGAAGAAGATCACGCTAAATGGTGGCGGGAGTTATATCACACTGGATGTTAATGCCATTGAATCAGCGACAATGGGCGATTTCAGAACAAGAGCCGGGCATTATACCAGACAGACGCGAGCGCAGAATAAACCAACAATACCAGTGTTAGCAGCAAAAACATCTCAAGCAGATATTGATGGCTTATTAGATGAGAAAGACTGGTTTGAAATAATTTTAGTAGATGATTACGATCAACCAATCCCTTATGAACATTATCGGTTAACTACACCCGATGGTTTAGTTATGGAGGGGATGTTGGGGGAGGACGGGGTTGCACGAATTGAAAATATTTCATCCGGGGTTTGTGATGTGGTATTTCCTAATATTAAAAGGGATAGTTAACAGATGGTAGATAAAACCAATGTAACCTCTAAAAATCAAAGCGTTAAAGCTAAAACGGGTGAGCGGCATAAAGCTGTAGTCCAAAATGCATCAATGGAGATATTAATTGGTGGTCCTTATGTAAAAGACGGGGAAGATAAAACTTATGGGCATGTTGCGATAAGAGTTATTGCGTTAAAGAAGGATTATACCTATGACTACGGCCGATATGGAGCAACCCGTGGAGTCTTTAATGATGAAGGTGATGGAATAATTCGTGTTTGGTCAGATTTTTCAAAATATATAGCAGGTGAAAATTCTACAGGAAGGAAAACTGTCGGTTATGTGTTTAGCATAAAAGATGAAGATGCAAAAAAAATCATTGATCATTATAATGATTTTGTTAATGGTGCCAGTGTTGTTGCAAAAAACAAGGTGATGATATCGTATAAGACAAAATACGATTATGATGCGCTGAAAAGGAACTGCACAACGGTTAGTTTTGATGGGGCGAAAGTTGGCATTTCAGATATTGATAAGTCTCAAGCTCAATACAATAATGGACAAGGGCTTAGTATGACAGAAAAACTCGCGGCAAAGGCTTCTGGATGGCCTGGTAGAGTCTTCATGCCAGCGGATGCAGGTGCGATGTTGAAAAATAGAGATAGCCCTAAACCAGTGAAGATCAATCAGTATGGCAAGTGATTATACTAAAGTTAACGTTGCAAAATCAAAACCTTTGGTAATTTTTCATGACATATTATATGATGACTATTTGATAATCATAAGAGGTGTGGATGGGATATAAAATTAAGGTGTTAATGGTATTTTTTATATATCTCCTAATGGCTCATATTGCAAGAGGCACTCCATTGAAATCTTCTAAATTAGAGTATACAACAATTCCACTTTTGTTTGGAACTAATATGGATTATCAAGAATATTCTATATTACCACCAAAAGTAACATTAGCTCCCCAGCAGATATTTGATGAAGGATTTTCTCGTTATATATTGAAAGTTAAAGTTGAGAAAGGTTTTATTTACAATAAAAAAAATGATGAAATAATTCACCCTATTTGGTTGTCTTCTGCTTCAGATGTTGATATAGGAAGCTTGGCACTTTATCATCCCATATCAAAATCAGATCTTTTGGCAATAATAAGGAATAGTGGGATAACGCGTTCTCAATTAATAGATGTACTGAGGCGATGGGACGATGAAATCGCAAAGAAATAATTTTTTGTTATTAGTGTGCCTTTTTTCTGTTTCTTATGTTTTTATTGAAAATAAACCTTATTTTGAGGAAAATACAATGGCAGTAGATAATGAATATCTAATCACAGAAACCCCTCTTATTATCCATGATTATCGTGGTGATAAATATTCTATTTTACCCGAGGGTGTTGCTCTTTACCCCATCGTTGGCGATAATAAACCTGAAGGCGAGTATATGATTTACGTTAATTATCAATCCCTTTCTGGTGAGTTAGAGTATTCTCCGGATACTGCTGATAGCAGTATTATAAATGAATTGTACCTGTCTAAACCTCCTGCTGATTTCAAGGTGAAAGATAATAAAGTTATAACAAAAAATGATCTTGTGCATTTACTCCAAAAAAGCACGTTAACTAAAAAAGATTTTTCTGAGATAATTTCTGAGTTTGACGAGTAACTATATATTTATTGTGTGTCTTTTGATAATGGTGAGTTAAATATATTGTTATTACCAAATGATATAGTTAGATGCATTACGCTTTATGTTCTTATGAATGCTCCATGTGCTGAAGCAGGAAGAAATGATTTAAATGACTTTGGGGTGTCTACACCTTCAGGGATCGGACCTGTCAAAGGAATGGGAACAGATCAGAGCACCGCAACAGGATGTTTTGTAAATCCATATCAGTACTATTTTAATTTTTCCGTAATAATATTTAATCAGAACAGCAATATTAGTTGGAATTAATTGCGGGGATGTTAGTGAATTCAGTGTGTAAGTATATACAATCTCTTATTCATTAATACATGTCTGGTTTTTAGAACATAATTTTTCTGCCGATGTGAAGCAGAGCTCGATGTACTGGCGGTTGAAGGCGACGAGGCCCTGAGCAAACCGTTCAGCTATCTATGCTTCTGGATCTTCTGGGCAGTCTGCGGAGCATGCATGGGCTTATTCCGGATTGTGTTATACCGATAAAATTTATGGAGAATAACTACATGAAATATATTCAAATTCTTGTGTTTTTTCTTGGTGCAGCCTTGAATGTCTCCGCGTCAGAAATCAAAGAAATATTTAACCGCCAGCAACCATTAAGGATTGAAGGTGTAATGATTACACCTCAAAAAGAACTAGCATCGCTATACAGTGATGGGATGCTGCATACCGTCGGTAATAAACAATATTTCCTTTTAATTAATGGTTTTCCTTCACACCCGGGGAACCCCACAGCACAGTGCGGGGCCGGGCAGGAAATGTATGCCGATATTTACCAGGTTGAAGCAAAAAAAGCGACCAGGGTACAACGTATAATGGTTGTCAGTTGCTGGCGTTCACTGGAGTTAGATAGCTGGCAGAATCAAGAAAATTTCTCATCGATTATATGGAATAAGGACGGGGTTATATTTGACTGGATTGTGCCGCCTAAATTTACCAACCTCCGCGCACAACTGAATCTTAATACTGTTTCACCTGAACTAGTCTTTATACCCTGATTATGCCGGTAAATCTTAAAATCATTCCCCCCGCAGCTTGGCGTCCGGCTCCCATCCGTTTTGGCTACTGGTTTTCGGCTCTGGGGGCGCTGGTTGTTGTGGCTGCAGTAACAGGTCTGGCACTTGATCAGCGGGGAGAGAGTACAAAACTTTGGATATTATTTGCTGTGGCCATCATGCTGGTCTGGTTACTAGTGTTTGTTCTGAGAGTGCTATTCTGGCTGTTTCAGCACAATAATGCTGATGGCTGGGACAGTAGGCGTGAAGAAACATTATTGTGGGAGACCCGACGGGGCCGCCGGGCGCTCCAGGTCTTGCATGCAAGCGTGGATATTCCGTTACCAGAGGAACCGGGACAGACTCCGGTGACATTGTTAATGGAAGGGCCCTCAATACTCAAAAGCCAGACTGGTCGCGGTCGGGAAGACTATTGTTTACATACATTTTTTCCAACCCCTCCGACGGGGCAAGAGAGTGATGATTCACTGGAGCCAGAACAGCAGGATCTGATGGTGTTTCAGGCCCGGCTTCAGAAGCTACTGGCTGATGTTGCAATTGCACTTGCACCATTTTCCCCGAAGCAAACGCTCGCGGTGCTGTTTGAGGTCGACACCTCTATTTTGCCACGTCGTTTCATCCCGGCCTGGCATGACAGCCTGAAAGAGGCCGGCATTGCGCAGCTGATTGAATATGTTGACGGCCACGGTGCGCAGTTTATTGATGAGTGGCTTGATAACCGCATCAATGACAAATCACTACTGCTCATCATTGCTGCTCAGATCGCCCCTGAAATTCGGCAGGGAAGTGCAGAGGCAATAGTGGCGTTGCTGTTGGGCAATAGACTTACGCAGAACACGGTACCGCCACTGGCGTGGTTACACCGCCCGGAACGAACCGATCCACAATTACTTGACGAAGGCATAGCGCAGTCAGCTGACTGGGTACCCCTGGAGGCAGGGCAGGTTAAACACCTTTGGCTCAGTGGTCTGACGGTAGAGGAGGCTTCCGCCGTTATCCCGGCGATGGCGATACCGCTTCTTTCCGGCGTACCGTCACCGGCAGGCCGTCATAACACCGATCTTATCATAGGACATGCTGGTTGCGTGTCCCCGTGGTTGGCCGCAGCCGTAGCGACCCTTGCTGCGCAGCAGACCGACTCCACGCAACTGGCTATCAGCGCCGATCGTGGCACCGGGGCACTCTGGGTACAGGCCATTACCCCGTCTGATTCAGGGGTAAACAGGGAGCATAAATTGTGAAACATATTTTCACGCTTGTTTCACAGCAGGTTGTTCCTCTGGGTTTTCATTACGTTTTTAATGGCTGGGGTGCCCTTTCTGAGCTGGCTTGTCTTGCAGCACCCTGATGCGCTGGGTCTGATGGCTGGCACGGCCACTGGCAGATGAGACTGTTTGTGGCTACCCGACTGGGGATTTCATTCACCGTGCTGGTGTTTCTGCAAACTCACTTTGGCGGGCTAAGTGAGTTTAAGCAGCATCTTGCCCATGCGTCCACCGACGAAGAAGCGAAATCGATCAATTCGCCACAGTGGCTCTCTCGCTTTCATACAATATCGCCCGTGACATGCGCGAACATCTCCTCTCAGCTTACAGCTTCGTCTGGTGTTCAAAAGTCCGTCTGCTGCTGGTTGGGGGGGATGTGGATTAGCTGCGTGAGCACAATTGGGCTGAAGGCCACGGCTAGGTGCTAATTTCCGGGGGAAGGGGACCCTAAAGCGGAGCCGGATACGGGAAGAAATGGAGCTGTATGCACTGGCTGAATGGGGCCGCAGGCAGCAGAAACGGCGTTATGTGCAGACAGAAGTGCAGACACGCATGAAAGTAAAAAAGTAAGGATAACGCGATGGCGGTTGGACATTTTTTGTTTCAGGATGACAAGACAAGCTGCGGTGGGGTGATCACAGAAGGAATGCCCGCTCACATGCATTTTGGGAGATTGCAGGCCTGCGAGGAGCACAGCGTAACCTGTGGTAAACACCCCGGTCTTTTTAAAATTATGGGGGGCTTACCTGACGATTTTATTCATGGTCGCCGTATCGCCGGTACGCTGCATAGCAGAAGTACCTGCCCGTGCCGGGCTGAATTTATTCCATCGATATACACCGACACATATGAATTTATTCCCCAATAGAGCAAAGGCGGTCATAACTTCGCCGAACCGGATAATCCTGTCAATGTCGGGCCATCGGTATTCGCAGCGAGGCCGTACTTCTGATCGTGTCGTGGTAATACACACCAGTCAATACGGCTAGGGTCAGTGGAGGCGATAAGCGGAGTGCTACAGGGAAACTGCCTGGCACAGGACGTTCTTCCGCCGCTTGTCTTCCTTCACTGCCCTGAAATCGGTGAAGGTTAGGTGGATGCACTGCACTCTGCCATGCTCTTCTGGGGACCGGCTAATGCTGAAATGCCAAATAACCTTTGGCTCAGTGGTGCGGCTGCTGAAATCGAAGTGTATGCCACGCTGATGAAAACCATCGATGCTAAGGGCCTGAAAAGTATTGACTCGTTGATGGGGCTTCACAGCTTTCATTATTTTCTGGGGGATGCAGGTAACGCTGCACTCTAGCTTGCTTTGGCTGTTGCCACACAATCAATACAATAACTGGCACACCATTTACTGGTATGTCGTGAACACAAATGGAAAGGTCTGGAATATGGTTGTATCCCCTGTGACTTCTGCTAAGGAGGGTGAGGCATGAGGCGATTTTTCTCGCTGTTTAAGAAACCGGAAATTGTATTCTGGCTTATGGTGTTAATAGTGCTAGTCGGTAGTATTGTTGTGGTGGGCATCGTTTACTGGCGACCTGAAAGGCTACAGCTCACCAGGGATACTTCTGTCTGGTATACCTGGCTGAGCGGTACTGTGGCAGCAAGCATTGCTTTGGTCGTAATGGGCATCTTTCTGTTCTTTGGTGCTCGCGCTGAAGGTAAGCGCAGTTTCAGTAAAGAGCTGCAACACGCGCAGGGTGATGATGTTAAGGTGTCTCCAAAGAAAGAGGCGGTGCCCGTATCTGCTACGGTGACGATCAGTCAACAAATTCGCGCCTACCTTCGCCGTCGATATACCTTCTTCTGGCACCAGAAAACCCGTCTGTTGTTAATCACCGGCGATGAGGCGGCAATCGAACAGCTGGTACCTGGCCTGCAGGAAAACCAGTGGCTCGAAGGCAACCGCACGGTCCTGATTTACGGCGGCAGCTTGGCCTCAGACATCGACAGTGATAAATACACCGCGCTGCGTAAACTGCGTCGCGGGCGCCCACTGGACGGCATTGTTCGCGTCATGCCGCAGTCGCTTAATCTGACCCCGCAAATCAGCGACAACGATTTACGCGGACTGGAAAAAATCAGTGAACTGCTCCGTTATTCCGCCCCGGTCTGGCTATGGCAACTGTGTGACAGCAAGTGGTCGCAGGCAAAACGCACTGAACAGCCGGTAGGGGCCAGTTTCCCGCTGCGTGCTGAGCCTGACGATATTACCCGCCAGCTTGAGCTGATGCTGCCGGCCCTGCGAACGCAGGGGGTGAGTCAGGTCACTGAGAACAACAGACACGACTTCCTGCTGCGCCTGGGCCAGCACCTCAAAGACGGCGGCATCGCCCGCTGGGCTCAGCAACTGGTGCCATGGCTGTCTGCCTCACAGCAGCGCGTTCCGCTGCGAGGCCTGATGTTCAGCCTGCCGGAGAATAAACCCGCCGCTATCGCAGGAGAGACAGCCGGTGCCGCACCTGCCGACGCTGAGAAATATATCCCGGAATCACAACGCCATGCGCTGATCCTGCCGGTAACCTGGCAGGGCATTGTAGATGACTGCACCCGCGTGCGTGGTCGCCGTGTCGGTATGGCCTGGGAACAGACGCTGGCCTGGACGCTGATGGCCATTATCGGTGTCTGGGGGGCGGGAACGCTGCTGTCGTTTGCGGTCAACCGTCTGCAGATTGTCTCCGTGGCGCAGCAGGCGCATGCTCTGGTGGAGCATCCTTCCGTATCGGATTACCAGCTGACGGCCCTGCATACGCTGCGTAATCACGCCGGCCGCCTGCAGCACCGTATTCAGGAAGGCGCACCCTGGTATCAGCGCTTTGGTCTCGATCATAATCAGCAGCTGCTGAGTGCGATGCTGCCGTGGTACGGCGTGGTGAGCAATCGGCTGATCCGCGATCCGGCTAATACTGCTCTTACGCAAAAGTTGAACGCGCTGGCAAATTCTGCACCGAACAGCGACCTGCGCGCTCAATTGGCGAAACCAGGTTATGACCAACTGAAGGCCTGGCTGATGATGTCTCGTCCGGATAAAGTCGATGGTGCGTTCTATGCGCAAACCCTGAAAACCGTGCAGCCGACTCGGATGGGTATCTCCACCGGACTGTGGCAGAGCCTGTCGCCGGATTTATGGGCCTTCTATATCTCCGAATTACCAAAACAGCCGCAGTGGAAAATCACGCCAGATTCGCAGTTGGTAAGCCAAAGCCGTCAGGTGTTGTTGCAGCAGATTGGCCGCCGCAATGCAGAAAGCACGCTGTATGAAAATATGCTCAAATCCGTGCGGCGTAACTTTGCCGATGTATCGCTGGAAGACATGACCAGCGGCACTGATGCCCGCCGCCTGTTCACCACTGATGAAGTGGTACCGGGCATGTTCACCCGTCAGGCGTGGCAAGGTGGGATTCAGCA
>ERZ1673704.553-NODE-553-length-24606-cov-6.627754_pt1 | contig 24606 bp, 15 predicted proteins | sample MGYA00580234_ERZ1673704 | MGnify/ENA primary metagenome ERZ1673704 (study PRJEB41218, sample SAMN15661757) | gut metagenome | host: Homo sapiens | place: Canada: London | collected 2015-08-20/2019-03-30 | study: EMG produced TPA metagenomics assembly of...
CCGGCTATCCGCTGACCTTTCTGACGATGCTGGCGGTGTCGCTCATCATCAGCGCGATGAACACCAAGATCAAAAAGCAGGAGCGGCTGCGCACGGAGGCCGAGCGCGAGACGATGCGCGCGAATCTGCTGCGCGCCATGTCGCACGATATCCGCACGCCGCTCACGAGCATCGTGGGCAATACCTCCGCCATTTTGGAAAACGGAGACACGCTCTCGACCGAGCAGCAAAGAGAGCTGCTGCGCGACGTCAACGAGGACGCCCAGTGGCTCATCCGCATGGTGGAGAATCTGCTCTCCATTACCCGCATCTCGGGCGAGCAGACGGCCATCAGCAAGGAATATGAGGCGGCGGAGGAGATCCTCGCGGCATCGGTCCACAAATTCGAAAAGCGCTTCAAAAGCAACATCCGCATCGCAGTCGAGGTGCCGCAGGAGGTCGTGCTCGTCCCGATGGACGCGACGCTCATCCAGCAGGTACTGCTCAACCTGATGGAAAATGCAGTGCTGCACGGCGAGAGCACGACGGAGCTGCGGCTGAGCGTGGAGCACATCGGCGACGAGGCATGCTTCACGGTCAGCGACAACGGGCTCGGCATTCCGCGCGAAAGACTTGCGACGCTCTTCGACGGCTCGCTTTCCGGCGAGAAGGGCGGCGGCTTTGATATGAAGAAAAACATGGGCATCGGTCTTTCCGTCTGCCAGACGATCGTCAAGGCACACGGCGGCAGGATCACCGCAGAAAACAGGCCGGAGGGCGGCGCACAGTTCCGCTTCTACCTGCCGCTCAAGGAGGAAAAAGAGGATGAAGATCAGGGATAAGGTATTGATCGTCGAGGACGAGCAGAACATCAAGAATTTCATGTCCACCATTCTGGCCGCCAACGGCTTCGACACGCTCATGGCGGGCAGCGCGAAGGAGGCGCTGTCGATGATCTCGTCGCATTGTCCCGACCTGATCATCCTTGACCTCGGTCTTCCCGACATGGACGGCATGGAGGTGCTCAAGCAGGTGCGGGCCTGGTCGAGCGTGCCGGTCATCGTGGTCTCCGCGCGCACGCACGAGGGCGACAAGGTCGCGGCGCTCGATCTCGGCGCGGACGATTACATCGAAAAGCCCTTCGGGACGAGTGAACTGCTTGCCCGCATCCGCACGGCCATCCGCCATACGCGCACGGGCCTTGACAATGACTCTATCGCGCAGTCCGGCAAGTATACGGTCCGCGACCTGACCATCGACTACGACAAGCACCATGTCCTCATGCGCGGGGAGGACGTTCACCTCACGCTCAACGAGTTCAAGATCGTGGCGCTGCTGGGCAAATACGCCGGTAAGGTGCTGACCTACGATTTCCTCATCCGCGAGATCTGGGGCCCCAAGGCCAAGGCGGACAATCAGATCCTGCGCGTCAACATGGCGAACATCCGCCGCAAGATCGAGAAGAATCCCGCCGCGCCCGAGTACATATTCACCGAGATCGGCGTGGGCTACCGGATGCTCGAGAATGAGTAAAAAATGATAAAAACCGCCCGAAGGCGGTTTCTATACCAGGGGACGAGAGTCCCTCCACACAATCACGCAGACAGCTCTTGCCGAAGGCTCGGCAAGAGCTGCTTGCGTTTTTTACGTCATGCTGAACAGCGTTGCGGCGACCTGCGCTCGGGTGATGGGCTCAGTGGGGTGGATACCGCCGTCGGCGTAGCCGGAGAGCGCGCCGATCGCGCAGAGCGTATTGATGTGCTCGCGCGCCCAGTCCGCGATGGCGTCGCTGTCGGTGAAGCTCCACTCCGGCGCGGCGTAGCCCAGCTCAAGGAGACGGCCGAGCATCGTCAGCGCCTCCTGACGGCTGATGGTCGCGGTGGGGAGGAAGCAGAGCCGGCCGTAGCCGTCGTAGCTGCCCTTCGTTACGCCGAGGGCATACATGGCGCGCACGCCGTCCTTCGCCCAGTCGGCGATGCTGCCGTTGTCGGCGAAGGGCAGCTCAACGGAGGAAGTGTCCTGCGCGGGCGCGAGCCAGCGGCAGAGCAGCACGGCAAATTCCTGACGGGTGATGGGGCTGTCGGGATTGAAGTTCCCAAGATCGTCGCCGGTGGTGACGCCGCTCGCCTTCAGGAAGCTCACGGCGGCGTTGGCCCAGTGGCCGTCCGTATCGGGGAAGGCGGCGGACAGCTCCGACGGGGTGATGCTTATGCCGGTGCGGGCGAGGCTGCCGCTCGCGTCGCCGGCGATGACGGCGATGCGGTGCGCCTTGCCGTCCGCGGCAGGCAGCGCGGCGTGGAGCGCGCCGGTCTGGTGGTCGTAGGTGAAGCTGAGCGCTTTGCCGTCGAGCGTTACGCGCAGCGTGGCGAGTGAGCCGCCGTCCACGGCGTCAAAGACCTTGCCGGTCAGGGCCGTGCCGTCCTCGGAGAGGGAGACGGAGATCTCCGGCGCGGCGGTATCGCTCATGCCCTCGCGGGCCGCGACGAGCTGATCGAGGTACAGCGTGCCGCTCAGAGCCGACGGCAGGCGCAGGGCGAAGCCGGTGATGCTCGCGGCTTTGTCGGGGAGGGTAAAGGTGAGCTGCTGCCAGCCGGTGAAGTCGATCACGGCAGCGTTCGTTTCGCCCGCATCGGTCGTGAGGGCGAGCGTCTCGCGCTGTCCATCGCCGTAGACCCAGAGCGTTACACGGTCATAGCCGGAGGGGACGGCGTAGGTTCGCTCCACGCTCAGAAGGAGCTTCTCCGCGTTCTCGGGGACGTTCTCGGCGCGATAGTCCCAGCGTGCGGAGGCGGAGCCGAAGCGGACGAAGCTCTTGTCGGTATTTTGGGTCAAGACGGTCTGCTCGCCCTCGAAGCCGTCGAGCAGGACCAGAGGATCGGAGGTGACGTAAACAGGGATGGTGCGCGTGGTCTCGCCCGCGCGGACGGTCAGGCTGCCGTAGGCGGCATGGCCGGCGGCGGTAAAGACGCCGTTTTCATCAACCGTGCCGACGCCGCCCTCGGTGGTCCAGGTGAAGCAGGTGTTCTGCGCGAGCAGGGAGAGGTGGTTTTGATAGGCCTGCGCGGTCAGCTCGACGCTTGCGCCGGGGGAGACGCGCAGCTCGGTGAGCGTGCCGCTCTTGCTGAGACGGATCTCGTCCGGCGTCTCGATCACGCGGAGCTCGGCGGTGGTGTACTTGCCGCCGACCTTTGCGCCGACGGTCACGGTGCCGGCGGTTTTCGGCGCGGTCAGGACCGTATTGCCCAGCTCGTCGGTCCGCACGCTGCCGCGGTCGCTTGCGATGGAGACCTCCTTATCCATGGGAAGGTAATTCGTATCGATGGCGGCGGCGCGGAGCAGGACCTGCGCACCCGCGAGCACGCGGTCGCTTTCCGTGCGCAGCGCGATGTGGTCGAGCGTGCCGCTCGGCTCATTCGACGCGACAAGGAAGATGTGGTTCGTCACGGCGCGCAGGCTGCCCTCGGAGGGGGTGTTGTAGACGCCGGCATTGCTGTCCTCCGGCAGCGTGACGCACAGAGTCGTCGAGCCGCCGCCGTCCAGGCTCAGCGCGGTCACGCAGCCGAGCTCGATCATGCGCTGCGCGACCTGCGTCTGGCTCGCGCCGATGGAGTAGCCCTTCCGGCGGCCGTCGATGGTGTAGAGCACAAGGCTGCCGTCGGCCTTTTGACCGATGGCGGTGCGCGGCGCGGCGCCGGTCGCAAGCCCCTTGCAGACCTCGCCGTTCTCCACGAGCTGATAGAGCGCGCCGATCATGTAGTCCACGTCGTTCCAGCCCTCGTCCGCCGCGCGGACGGTGACGGTCAGCGTGTCGCCGACCGCGAGCGCACGCAGCAGAGCGAGGTTCTCCTCGCCGGAGAGGAGGTTCGCCGTCAGGACGTATTTGCCCTCGCTCACGGCGGTGTCGGTGGCCTCGGGCAGGATCTCGTCCACGGTGAGCGTCAGCGTTTCGCCGATGCTCAGGCGGCCGTCGACCGCCGAGCAGACCACATCATAGCCCGCGGCGTTGGTGCCGGTGGAGCGGCGGGCGTTGAAATCGTAGGTGTAGAGGTAGATGCCGCCGTAGGAGTAGCGCACCTGATTGACGGCGGCAATGGAAAAGGACGTGTTGGCGCTCTCGACCTGCATTGCCAGCGCCGGAGCGCCGAGGATGGCTGTGCCGTCCGCGCGGAAGCCGACGGCATAGTTGCTCGCGGAGGCGACGCGCAGCACGCCATCGGTCATCACCGTGCCGAGCGGCGCGCCGTTGAGCGTATCGTAGTAGTCGCCGTTGATGCCTGCGACCACACGCAGGCCCTGCTCCTCCAGCCGCTTGGCGGCGGCGGAGACGGTGCTCGTCGCGGTGGTGTAATCGCCGTAGGTGACGATGGGCGTCACGCTCGTGTTCGGCGTGTAGACGACGTAGTTTTCCTGCCGCAGGTCGGAGAAGGTGTTGCTCCAGAACGTGCCCTCGCCGAGCTCGGTGCCGCGGTTGAGCGTTGTCGAGCGCAGGTCAAGGTCGTCGCCCAGCGCTTCGGAGGCGAGCGCCGTCGGCGCGAGCGTCAGCAGCAGGGTGAGGGATAAGAGAAAGGCGGTGCATTTGCGGGACAGTGCTTTCATAATGATCTCCTTTTGAAATACGGCACATACCTGTTTTTGCTATGCTTTTGCACAGCAAAAGTTGACATAACGTTACTATACCATGACGGCCCTTAAAAGTAAAGACGAAGAAAGGCGGAAAAAAGTTCCGTCAAGGCTCCATTGTTTCCAAAAGATCGACAAGGATGGCGTTGGAGACCAGAAAGCCGCGGGGTGTGAGGGCATAAAAGCCGCCGGAAAGATGGGCGAGGCCGTGGGCTTCACAATTCCAGAGGATGCGCCGCGCGGCTTCCGGCAGCGTATCCGCGGCGACGCCGCGGGTCGTGCGGAGCGCGAGCATGACGCGCTCGGTCTCCCGCTCACGCGCCGAGGGTGCGGAGCACTCGGAATAGACGGTGTGTCCCGCAAGGTAGGCGTCGAGATCGTGCGCGAGCGCAAAGCGCTCGCCGCCGAAGTCACTGTGCGCGCCGGGGCCGAAGCCGAGGTATTCCGCGAGCGTCCAGTAGCGGCTGTTGTGGCGGGACGCCCGTCCCGGGCGGCAGAAGTTGGAGATCTCATATTGCTCATAGCCCTGCCGTGCGAGAAGCCCGACTGCGGAGAGGTACATATCCGCCTGCGTGTCGTCGTCCGGCAGCGTGAAGCGCTCACGCCGCGCAAAGAGCGGCGTGCCCTCCTCGACCTTCAGCCCGTAGCAGGAAAGATGCTCGGGCGCGAGCGCGAGCGCGGCGTCAAGGTTTGCCTGCCAGCGCGTCATCGTCTGCTCGGGCAGACCGTAGATGAGGTCGAGGCTCAAATTGTCAAAGCCCGCGGCGCGGGCGTTCTCCACCACGCGGACGGTCTGCGCGTGCGTGTGGACGCGCCCGATGCGCCGCAGCTCCGCATCGTCCGCGGACTGCATCCCGAGCGAGAGGCGGTCGAAGCCTGCATCGTGCAGCTGCCGCAGGGCGGAAATATCCTGCGCGCTGTCGGGGTTGGCCTCGAGCGTGATCTCCGCGCCGGGGGCGACGCGGTAGCTTTGAAAAACCGCGTCCAGAAGGCGGCACAGGCGGTCGGGGCCGAGATAGCTCGGCGTGCCGCCGCCGAAGTAAACGGTGTCTACGGTGCAGTCCGCCGCGCGCTCCCGCCACGCGGCGAGCTGCGCGGTCAGCGCGGAGACGTAAGCGTCCATCTGTCCCTCGGCGCGCGGCAGGGAGTAGAAGTCGCAGTAAATGCACTTCGCCTTGCAGAACGGAATGTGGATGTAAAGCCCAAGTGAGCGCATGGTATCACCTCGCGTCCATTGTAGCCGATTTTGCGGGGAAAGGCAACGATGGATAAAAATACTCCCGCTGGAAATGCTATGCCAAAAGGAGTGATCTTATGGATATGTCACCGCAGGAATATCAGGCGTATATCAAGGAAAGGGCGCCGAAGTCGCCCATCTGGAAGGATACGGCGCTCGCCTTTCTGATCGGCGGCGCGATCTGCGTGCTCGGTCAGCTCATTTTGGACGGCTACAGGTCCTTCGGGCTCGACAAGACCGACGCGGGCACCGCGACCTCCGTCACGCTTATCTTTTTAGCGGCGCTGACCACGGGGCTGAACCTGTATAATTCCCTTGCCCGCTTCGCGGGGGCGGGCACGCTCGTGCCGATCACGGGCTTTGCCAATTCCGTCGTCTCGCCCGCCATCGACTTCAAGGCCGAGGGCATCATCACCGGCATGGCGGCAAAGATGTTCGTCATCGCGGGGCCGGTGATCGTGTTCGGCACGCTTGCGAGCGTCGTGTACGGCGTGGTGCTGATGCTGATGGGATAGGAAAAAGCGCGGCGGGGCCGCGCTTTTCTCTTGCGCCGCGCCGCACGATATTCTATAATGTTGCCATCGAATCAAACAACGGAGGATGGCACGATGTACGAAAACGGTAAGATCTACATGGGACTTGCGGACGGCGCGCGCGTGGAGCTTGCGCTCAATATGTGCAACCGCCACGGCCTGATCGCGGGCGCGAGCGGCACGGGCAAGACCATCACGATGAAAGTGATGGCCGAAAGCTTTTCCGACGCGGGCGTGCCGGTGTTCCTGTGCGACGTCAAGGGCGATGTCGCGGGCATCTGCGCCCCCGGCGTGAGCAGCGAGGGCATGGAAAAGCGCATCGACCGCTTCGGTCTGCGCGGCAGCTTTGCCTACAAGGGCTATCCCGCGACCTTCTGGGACATTTATCAGACCGGCGGCCACGCCGTCCGCGCGACAGTGAGCGACATGGGGCCTGAGCTTTTGTCCCGCATCCTCGGCCTCACGCCCGCGCAGGAGGGCATCCTGCACATCATGTTCCGCATCGCGGATGACAAGGGGCTGCTGCTCCTCGATCTCAAGGACCTGCGCGCCATGCTGAACTACGTCAGTGAGCACCGCGCGGAGTACATGATGACCTACGGCAACATCACGCCGCAGTCCGTCGCGGCGATCCTGCGCGCGCTGCTGCCGCTCGAGCAGCAGGGCGGCGACCTCTTCTTCGGCGAGCCGCCGCTCGACATCTATGACTGGATGCGCACCGACGCGGACGGCCGCGGCATGGTCAACGTGCTCGACTGCGTGAAGCTGGTGCAGAACCCGACGCTCTACGCGAGCTTCCTTTTGTGGATGCTCTCGGAGCTGTTTGAGAGCCTGCCCGAGGCGGGCGATCTGGAAAAGCCCAAGCTGGTGTTCTTCTTCGACGAGGCGCACACGCTCTTCCGCGACGCGCCGGCGGTCCTCGTGCAGAAGATCGAGCAGACCGTTAAGCTCATCCGCTCGAAGGGCGTGGGCGTGTTCTTCGTGACGCAGAGCCCGAGCGACATTCCCGACGCGGTGCTCGCGCAGCTCTCCAACCGCGTGCAGCACGCGCTGCGCGCCTATACGCCCGCCGAGCTGAAGGCTGTGCGCGTCGCGGCGCAGGCGTTCCGCGCCAGTCCCGCCTTCCGCGCGGAGGATGCCATTATGGAGCTGGGTGTCGGCGAGGCGCTGACCTCGTTTTTAGATGAACAGGGCGTGCCGACCATCGTGCAGCGCACAAAGATCGTCTGCCCGCAGAGCCTTATGGGCCTGCCCGAGCCGATGGCGCGCATGAAGACCATGCTGCATGACGGCATGGAGAAGTACGACGACGCGGCGGACAATCTCTCTGCCTACGAGGTGCTGACCGAGCAGGCGGATGCCGCGGCGCTGCAAAAGCAGCAGGAGGAGGACCGCCTCGCGCAGGAAAGGCTGGCTGCGGAGCAGGAGAAGCAGCGCGCCAAGGAGGAGGCCGCCGAGGAAAAGCGCCGCCAGAAGTTAGAGGACGAGGAGCGCAGGCGCGCGCAGAAGTTAGAGGATGAGGAGCGCCGCCGCGCACAAAAGCTGGAGGACGAGGCGCGCCGGAGGGCGGAGAGGGCCGCCGAGGCCGAGCAGAAAAAGCTCGAGCGGCAGCGCGAGCGTGAGGCTGCCGCGGCAAAGAAAAAGGCCGAGCGGCTCCAGTCCAAAATCGAGACGCAGCTCGTCTCCGCGGGTGGGCGGATCCTCAGGCGCGGGCTTCTGGGCATTTTGAAACGGTAAATAGAGAGAAAGGCGTGCCGTCCGGCACGCCTTTCTCAGTGCGGTTTACTTGTTTGCCATGCGATAGACGGCGAGGATGCCGTCGTAATCGAGCGGGCAGAACTTGCCGACAACGCGGGTGTGAAAGAAGGTGCAGCGCTCGGCAAGCTCGCGCAGATGCTCCTCGCTGAGCATGCCGATGCCGAGCTCGGTGAAGGTGGTCGGCATATCAATGGAGCGGAAAAACTCCTCGGTCGTGTCGATGGCGCGGAGGGCAAGGTCACGGTCGCTCTCGCCGTCCTTGCGGGTAAGGCGCCAAACGGCCTCGCCGTAGTGCGCGAAGCGCGCGGGATCGGTGTCCACCACATAGCGCGCCCACTGCGGCCACATGACCGAGAGCGTCGCGCCGTGCGCGGCGTCGAACATACCGGAGAGCTCGTGACCGAACTGGTGCACGGAGAAGTCCTTCACGCCGCCGAGGCCCGTGAGGTTGTTGTGCGAGAGGGAGCCGGCCCACATGATCTCGCTCATAGCGTCATAATTGTGACTGTCCTGCATGGCGACGCGGCCCGCGTCGATCACCGTGCGCAGCAGGCCCTCGGCGATCTCGTCGGTCATGCGGTTGGAGGGATGGCCGGGGTTGAAATAGCGCTCAAGCGTGTGCATCATGATGTCCACCACGCCGCAGCCGACCTGATAGCGCGGGAGCGTATAGGTCAGCTCGGGGTCCATGATGGCGAAGAGCGGACGCTGCAGATCGGTGTTCAGACCGCGCTTGAGCGTCGTCTCATCGTTCGTGAGCACGGCGCTGTCGCTCGTCTCGCTGCCGGCGGCGGAGATGGTCAGCACCGCGCCGAGCTTGCTCGTTTTGGTGAGCGCCGCCTTCTTGCTCCAGAAATCCCAGATGTCCGTTTCGGGGTTGGCAACGCCGTGGGCGATGGCCTTGGACGTGTCCATCACGCTGCCGCCGCCGACGCCGAGAATGAAGTCCGCGCCGAAGGCGAGCGCCTTCTGCACGCCCTCGCGCGCGTGGGACAGGCGCGGGTTGGGCTGCACGCCGCCGAAGCTCATGTGCTCAAGCCCTGCGTCGGTGAGCGTCTGCTCAATGCGCGCGATCAGCCCGCTCTTCACGGCGCTGTGGCCGCCGTAGACGATAAAGACCTTCGTGCCGCCGAAGTGCTTGACCGCCTCGCCGACCTTTGCCTCCGCGCCCTTGCCGAAATAGATCTTAGTCGGGCAGTAAAATTCAAATGCCTGCATGGAATGGGTCCTCCTTGCCTGTGTGCGGAATGGAGCGCACGCGGATTTTCTGCGCCTATGGTAGCACACCTGCGCGCACATTGCAAGAGGTCGAAGGGGAGAGAAAAAGCACATTTTTTGCGTGATTTTGTGTTGACATAATGAATGTGGATAACTCTGTGGAAACTGTGAATAACCCTGATTTTACAAGAAATTTACAGGTTGACGCTCGATTATTTTTTGACCGATACAAAAACTATTTGAGAATGCTGCGCGAGTTTTTAACAAGCGCGGAGCGCGGCGCGGGAGCGCATCAAAACACTTGCTATTGTGGGACGGAGCGGCTATAATATACAAGGAATAGTATCCTATGGAAACGGAGAAGACAAATGGCAAAGGCAGGAAAGAATTACGGCAACGAGAGCATTTCCCTACTCGAGGGCGCGGAGCGCGTGCGCAAGCGCCCGGGCGTTATCTTTGGCTCGGACGGACTGGACGGCTGCGAGCACGCGGTGTTCGAGATCCTCTCGAACTCCATCGACGAGGCGCGCGAGGGGCACGGCAAGGTCATCACGCTCACGCATTACGCCGACGGCAGCATCGAGGTGGAGGACAACGGGCGCGGCTGTCCCGTGGACTGGAACCCCAAGGAAAAGCGCTACAACTGGGAGCTCGTGTACTGCGAGCTCTACGCCGGCGGCAAGTACAACAATCTCGACGGCGACAACTATGAATATTCCCTCGGCCTCAACGGCCTCGGCGCCTGCGCGACGCAGTACGCCTCGCGCTACATGGATGTGACCGTCTGGCGCGACGGGAACAAATATTCCCTCCACTTTGAGCGCGGGCAGATCACCGGCAAAAAGGGCGAGGAGCTGAAGATCGAGCCGACCGACCGCGGCAAGAGGACCGGCACGCTCACGCGCTGGCTGCCCGATCTCGACGTGTTTACTGATATCAATATCCCCGCGTCGTATTTTACCGACGTGCTGCGCCGACAGGCGGTCGTCAACGCGGGCATCACCTTCCGCTTCCGCAATGAGGTGGGCGGGAAATTCGAGACGCAGGAGTTCCTCTACGAAAACGGCATTGTGGACTATGTGACCGAGCTGGCCGGAGAGGGCGCGCTGACCACGCCCGTTTTCTGGGAGACGGAGCGCCGCGGCCGCGACCGCGAGGATAAACCGGAGTACAAGGTCAAGCTCTCGTGCGCCTGCTGCTTTTCCAACCGCGTGAACGTCATCGAGCACTACCACAACTCCTCGTGGCTCGAGCATGGCGGCGCGCCGGAAAAGGCGACCAAGACCGCCTTCGTCTACGCCATCGACAAATATCTCAAGGACAGCGGCAAGTATCAGAAGAACGAGAGCAAGATCACCTGGCAGGACGTGGAGGACTGCCTCGTGCTGGTGTCCAACAACTTCTCCACGCAGACGAGCTACGAGAACCAGACGAAGAAGTCCATCACGAACAAATTCGTGCAGGAGGCGATGACGGACTTTTTGAAGTCCCGCCTGGAGACCTACTTCATCGAGAACCGCGTCGAGGCGCTCAAGATTGCCGAGCAGGTGCTCATCAACAAAAGAAGCCGCGAGAGCGCGGAAAAGCAGCGGCTGAACATCAAGAAAAAGCTCTCCGGCAATATCGACATTTCCAACCGCGTGCAGAAGTTCGTGGACTGCCGCACGCGCGACGTGTCCCGCCGCGAAATTTATATCGTTGAGGGCGACAGCGCTCTCGGCAGCGTCAAGCTCTCACGCGACGCGGAATTTCAGGGCATCATGCCCGTGCGCGGCAAGATCCTGAACTGCCTCAAGGCCGACTACGCCCGCATTTTCAAGAGCGAGATCATCACCGATCTTCTGAAGGTGCTCGGCTGCGGCGTGGAGGTGCAGGGCAAGGCGGTCAAGGAGCTCAACGCCTTCGACCTCAACAATCTACGCTGGAGCAAGGTCGTCATCTGCACCGATGCGGACGTGGACGGCTTCCAGATCCGCACGCTGATCCTGACGATGATCTACCGTCTCTGCCCCACGCTCATCCGCGAGGGCTACGTCTACATCGCGGAAACGCCGCTCTTTGAGATCAACTGCGGCGACAAGACGTGGTTCGCCTACTCCGACAAGGAGAAGAACGACATCGTAAAAACGCTTGAGGGCAAGCGCTATAAGGTCGACCGCTCCAAGGGCCTCGGCGAGAACGACCCGGAGATGATGTGGCTGACGACCATGAACCCCGAAACGCGCCGTCTCATCAAGGTCATGCCCGAGGACGCGGAGGCGACCGCGCAGGTATTCGATCTGCTCCTCGGCGACAATCTGCAGGGCCGCAAGGACCATATCGCAGAGAACGGCTACAAGTATCTGGAACTGGCGGACATTTCGTAGGAGGGCGGAAAACGGGGCAAAGCCCTTGCAAAAGAGCGGCGTTTATGGTACGCTGAAGGAACAGGATACCCAATGGACCCACACAGGGAAGGAGAATGGAAAAATGAAAAAACTGATCGCTCTTCTGCTGGCGCTGATGTTGGCGCTGGCGCTGGCCGTCCCCGCAAGCGCGGCGGGCGAGGATATTGGCATCATCGGCGGAGCCGACGGTCCGACCTATATTCTCGTCAGCGCCGATCCGAAGGCTGCCGCGACGGTTTCAAAGGAACAGCGCGAGCAGAACATCAAGGAGCTCGGCGGCGTGGCCGGGCAGGTCAATGTGCTGCTGGGCGACCGATGCATTGCTTTCACCGACGCGGTGCCCGAGGTGAAGAACGGGCGCACGATGGTGCCGCTGCGCGCCGCGCTGGAGGCGATGGGCGTAAGGATCGAATTTGACCAGGCCACCAAGACCGCCATCGTAACGGGTGAGAAGGCGAGCTTTACCCATGTTGTCGGCAGCGACGTCATCACGCGCGCCGACGGCTCGACGGTGAAGATGGACGTCCACTCCTATGTGACGCCCTCCAACCGCACGATGGTGCCGGTACGCTTCTTCTCGCAGGTGCTCGGCTACGACGTGTTCTGGGACAACGGCTACCGCATGGCGTTCCTGCTCGACGAGGAGACCTTCGCGGAGAAGGTGGACAGCCGTCTCACCATTCTCAACGGCTATCTGGCCGGAAATGCGAAGCGCTTTGACGCCTCCAAGAATTATAAGGAGGATGTGACCCTCTCCGGCACGGTCAAGGTCATCGACTCCATCAAGGGCGACCGCAGCTATCCGTATTCCGGCAAGGCGTCCGTGCTGCTGGGCAAGGACGGCATGAGCATGAGCCTGAGCGCCGACCTCAGCGATCTGGCGGAGTATTTTGAGAGCCTTGCCGGCGAGCCGTTGCCGGAGGCCTATCGCGCGGCGTTCATCAAGCCGGAGCTGGAGGCTGTTTTCTCTGACAAGCTATACTTCCGATCCCCGCTCTTTGACGCACTGATGGCGGAGGTAGACGGCACACAGGCCGTTTCCGGCGCATGGTATGCGACAGACGCTGTGATGAGCTTCGGCGCTCTCTACGAGTCGATGTACGGCGGCAATGAGGACTACACCGTCGGCAAAGCCCTCTATGCCGCGATGAAGCAGGGCGACGCGAACGGGTTCTATGAGAGCTGGAGCGGTACGGAGCAGCTTGCCGCCGCCGCGGTCGAGATGTTCGGCGACGAGACCTTCACCAGGTCGGGCAGCAGCTACAAGTGGCACTTCGGCAAGGAGGAGCTTGCGAAGCTGCTGACGGAAGCGGGCATGGATGCGGAAACGGCCCAGGGCTTTATCACGGACATCGGCATCGACGAGCTAAGCATCGATATGACGCTCCGCAGCGACGGCAGCGTGGAGCTCAAGTACACAGCGTCGACGAGCGTCAATGAGGAAGCGGCGCTTCGCATCGACTACACGCTCGCCGGCAACAGCAGTCGTATGACCGCCAAGGGAACGGTGCAGGTGCGCAACGTCTGCGACGTGACCTTTGACGCGGCGGTCAGCGTCCGCGCGACGAGCGAAAAGCCGCTCACGGCTCCGCCCGCAGGCGCGACGATCATCACGCTCCCCCCAGTAATGCCGATCGCGGCATAAAGAAAAGAGAGAAGGAAGGCGCACTCGGATCCGAGCGCGCTTTCCTTCTCTTTTGCCTTATTCGATGCCGAGGACCTTGTAGTCCTTGTCCTCCACCGCCTTCTTGAGCGCGGCGTCGTCCACGGGGGACTGCAGCGTCACGACGGCGGTGCCGGCGGTGTGACTGACCTCGGCGTCCACGACCTCGGGAATGGCCTCAAGCGCCTTTCTGACGGCCGCCTCGCAATGGGCGCACATCATGCCTTCGATCTTCATCGTCTTTTTCATGGTTTCTTTCTCCTTTTTCGTTGTAGTTTTTTCTTCTGCCGGTGCTGTGTTTGCAGAGGCAGGCTTTTTTCTGCGCTTATGATCGTGCTTTGGGTCGCGGAGCTTGAAGAGATTCAGCCGCAGGGCGTTGGACACCACGCAGAAGCTCGACAGGCTCATCGCCGCTGCGCCGAACATGGGGTTGAGCGTCAGCCCCAGCGGGACGAACACGCCTGCAGCCAGCGGGATGCCGAGCGTGTTGTAGAAAAACGCCCAGAAGAGGTTCTGGTGGATGTTGCGCAGCGTCGCGCGGCTCAGACGGATGGCGGCGGGCACGTCGCTCAGACGGCTCTTCATCAGCACCACATCCGCCGCGTCGAGCGCTACGTCCGCGCCCGCGCCGATGGCGATGCCCACGTCCGCGCGGGTGAGCGCGGGAGCGTCGTTGATGCCGTCGCCGACCATAGCGACCTTGCCGCGCTCGCGCAGGCGGCGGATCTCCGCTTCCTTGCCGTCGGGCAGTACGCCGGCGATCACGCGGTCCACGCCCGCGGCGGCGCCGATGGCGCGCGCCGTGCGCTCGTTGTCGCCCGTGAGCATGACGACCTCGATGCCCATATTCCGCAGCTCGCGCACGGCCTGCGGGCTGTCGGGCTTGATGACGTCCGCCACGGCGATGACGCCGAGAAGCCTGCCGTTTTCGCTGAAGAGCAGCGGCGTTTTGCCGTCCTCCGCAAGCGCCTCACAGCGCGCCCGCATGGCGGGGGAGACCTCCGCCGCGGCGGAAACGTAGGCGAGACTGCCGCCGCAGAGCGACTGCCCGTTCCGCACGGCGGTCAGCCCGCTGCCGGAGAGCGCCCGGAAGTCCGTGACCTCATCCGCGGTCAGGCCGTCGGCTTGCGCCCTGGCGAGGATCGCGCGGGCGAGCGGATGCTCGCTCTTCTGCTCGAGCGCAAGCGCCGCGCGAAGCAGCTCTGCTTTGCTTACACCGTCTGCGGGAAGAAGCTCGGTGACCTGCGGCTCGCCCGCAGTGATGGTGCCGGTCTTGTCCAGCGCGACGATGTCCACGCGACCCGTCTCCTCCAGCGATGCGGCGGTTTTGAAGAGGATGCCGTTCTTCGCGCCCAGTCCGCTGCCGACCATGATGGCGACGGGCGTGGCGAGCCCCAGCGCGCAGGGACAGCTGATGACGAGCACGGAAATGCCGCGCGCGAGGGCGAAGCCGACGCTCTGACCGAGAAGCAGCCACACGACGGTCGTCACCGCCGCGATGGCAATGACGGCCGGCACGAATACGCCGGAGACCCTGTCCGCAATCTTTGCGATGGGGGCCTTGGTCGCGGCGGCGTCGCTGACCATCTGAATGATCTGCGAAAGCGTGGTGTCCTCGCCGACGCGCGTGGCGCGGCAGCGCAGGAAGCCGGACTGATTGACCGTCGCAGCGGAGACCATGTCGCCCGCGACCTTGTCCACCGGCAGGCTCTCGCCCGTCAGCGCCGCCTCGTTGACGGCGCTTGCGCCGTCAAGCACCACGCCGTCCACGGGAATGCTTTCACCGGGGCGGACCACGAAGATGTCATCCTTCTGCACCTGCTTGATGGGGACCTCAAGCTCCCGGCCGTCGCGTTCGACCGTCGCGGTCTGCGGGGCAAGCTTCATCAGGCCCTTGAGCGCGTCGGTCGTGCGGCCCTTGGAGCGGGCCTCGAGCATCTTGCCGACGGTGATGAGCGTGAGGATCATGGCGGCGGACTCGAAGTAGAAGTCCATCATGTAGGCCATCACGGCCTCCGTGTCGCCGCGCACCTGTGCGCCGGTCATGGCGAAGAGGGCGTAGGTGCTGTAGCCGAAGGCTGCCGTCGCGCCGAGAGCGACAAGCGTATCCATGTTCGGCGCGCGGCGCCACAGGCTCTGGAAGCCGCTGATGAAGAATTTCTGGTTGATGACCATGACGGCGACCGTTAAAAGCAGCTGGGTCAGGCCCATCGCCACATGGTTGTCCGTGTAGAACGCGGGCAGCGGCCAGCCCCACATCATGTGTCCCATCGAAAAATACATCAGCACGAGCAGGAAGCCGAGCGACCAGAGCAGCCGGCGCTTCAGCTTCGGCGTTTCGTGATCCTCCAGCGCGGCCTCCGCCTCGGCAGCGCTCGGCGCGGCTTTGCCCGCGCCCTTTAAGGACGCGCCGTAGCCCGCCGCCTGCACGGCGGCGATGATGTCCTGCGGCGCGGCGGCGCCCTCCACGCCCATCGAGTTCGTCAACAGGCTCACCGAGCAGGACGTGACGCCCGGGACCCTGCTCACCGCCTTTTCGACCCGGGCCGAGCAGGCGGCGCAGCTCATGCCGGTCACATTGTATTGTGTCATTGCGTGTTCCTCGGTTCTGTGAAATTGCGGTTAGGTTGTGCGCTTTTCACTCATTTCATGAGCTTTTGAAGCGTCGTCACCAGCTCGTCGATCGTCTCGTCCCTGCCGGCGCGGATATCCTCCGCCACGCAGGTGCGGATGTGTGCGGCAAGCAGCTCCTTGTTGAAGGCGTTGACCGCCGCGTTGACTGCCGCGGCCTGCACTAAAATGTCGGGACAGTACGCGCCGGACTCCACCATGCTGCGGATGCCGCGGATCTGCCCCTCGATGCGGTTGAGCCGGTGAATGAGCTTTTTGTACTCCTCCGGCGAGCGCTCCTTTTTGCGCTGCGAGCAGCGGCAGCATTCCGATCGGTCCATATACCGTGCCTCCCTGATAGCGATATACCCCTTGGGGGTATCTGCACTATATACCCCTATGGGGTATTTGTCAAGGGGAAAAAAGAGAAAAGGTCTCAGGACCCTTTCTCTTCCTTTTTGTCAATGATGGTCGCGGTGGCGCGCACGCGGCGCAGATCGAAGTCCCGCACGTTCCAGCGCTCGATGAGGTCGCTGATCTGCCCCTCGGCCTCGGCAATCTCCTCCTCGAACGCGCGGGCGGAGATGCGCAGCGCGCCGTGACCGAGGATGATGACCTGCTCCATGTTGTCCGACGTGGCGACGCGGACGCGGTGGTTTTTGCCGAGGTCGTAGGTCGCGCGCTCGATGTAGCTGTCGGCGGTCTGCGCCTCCTTGGTGTAGACGATGTAGATGCCGTTTTTCTTTTCCATCGAGCCGGGATTGCCCTTGACCTTGTAAGCGTCGAAGACCAGAATGATCTCGCATCTGCGCCAGCCGCGGTAGTTGGCGAGGATGCCCGCGAGCGCCTCGCGCGCGGCGGCGACGTCCTGCGCGGCGAGCTTTTTGAGCGCGTCCCACGCGAAGATGATGTTGTAGCCGTCCACGAGCAGATACTCGGGACCGGTCTTCTGATTTTTGATGTTATAGCGCGTCTCGTCGAGCGCGGTGCGCGCGGGCGCGCGCTTTGGCTCGAACGCGCGGCGCTCGACCTTGCCGTAGGTGCTCTCGAAGATGGCGAGCAGCTCCTTGTCCTCGGCGGCGGAGCCGGAGGACGCGCGGCTGCGTGTCGGCATGGGTTCGGCGGCTTCAACAGGACGCTCCTGCAGAATGCAGGGGACGTGCGCGCAGGCCTTGACCTCGTTCCACGGAACGTAGACGCCCGCGCCGTGCTCGCAGAACACCGAGCCGGTGGGGTTTTCCGCGTCGCGCTCGGGATCATAGCCGATGGCGGCGATGACGCTCTCCGCGTCCGCGCAGGGCTCGTAGCCGCGCAGGGTGCAGCTCAGACGTCCGCGTCCGCGGGTGTAGGCCGCGACCTCACGCGCGTAGCTGCGCAGTCCCTTGACCGGCGCGAAGCCGGTGAGCACCGTTTCTCCGCCGACCGTTTCCGGTGCGTCCGCCGAGCCGCCCATCGCGGCAAGGTCGGTCATCGCGCGGCCCACGCACTCCGGCGGCAGCTCGAGACGGAAATCATAGAACGGCTCGAGCAGCACGCTCTCGGCCTGCATCAGACCCTGCCGCACGGCGCGGTAGGTCGCCTGCCGGAAATCACCGCCCTCGGTGTGCTTGAGGTGCGCGCGGCCCGCGAGGAGCGTCATTTTTACGTCGGTCAGCGCGCTGCCCGTCAGCACGCCGGGATGCGCGCGCTCGGCAAGGTGCGTGAGAATGAGACGCTGCCAGTTGAGGTCCAGCTCGTCCGTCGGACAGGCGGAGGCAAGCTGAACACCGCTCCCGCGCGGGGCGGGCTCGAGCAGCAGATGCACCTCGGCGTAGTGGCGCAGCGGCTCGAAGTGCCCGACGCCCTCGACGGTGTTGGCAATGGTCTCCTTGTAAACGATGCCGCCCTCGCCGAACGTGATGGAGAGGCCGAAGCGGTCGGATATGAGACGCTGCAAAATTTCCAGCTGCACCTCGCCCATCAGCTCGGCGTGCAGCTCGCCAGACGCTTCCTCCCACACGATGCGAAGCATCGGGTCCTCGTCCTCCAGCTCGCGCAGCTTCGGGAGGACGGTGTGCGCGTCTGTGCCGTCGGGCAGGAGGATGCGGTAGGTCAGAACGCTTTGCAGCACCGGCTTTTCGCCGTCCGCCTCCGCCCCGAGCCCCTGCCCTGGATAGGTGTCTGCAAGGCCCGTGACCGCCACGACCTCGCCCGCGCCCGCCTCGTCGAGCGGGCGGAACTTCGCACCGGAGTAAAGCCGGAGCTGGTCGGCCTTGCCGCAGGGAAGCTGCGTTTTTGCCCGCAGCGTCCCGCCGGTGACCTTCAGGTGCGTGAGCCGTGTGCCCTGCGCGTCGCGGGAGATCTTAAAGACGCGCGCGCCGAAGTCCGCGCCGCGCGCTGGCTCGCGCGTGAAGCGTGTGAGCAGCTGCAAAAACTCCGCCACGCCCTCATTTTTGAGCGCGGAGCCGAAGCAGCAGGGGAAAATTTTCCGCGCGGAGATCAAAGCGGCGAGCGTGTCGTCCGAAAGCGCGCCGCGCTCCAGCAGCTCCTCGAGAGCCGCTTCGTCGGTCAGCGCGGCGTGCTCGTCGCGCTCGTTCGGCTCCGCGCCGAGATCGACGCACGCGCCGAAGCTCTTTTGCAGATCCGTCAGCAGCGCCGCGCGGTCCGCGCCCGCAAGGTCCATCTTGTTGATGAAGAGGAACGTCGGTACGCCGTAGCGCTCCAGCAGCCGCCAGAGCGTGCGGGTGTGGCCCTGCACGCCGTCCGTGCCGCTGATGACAAGGATCGCGTAGTCGAGCACCTGCAGGGTGCGCTCTGCTTCGGCGGAGAAATCGACGTGGCCCGGCGTATCGAGCAGCGTGATGTGCGTGCCGCCGCAGTCGAGCACTGCCTGCTTGGCAAAGATGGTGATGCCGCGCTCGCGCTCGAGCGCTTCGGTGTCCAGAAAGGCATCGCCGTGATCGACGCGGCCGAGCGTGCGCAGCGCGCCCGCGGCATATAAAAGGCCCTCGGAGAGGGTCGTTTTGCCCGCGTCGACATGGGCGAGTATCCCGATGGTGAGTTTTTTCATGGCCTGTCCTCTGAAAAAGCGCCGCGGCGCGGCGCATCCGTTTTTCTCTACGATACCATGCTTTTGCGCCCGCGTCAAATGGAAAAGGGCTGCCGGCGGCAGCCCTTTCGCTCACAGCTTTTATGATCTTCCGTAGATGCGCGTCATTTCGCGGATCTGCCCGGCGAGCTTTTTGCTCGCCTCACCCGGGAGCATACGCCACTCCCAGTTGCCGCGGCTCGTGCCGGGGATGTTCATGCGGTGGCCCGCGCCGAGGTCGAGCCAGTCCTGCATCTGCGCGACGAAGAGCTTTGCCACCGAGCTCATGCCGCCGCGGATGATGCCGCGGTTGAAGCCCTCTCGGTCGTTGAGCCCAAGGTACTGCACGGCGAAGGCAATATCCGCCTTATCCGCCTCCGTGCGCCAGAGGGCGAGGGGCGCGTTGTCGTGCGTGCCGGTGTAGCAGATGCAGTTCTCCCCGTAGCTGTGCGGCAGATAGCTGCTCGTGTCGCGCGAGTCGAAGGCGAATTCCAGCACCTTCATGCCGGGCAGACGCGAGTCGGCAAGCAGCTGCGTGACCTCCGGCGTGGGATAGCCGAGATCCTCGGCGATGAACTCGATGTCGTGGAACCAGCCGGTCAGCACGCCGACGAGCGCCATGCCGGGGCCCTTGACCCAGCGGCCGTTTTTCGCGGTCGTCTCGCCATAGGGCACGGCCCAGTAGCTCTCGAAGCCGCGGAAGTGGTCGATGCGGATGACGTCGTAGAGCTTCGCCGCCCCGCCGATGCGTCGGATCCACCACTCAAAGCCGTCCTTCTGCATGGCCTCGTAGTCGTAGAGTGGGTTGCCCCAGAGCTGACCGTCGGCGCTGAAGTAGTCCGGCGGCACGCCGGAGACCTCAACGGGCACGTTTCGCTCGTCGAGCTGGAATTTCTCCGGCTCGCTCCACACGTCGGAGGAGTCCATCGCCACATAGATGGGGATGTCGCCGATGATGCGGATGCCGAGACCGTTGATGTAGCTCTTGAGCGCACTCCACTGCCGGAAGAAGAGAAACTGAATGTAGGTGAACAGCTCCACGTCCCCGCGCAGCTCCGCGCGGTAGCGCTCGAGCGAGTCGGCCCGGTGCAGCCGCGCGCCCTCGTCGGGCCATTCGGTCCAGGACTTCATGCCGAAATGCCGCTTGAGCGCCATGAAGAGCGCGTAGTCCGGCAGCCAGCGGCTGTTTTCCGATTCGAAGGCGGCGACCGCCTCGCGGTCGCGCTCCCAGCCGCGCACCTTGGCCCTTTCGAGCAGCGCGAAGCGGCTCTCGTAAATTTTGCCGTAGTCGACGTAGCGCGGCTCCGAGCCCCACGCGCAGGAGGTGACCTCCTTGCGCGTGAGCAGCTTATCCTTGATGAGCAGATCGAGGTCGATGAAGTACGGGTTGCCCGCAAAGGTCGAAAAGCTCTGATACGGCGAGTCGCCGTAGCTTGTGGGGCCGAGCGGCAGAAGCTGCCAGTAGCCCTGTCCCGCCGCGTGGAGAAAATCGGCAAAGTCATACGCCGCCTTGCCGAACGTGCCGATGCCGTAGGGCGAGGGGAGCGAGGAGATCGGCATCAGAATGCCGGAGGAACGATTCATGTGAGATCAGCCTTTCACGGCGCCGGCCGCGACGCCCTTGATGATGTGTTTCTGGCAGCAGAGGTAGAAGATGATGACGGGGACGATGCTCAGGAAGATGAGCGCCATCGTCGCGCCGAGATCGACCGTGCCGTAGCTGCCCTTGAGGTACTGGATATGGATGGGAATGGTCTTGTACTTGGTGCTGTCGAGCACGAGATAGGGGAGCAGATAGTCGTTCCACACCCACATGATCTCGAGGATGCCGACGGAGATCATCGTAGGCCGCAGCATCGGGAACACGACGGAGAAATAGGTGCGCAGCGGACCGCAGCCGTCGATGGCGGCGGCCTCCTCGATCTCCAGCGGGATGGACTTCACGAAGCCCACGAACATGAAGATGGCAAGGCCCGCGCCGAAGCCGAGGTAGATGATGGGAATGGTCCACGGCGTGTTGAGCGCGACCTTTTCGAGGCTGCCGCTCGCAAGGTTAAAGTATGGGATCTTCACGCGGTCGGCGGTCTTGGAGAGGGTGAACATGACCATCTGGAACGGCACGACCATGGAAAAGACGCAGAGGTAATAGACGCCGCGGCAGAGCTTGCTGTCCACGCGGGCGATGTACCACGCGGCCATCGAGGTACATAGAAGGATCAGCGCCGTGGAGACAAGCGTGATGAAAAGACTGTAGAACGCGGACTTCCAGAAGGGATAGTTGCCAAAGGTGACGCCCTTGATGTAGTTTGCCCAGCCGGCAAAGCTCTCGGCGGTGGGCAGGGCAAAGGTCTCGGTCTTGACATAGGTGTTGAGCTTGAAGGAGTTGACTACCACAGCCAGCACCGGCAGGATGTAGAGGATGCAGATGAAGGCCAGCACGACCGAAAGAATGGTCTTGCGGCGGCGTTCGGCGGAAAGGGAACCGTTCATTACTGCTGCACCTCCTTTTTGCGTGTAGCGCGGAGCTGGATCAAACCGATGGCGGCGACGAGCAGGAAGAACAAAACGGCCTTGGCCTGCGCGGTGCCGCGGGAGTTGACGTTCTGCCCGTAGAACGTGTTGTAGATGTTCAGCGCCAGCATCTCAGTCGTCTTGATGGCTGAGCCGTCGGACTGGATGATGTAGGGCTGACCGCCCGTGAGGGCGAGGTTCTGGTCGAAGAGCTTGAAGCTGTTCGTCAGCGTGAGGAAGGTGCAGATGGTGATGGAGGGCATCACGTTCGGGATGGTGACCTTCCAGAGCGTCTGCCAGCGGTTTGCGCCGTCGATCTTCGCGGCCTCGAGCATATCCTCGGGCACAGCCTGCAAGCCGGCAATGTAAATGATCATCATATAGCCGACCTGCTGCCAGCACATGAGGATGATGAGGCCCCAGAAGCCGTATTTCGTCTCCAGCAGGATCGACGTGCCGTAGCGCGAGAGGATGCCGTCGAAGATCATCGACCACACATAGCCCAGCACGATGCCGCCGATGAGGTTCGGCATGAAGAACACCGTGCGGAAGAGATTGCTCCCCTTGATGCCCTGTGTGAGGGCATAGGCCACGGCGAAGGCCAGCACGTTGATGAACACGAGCGAGACGAGCGCAAAGAGCGCCGTGTACCAGAACGAATGGACAAAGCTCGCGTCGTTCAGCGCCTTGATGTAGTTGCCGAAGCCGATGAACTGCGCGTCCGAGGTCGTCTTGAATTTGCAGAACGAGAGGTACACGCCCTTGCAGAACGGATAGACGAAGCCAATGGCGAAGGCGCAGAGCATGGGACCCATGAACAGCGGGGCCCACCGCCGGATCGGGCGGCGGACGAGCGAGCTGTTGACGGCTGCTGCGTCGTGTTTACGCTTCAATTCGATCACTCCCATCGAGATAGATTGACTGAGCACGGCGCGGGCCTCTTGCGGCCTCTGCCGTGGTAGAAGAAGAGGACGGGCGAAGGCCCGCCCTCTTCATAAGAATTGTAGGTTTTGCGGTATGGAGACGCTTAGCCGTTGGCGGCAGCGTACTGCACGGCCCAACCGTCCACGAACGCGGTCTTGACCTGCTCCCAGTTGGCGTCGGTGGGATCGTTGTCATACTGGTTCATCGCGGCGACGATGGCTTCACGGTAGGCATCGACGTTGGGCTGGAAGTTGGTGACCCAAGGCATGACGTAGTTGCCCTCGGCGGCATAGGCGTTGGCGTCGGCCAGGAAACCGCAGGTGGACTCGGCAGCCTGCTTGTAGGGCATGACGGCGAATTCATCGACGAGCATACGGGAGACCTCAGCGTCGGTGACGAGCCAATACATGAAGTCGAGCGTAGCCTGAATGTCTTCGGCGGAGGCCTTGGCGTTCACGGCCCAGCAGTTCTCGGTGCCGCAGTTCAGACCGGCCTTCTCTTCACCGGCAACGCCGCAGTAGAAGGGGATCATGGAGAGGTTGTCAAGACCGTACTGACCATCGCCGGTGCCGGTCAGAGCCGCCCACTCCCAGGAGCCGTTCTGATAGAACACAGCCTGCTCCTTGCCGAACTCGGCCTGGGCGTCATAGCCGCCGGCAGCGAGGGTGGAGGGAGCGACCGCGCTGTTGTTGATGTAGAGATCCCAGAGGTTCTTGAAGTTCTGCATGTAGGTGCCCTTGATGCTCGGGGGGCAGACCTTCCAGGCGTCGGGATCGTCCACGGACTCATAGTAATACTCGAGGTTGGCGAGGTGGCCGGTGAAGCGCCAGCTGGAGTCGCTGCTCATGGAGGAGGAGGTGAAGGCGTCGAAGCCCAGCTCGGCGGCGCGGGAGTGGATGTCCTCCGCAACGGCCTTGAGGGTCTCGAAGTTGGTGATGTCGCTGAGCTGATAGCCGGCCTTCGCCAGCAGATCCTCGTTGACGATGATGCCGTAGCACTCATAGCAGTAGCCGATGGAGCAGAGCTTGCCGTCGGCGTCGTAGAGGTTATAGGCGTCGGTGGTCAGCTCACCCGCGATGGGCGTGCCGGTCAGGTCGTAGCAGTAGTCGCCCCAGGTGTCCAAGGCGGCCTGGTTGCCGACGACGAACATCGTGGGAGGCGCTTCCTTATCCATCGCGGCGGTCAGGGTCTCGTTGTAGGTGCCGGACGCGGCGGTCTGGATGGTGACGGGCACACCGGTCTTTTCGGTGTACATGGCGGCGACCTTCTGCAGGGTGCCGTCCGCCTCGGGCTTGAAGTTCAGCCAGAACACACGGCCGGCGGCCTCGGTGGCGTCACCGTCACCGGAGGGCTCCTCGGCCGTCTTGTTGCCGCAGGCAACGAGGCTGAGAGCCATAACAAGTGCCAAGACAAGCGCAAGATACTTCTTCATGTTTCATTGATCTCCTTATTCAAATTTATTTTCACGCGCTCGGCGCGGGAAAATCATTTCGTCAGGTCGCGCACGGATTCACCCGCGCGCAGGGTGGTCGGCAGCGTCAGATGGTCGTGCGCGCCGCCGCGGATGACGCCGAGCAGCAGCTCGACGCTCTTCGTGCCCATAGCCGTCATCGGCTGGCAGAGGGTGGTGAGCATGGGATGGATGTACTCGGAGACATTGATGCCGTCGATGGCGATGATGGAGCAGTCCTCGGGAATGCTGCGCCCGCTCTCGCGCAGGGCGCGCATCGCGCCGATCGCCATATCGTCCGCGATGGCAAAGACGGCGGTGAAGTCCGCCGGACGCTTCAGCCGCTCGCGCATGGCGCGGCAGCCGCTTTCCACGGTGAAATCGTCCGCGCAGATGACGTCCTCCTCCTCGGGCGGGATGCCCAGCTCGCGCAGCGCGCGGGCGTAGCCGGAGTAGCGCAGCTGGGAGATGGAGCTGTCGTCGGGGTCGGCGGTCAGCGCCGCGATGCGGCGGTGGCCCTTTTTGGCCAGCTCCATGACCGCGCGGTAGGCCTCCTGCTCGTCGGCGATGGAGACGGAGGAATACTTGCTCGGATCGAGCGTGCCGTAGGCGTTGGTGTAGGTGCAGCAGACAAAGGGCACGTTGAGCA
>ERZ1673704.573-NODE-573-length-23811-cov-8.112519_pt1 | contig 23811 bp, 23 predicted proteins | sample MGYA00580234_ERZ1673704 | MGnify/ENA primary metagenome ERZ1673704 (study PRJEB41218, sample SAMN15661757) | gut metagenome | host: Homo sapiens | place: Canada: London | collected 2015-08-20/2019-03-30 | study: EMG produced TPA metagenomics assembly of...
ACCCACATGATATACTCTGTTAATATCTGCTCCTATTTCTTCTTTCATTTCCTTTTTCAGATTCTCTTTTAATGAAATTCCTTTCTCTCCAAAACCTCTAGGAAAAGCATATTGAAACTGCCTGATAGCATGCCTATATTGCTTTAATAAAACGAACTTTCCTTCATATATTGGTATTGCAATGACTGCTCCCTTTTTTACAGCTGGAATTAATCTTTCATAAGCAAACCGATCTCCATTTGTATTCTCTACTAAATCCACTACTAATAAATTGTATCTGCTTTGATAAACAATGCCTATTTTTCTGCCAGTATTCTTTTCAAACTCTCTTACAAGCTCATAATCCATTACAATGTTTAATTCATTATTGGATCTAAAAAGCTCTGGTCTCTCTTCTATTAAATTAAGATATTCTTTCCATTCTGCGCTCTGCATATTATTACAATCCTTATTTATAATTCCTGTTATTTCTATTTTTTAATATAACGAAACTAAAAGTTACATGAATTCTTTACAAATTAAAGAGATTATAGGAAATAAAAATAATACTATCCATAATATTACTTCTACAACCACTATCGCCATATATCGTTGCTTATTGTTATCTCTATATACATCTACAATGCTGTAGTATTCTCTGCCTCCACATCTTTTTATATATTGCTTGTACAATCTCATGTTTTTTCGCTCTGTATGTGGACACCTAACTTTATGTTTTAACGTATTTAAATCTAATAATTCCAATTCAATATTGTGTATTTTGTCCGAATAATTCTGTCCGGCTGTAAAACAAACTATAACGGCAACTATTATTGAAAATAAAGCTAAATGATATGAAAGGCTCTCATTTTTATTTACTGAACAATATACAGCTAATAATGCAGTTATAATCGCATAATATATTTCCAATATTCTTAACCAAAATCTATGATTTTTTATTCTCTGATAAGCTCTCATTCGTAATTGATAGGTCTCATCTAATTTTTCTTTTAAATTTCCCAAATACATTTTCTCTATTCTCCTATCATCTTATTCCTTTGTATTTCTGAAGAATATACCCCTTTTTCTCTTGACATCCAGATTACATTTGTTATAATAGTTTTCCCTTTTACCTCTAAAAACCGTTTTGAAAAAATCTAAAAATAACCTCATCCCATTTCTTAAGGCCTCTGATAATGGTAAGATAAACGGACAAACTTTTGAAATTTTATCCGTCAATAGTTCAACGGTATAAAGTACAATACAATCCTCCAAAATAATTAATCTTATATTCTCCCATTTAACTATTTCTGATATATCCTCTTCTATGTTTGAAATTAACATATTAAACACTGTAAAAAAGATAATACATACGACTGTTGATAGAAATACTTTCAATATTGATTTTATCGTTTCATGCTTATGTATACGTCCTAGCTTTTCCATCTCATATTCATAAAGAGGAACTGGCTCCTGTAAATTTACATCTTTATATTCACTATAACTGACAATTCTTACAGCATAAGAAAAATTGGGCAACAATGCAATTTTTTTAAAAGGTAATAATTGATTTGTATCTGTATACTGATATTGATTGAATGAAGTAAATTTATTTTGTTGATTTAATCTGGTGAAAAAATCTTCTCTGAATGTTGGCATTCCCATTTCCTGATGTTTCAGTTCCTCAATATCATAATGCTTGGATACATTTCGAATACTTAACTCGCATACATAATTATAACAATTATTGATAATATCCATTGCATATTGTATCGTGCTGTTTTCTTTCCAGAATTCTTCTTGATTTATTTTACTCAGTTCGCGTAAGTAATCCGATCTGTTGTTAGAAGGTGTCTTTCGTTTATATGCCTCTAAAGACTTTATTTTATTTATCGCCTTTTTCCATAATACATCATCAGGACTATCCAACATAAAGATTTTATTTAGCATCGGATAAAATTCAAATTCTTGTTGACGCTCCTTTGCAGGAACATAAATATCTTTCATCACACTAAGTTGCAAAGCCACAGAAAGCAAAAAATATAACTTTCTCACTACGTTTTGCATTTGCGCCATAGATAAATCTTCATTTGGAAATAATTCATCTAATTCTTCTGCTGTTCTATTCCATCCTTCTTTTGTATAACTATAGATTTCTGACAAATCTGAATACATCAGACTTCTTCTCAAAATTGCTACCAGTTTACTCTGCGTGTATTTTAATGGAATTGCAGAATATATAAATTTTTTTCCATCTTCCATGGCATTGAGCCAATACTGAGAAAGTGTTTTGATATCATTATATTGCGAAAAACGTATCGCACCTTTCTCAAAAAGAGTCAATATGCATTTTCTGTACTCGTGATTTGATAAAAGACTGAAAAATCCTCTTGAATCAATAAACTGATTAAACGTTAGAACAACAATATTCCCATTTTCAACAATTTCATTGTACAAAGCATTTTGGCCTACTATTATTTCCTCATTTGTTTTTCGAATCGAATCAAGTTCAAATAGATACACATATTTTCTTTGATACTTTTGGGTATGATAATCTTGTTTCATATAATTTCTCCTTATAAAATAAACAGTCTATCATAAAAAACTTACGCAAAATAAACAATTCGTTCGAATTTGTTTATTCTACTCAAATATATCTCTTTAAACTTCTCCAGATTATTTACTACTTCTAATCCAAAGAAAGTCGTTCCATTCTCCAATGTTGGTTCATAAATAATTACAGTTGCTCCCTTTGCCTTAATTTTCTTCCTTACTTCCTGAAGTATTTTCATCATCATAATTGTAATATCCGGCTTTCTGTAATACACTATCTGCAATAAAATCTTTTCTTGCTCTGTCGGATTCTACAATAGTTTCAATCAAATTTTTCGACACATCTTGATAGTTTACAAAAGCTATTTTGTATCTTTCGGCAAACTTAAACGCTGTCATTCAGCAATCAATAACCAGATACCTGCATCTTGCTATTATCCGGCATTGCTAATTGATTATGCAGCATCGGGGAGACTCTTGCCTCCCCCAACCATACATATCAGTTCCATATAAAATTACTAAATTTGTGTCTTGACAACTGAGCCACTATAGAATAAAACACCTTAGCCTTAGAAAGCAATAGATATATTAAACCAAATTTTGATGGAGAAGATTTTTCCTCTGATGCAGGCTTATTTCTCATCAAAGAATTCGTAAGCAAACTTAGGATAAGCTCTTTGACAAAGCCTTCAAAACCAATGGTTCTATATTATCAGATATCATACGGATCAGAAAAGTCTGCTCCAAATGATATATAAATCATTGCCGGTTGTTTCGAAGATGATGCTCCCAACAAACTGACCAACTTTTTTGTTTGTCATCTTATGTACACTATTTTCTTTACATTCTATATATCACTTGTATTAATATATTGCTACATATTTATCTTATATAGTATTTGGAAAACCATCATATATGCCCTATAAAATAAACAATCAAACAAGAAAAATCTTACGCAAAATAGACAATTTTATTCAAATTTGTTTATTCGAACAAATATATTCTTTATCCTAATAGAGCGGAGGAATTACTCTCTCTTTCACCCTATTTCCTTCCATAAGCTTAAATAGTTCCTGCAAATCGGAACTGTCGTATCTCCTTCTCACATTCTTTTCTGTTATTAACATCCAATCTGTTCCCATTTTTCTTTTTCCAGTACTGACCACACTTATAATAAACCAATTCCAAATTTTTATAGGTGTACTTTCCTCCAGCAATTTCTGGTACTTTCAACTGCGTCACAAGCTTTTCTCTAAAGTCAATAATATTCTGTTTGTAAAGTGGAAAAAGGATTTCTGAATACAGGCAAGTTTCTGATCGGCTTCCTACAGTATTATGTCTGAACTCTCTTTTATATCTTTCTTCAAAATATTCTTTGAGTTCCACATTATACATGGCATCAGATCACATTATTTTTCATATAATCTGCACTGATATTTAACAAGAGCGTCTATTTCTTGTCGATAATCTCTTTTTTTATCTCCCTTGTATAAACCTTCTCCTTCACGTCATCCCAACACCAATCATATCGATTCGCAAAAATCGAATCACTCTTCTCTTTAAACTTCTACAGATCATTCACTACTTCTGATGCAAAGAAAGTCGTTCCATTCTCCCATGTTGGTTCATAAATAATTACAAAAGCTTACACCAAAATAAATCACACTTGAAACATTCACATTAATCATATGATATACCTAATATAAATTTAATTGTGTCTGACACCTTTTGTTGCACACACTGAATCGAACATGACTTCGAACACTTGGCTTAATGACGTTTCCTTATACAACATCTGTGTTTAACTTATTCTAATTACTGATCCATTTTATAAATTCTTCTGAAAATTTTCATTTGGGCTTTCTTCTTTTTATCGCATTTTTTGTGTGCCTGACACCTCACAAATGCACAGAAGAAAATTCAGGTTTTCTCTAGTTGATATAGATTCCCTGTATAACATGAATAGTTTCAACCAACACCACAGAGGTATGTGAAATCTTGCCATAACGATAAATGCATATGTCGTCTTCCATCCAGACCACGATGTCGACCTTCTGGTGACTTTTGGATTTCGGTACTCAATAGCTATCCCGGTTATCTTGCTGTCTACCTTTAGCCTGCAACGTTGCCGCGACAAACTCAAGGCTCGCTTCAAATGCTGTAATTAGCAGCTTATTTGATGGGAATTCCACCTACCGGACTATATACCCTTAGCTAGACTCACGCTCTGACTCCAATACGCTGCTCTAACAAAAGAATATCGATAGTAATTATCATTATATTCTAAATTTCCAATTCTATATATTTGTTTTCTATCTTATTGAGAATTTCTACAATACTATCAATTACCTCTTCCAGCTTATTGTTTACTTCACTAAATCTTACAATAAGCTCGTCTTCAACACATGGTATTGGAATACCATCCTCTGTCATTTCGTAATCTCCATAAGAAATATAAATTCCACCATAAACACTATTCATCCCATTTTCAAGCAAATTTACATAAATTTCATTCGAACTTCCTCTGTCCGGACAAAACCAACCACTAACATTGACCGCAAATTCATTTCCATCAAAATCTTTTATTCGAACAATATCTCCTTCTGAAAAGCAATTTAGATCTACACAAAATACACTATCTTTAATATTTGCAAGTTTTCGTTCAATAGATAATAAATGATCCTGTAATGCATCTTCAATTAATGAATATATTTCTTTTGTTACAGTTCCTTTCAATATTGCTTTCCATTTGGAATACTGATTATGACTATCACCGAATTCTATATATTTCTCCAACAAATCTTTTCTTATTAGTTCATCATCTTCAAAAAAAGTTTCTTCCTTCAGTTCATCTCTTATATATTTTAAAGATAATAGTGTATCTTCGACTTTTTCTCTTATATCGGATATTTTATCATCAATAATTCCTGATAAACAAATAAAATCATCCGTTTCATTTAAACGTTCTATTATATCCTGCTCCTCCAATAAATCTGGTGTAATATCACAACATTCCAAATTTATTGCTTCCTCAATTTTACTTCTTATTCGAATTACCTCTAATGTTTCTTCAGATTTTACTCTTCTTTTTAACAATTCATCTGCTTTTCGAAACTCCTTTTCAAAATAATCGATTGTAGATATCGTATCATTGTACATATCTCTACAAATCATTTTATTATGTGCAATCATGTTTCGTCTTTTAGACAAATCTTCTTTCCATCTTCCAACTACTGATTTACTAAATATTTCATCAAAACCTTCTTCATCCCATAATGATGGACTATCCAATAACTCAACAGAAGCAATTTCACTTGCTTTATCCTTTTCATGTTTTTTTATGTCTTCCAATGCCTTCTTTACAGCATTGGCAATTTGCTTCTTTTTTGCAGCTTTTAGGGCAACAAAAACTTTTACATGAAAGTTTTCTATTTGGGTGGCTCTGATTTCTTCATCATTATTTACAGATCACTGAACAAGTCTGCTTTGTACACACCGTTCTCCAAAATCTTCTGAAAACTGTCCTTTACCGCTGCAACATCTTCATGATAGGTCATACCATACCAAACATCATTGGTTTTCAAAACTTTCACAGACATCTTGTCTTCACTCAGCAGTTCTCCAATGAAAATTGGAATCAGATACTCTGCTTTCAGCGGATTTTCCGGTACTTCTTTCTCGAAAAACTCTTTGAAGCCCTGCTCCAGAACATCCAAGAACTTTGGAGTTAATCCCCACATATTCATGGAAACCAAAGAATTCACATCAACAACTACGCCGTCTGCCTCCGCTCCAGTTACAGTCTTTACAATGTTCTTGGTCTCTACAACTTCAGTCAAGTTCCCGTTCTCGTCCATCTTGCAGATGCCGCGAGTCACACCACCATTATCAGACAGCGTGTTCTTCAGCACAAAACCTGCCATACAGGACTTACCGCCATTCACCAAATACTCATGAACAGCTTTGAAACCTTCTTTGCCATAGTAATCATCTGCATTGATCACAATAAAAGGAGTCTTGATAACCTTCTTTGCTGCAAGCACTGCCTGACCAGTTCCCCATGGCTTTGTACGACCTTCCGGCAGAGTTCCCGGAATATCCTTAATATCCTGGAAAGCATAGTCTACGGTTACATTATGAGCTGAACAAATAGCTGCGATACGGTCACCGATTACCTCTTTGAACTCTTTCTCGATATCCTTACGGATGATAAATACCACATGATTAAATCCTGCCTCAATTGCATCATGAATTGAATAGTCCATAATAATGTGATTTGAAGCATCCACCGGCTCCAACTGTTTGATTCCTGTTCCAAATCGGCTGCCAATCCCGGCCGCCATGATAAGTAATGTTGTATTCATAATTTTTTCTCTTTTCTTTTACTTATAATGCTATTATTCAATTCTTTACTACAGGTTTCGTTCTTCATATCTTTGCCAATCATACAACGCTAGTTATTTATTGCACGTAGAGATGTCGGATTCTATGAAGTATGTTCTATTATTTTTCTTAGTTTCATCTTTATGTTTCCATAAGTCGAAACCAGCTTCCATCCTCCGATTTTATATAAAGTTAAAAAAAGGGCTCTATTCTTTCCTTTTTTTGATGGCTGTGAAAGTTGCGGATTATACTTAACAGCCTCTTCATAATCAGCTGCATAAAGCCACATCTTTTCCCCATTCAGTTTATTACATATTGACAGGCCTTTTTCTGTATTCACTGCAATCAGAGAATTTCCCTCTTCTAAACTTATCTTTGCGTCTTTCTCTATTTGTGCTCGATCGTATGCTTTCTCAAAGCCCCAAAAATCACCTATTGTAATATCACCATCACGTTCTGGTCTCGCATATTGACACTGATAACATCCTTCTCTATACGAATCTGCATTTAAAAACATAGAATAATATGAATCATTTCTAAAACTATAGTTTTCCTTTCTTATCCTATCCGCTTCTGTTTTAAACTCAATTTCTCCCTGCATATATCCTTCTTTTCCTCTAAATGATACTGCAGAAACTTTCTCATCTTTCTGTAATTTTTCTTCTATTGATTTTTCCCAATGCAATATTGATGGCGTTCCATGACAGACCAAATCCACTAAAAGCAAATCATCATATTCTTTTCCTAAATAATTTTTCATCGCAGCTACTTGACATGGTGTCCCAGAAAACAAAACTTTTTTCCCCTCCGCAAGCTGTTGTTTTACATTTGTATAACACTCTCTTATATCACTCTGTACATATTTAGAACCTTGAAGTTTTTTCAACTCCTCTTTATTTTTAATCATAATATGCTTTACTGTTACAATCTTCCCTTTTGGCACAACTGCAGCTCCAAACACTACACCGCCTTGTTCCAAGGTATACTCAGCGAGAGCTGCGAACATCCCTCCGGAAGATGATTTTGCTCTTATTTTTTCATCCAGATGAACCCCTGCATAACACGTACGTGGATATTCTACAGAAACAGTTTTAACAACACATTTTCTCTCACATAAACCACAATCAATACACTTCTCTTTCTGTATTACAGGATAGATAAACCCGCTTTTATCATATTCCATTTTGATAGCCTGTGCCGGACAAACTGTTTCACATAATCCACATCCACTACATTTGTCCATTTCTTTTAAAACAGTGTTTCTCATCTGCAACTCCTATCCTCTTCCAAAAACATCTTTCAAATATCGTTCACTACTCTTTCTTAAATCAACTATTTTCTTGGACAAATCGCAATCTCCGCATGTTCCAAACTTTCCTGCACGTTTTTCGATTTCTTCGTAACAAACACCCGCACGTTCCATTCCCACCATCGTAAATAATTGTTTTAATCGCGGATCCTGTTGATAATCTCCTAAATAATAAAATTCTTTCCCATAAATGATTGAAAATACTGACCCATGAAAAGAATTTGTAAGCACGAATTTAGCATACTTTATGTAACTTAGGAAATCTTCCGGTCCTTCTTCCTTCGCCAACTTTATTCCATTAAATAAAACTTTATAAGAATTATTTCTGGATATCAATGTAATAATCGGCATTTCCCATTTTTTTCGCATTGTTTTTATTGTATGTAATAGCTGTTCATCATGATATACGCTATATAAAAATATATAATCTCCTTGAATTCTTCGTGGAGCTGCAATTCTATCATAATCATCCTTGTCCAGTAATAAAGTTGGATCAACAGAGACTTTCGCTTTTTCTTGTTCCTGAAACATCTGATTTATAATATCTGCCGCATATTGTTCTCTCACTGAGATATCTTCATAATCTTCCAGACATTTTTTATATCTATCAGTATCTGATATCCTTCCCCCTCCCATACTGGCTGCATAAGAGATTTTTCTCAAATCACAGACGCCTTCCAACAAATACTCCCATGAAAAATCAGCACACTCAGTATTCCATATCTGGTCACTTCCTGTAATGATTGCTGCATATTGATCTGACAATCTGAATTCATTTCCAAAACAAAAGTATTTTTTTTCACTAATTGCCAAATTATTTTTCAAAAATTCTTGAAATGCAATTCTTCTCTTCTGATATTTTTTTGCAATACTAAGTTTTAAAATATTTCCAATTAAGTTTCTTATGCTTGTTACCGGAACAAAAAGTTTATAAAAATCTTTCTGGTTGTTTGGCACATAATCTATTAATTCATTTTCTATACCCAACTTATCTGCCAGATATTTCTGCAAAGCATACGACTGCATCACAGAACCATAATTTTCTGCTCTATGAAAAGTTAAAACTCCTACTTTTTTTCCACTTTTGGATTTATTCATGCTTTTTTCTCCCTTGCAATACACGAGTTATCATATTTTTCAACTCAATGAATTCTTCTGTCTTTCTAAAAAAGAAAATCCATACAATATTAATAACACTAATACAAATGATTAACTTAATACCCAAATCCATAATTATCGATAAATGAATTTTCGCAGTGATTATTCCAATTAATATATTTATCAAAATTCCAAGCAAGACATATTTCAAAAATTTCTGTAAATAAGCAGCTGGATTTTCTTTTAAAATGTATTTAAACACATTATGAATAACCCATGGTAGGCTTACACACCCTGAACTGATAATCGTTGCCAAAACGACACCATAAACTCCCCATTTTTGAACAAATATTAAATTCAATACAATATTAATAATACTACAAATTAATGGACGGAATCTGTCCTGATGCCAAATTCCTGCGGCCTCTTTGTAAACACTGAAAAATTGTGTAAGTTCATATACGCAAAAATATATAACTAAAAGAATTACAATTTCATCTTTTAGCATCAATTTATTACCAACCCACATTTCCATAAATGGCTGCATCAAGCTCAAAAAGCATCCTACGCAAAATGTCAATAGCCATAGAATTCCAAAAAACAACATATTAAAAGTCTGTTTTACCTTTTCCATTGTATCCACTATCAAACTATTGCCTATACCGGCTGTGATTGCAGTATGTATAATTGTAAAGCAGCCAAGTACCGCTGATATCAGATAATAATAATTCTGATACATTGCCAGCATAATCAGTCCCAGCATAGCTGAAATCACCAGGGTATCTCCGGAAGATAATAACGTAGTAGCAAGTTTTGTCGTAAATAAATCTTTTATTTTTCCGTTAATTATCTTTTGTTCAGCCTTTGGCAAATGCCCCTTTGGTTCTAAATCGGGATAACGCTGTTTTGCACCATATGCTATCATAATATTATTCATAATTTGACTCACCAAAAGCACGATACAATATAAATAATAATCTTTAAATATTATTAAACTGACAATTTGTAAAATATATTTAAGTGTATCAGTAACAATAAAAACCTTACTGACCACATCAGTCCTCTGATATGCCTGAAGCAAACTATTCTTAAATGCAAATAGCCAATATGTCAATACAGTGGCCGATAAATTCAGAAAATATAAAATATACAAATCTACCCCTGCCGGCAAACTTCCTGAAATCAACTTTGGAAGTACAGGTACAATTGCAACTCCTATAATTAAGATAAGCGTACCTATTATCCTATAATATTTCCTATATAAGTTTAGTAAAGCACACAGCTTTTCTTTATCGTTTTCTGCAATAGGTTTATACATTGAAAATACCATTGCAGAACCAACTCCTAATTCTGCCAAATTTAGTACTTGAAGAATAGAATTAAATAAACTACTTAATCCAAGAAACTCCGCTCCAAGATAATATATGATAACAGTACGCATTACAAATGGCATAAACATTTGATATATCTTCAATAACATCCCATATATGATATTTCTTGTTGCATTTTTACTCTTTTGTAACTTCATATCTTTTCCTTTTCAATTCACCTTTATTATTCTCTTTTTGTCCTATCAAATATAAACATAAGAAAATTAAATAAGTTATTGCATCCATGCTTGCTTCTGTATGAAAAAAGAATAATAAACAGAACAGTGTATATGTCGACAATTTAGAATAAATCGACTTATTTTTTTGATTCTTTCTTATTATTATAAACAATACTCCCAGCCAGAGTGCCAAAATAATAATTCCACCACGTAGCATCAAGTCCAATATTTGATTATGAGCCATCGTCCACGGATATTCATAAGCATATCCATATTGTGAAGGCAATATCGCATACTGTGTCTCGTATTTTCCATATCCCCATATAGGAGATTTTGTTATCTGGATAAGAGCCGCTCTCCATATATATATTCTACCTGTAAACGACGCATCTTTTCCGAACAACACATTCATTATCTGATCTAGCGGCTCCTGAAATATCTCCCTGACAAATATAATGAGCACAAAACACATTGCATGAAAACCAAGTACAAATTTTCCATTTACTAATGGTGTGCACGTAATGATTTTTCTCAACGGAACAAACAACACTATCAAAACCACTACCATTGCCGTTGTACTGCTTTCAATAAGGATTGCGTTCGCTATACATCCAATAGAAAGCATTCCCCAAACTATTAAAAAATTGGTTCTTTTTCGCCTACCTTCCAAGTTAATGTAATGATATGCCGAAAGAAGATTTGTAATAATAAAATACATAATTTTATTATTTTTCCATCCTAAAATATAACCATTCATCAAAAACGGAGCTCCTGCCGGATAAATCAGTGTAATCACAGTATCAAAAAAACACCAGATATAAAATGCCGCTAATATTGGTCCTTCCAATAAAGTCATATCTGCTCTGACATATCGATCTAACCATACCAATACAATTGCTGATTTAATAATCATTGTAATATTATTGAAAATTAACTCTCCTCCAACTGCAAGAGTAATCACTACATATACAATCAAGTACAATAAAAACAGCACTGTTACTGGTGTTATTTTTTCTATTTTTTTCGTCTTTATAATTTGGAAACAAATATCAAACAACATATATAATGTAAGTATATTATTCAATAACTTAATTATTGTATTAATACCTACAAGACTGCCTATATTGTTTCCAGCAAAAAATACAAATGTTATAAAAAACACTAAAAATTTTCTTTTCGAAACTATCATGCACTCCACCTATTATTTTAACTGTACTTTTAACTTATCCACTATTTCAGGCTTGCTATTATAGTCAAATTTTCTCGCAAACATGTAATCACACTCCATAAGTTCTTCAAAATCATCTATTCCGAATACGTATGGATTTCCACGTTTCCAATCAATTAATCTCATACAAGCATGATAATCGTTGTCGAATCTATCAGTATACAAATTGGAACAAAAAGCCGAATTAAAAACATAGGTTTGTAAAAACACTTCATCTCCACAAAAACTATACTTGAAGTGTTTTTGAATCATTTCTTTATTTCTTACAATCTCTTTTGCCAGTCCTTCAGTAATACTAAACCAATTTGCGCCCTTCTGTACTTTCCATCCTAGTTTTTTCAAACGATCAACCTTTAACATTTTTTGAATCCTTATGAAAATTCCGTTTATTTTCCTCTGCCAATTCGCACGTCCCGGGCAAAAATGATACATTGAAATCCTTTCGCGAACATTTTCATCCACAGTTTTCTCATCAAAATGAATGTACTCTTTTCCGCTATTTTTTTTTAAAAATGCGTCTATATCTTGATATGATTTGAGAGGCATATCAACACCAGATAGCAAATGATAATAGTCATAGCCCTTTCCACTATTTACAGCTGCCTCCAACAATCTAAGTTCACATTCTATTTGCGAATAATGACCCCAACGAATTTTTTTTGGTTTTATATAATATATTTTTGATTTTAAAGCGTGACTTTCCAAATCCAATTTATTAACTTTCATCTTTGCATCCAAGTGAAAATAAAAATCCACATCTACGGAATCCAAAATTTCAAGCTGTGCATATAAAATTTCCGGATTATTATGCGCAATAATCAAAAAAGCATGTCTCATTTTTTTATCCCTTTCCGACCAAATAAAACACTTGTGACATTTGAATAATGGAACATAATTTTAGCAAAATAATATGGCACTATAATTCCTAATACGGTGGTTATCAACACAATAACTACTGTATTAGGAATTACTTTTCTTAAAATGATAGGTACCAGCATAGATATATAAGGATTATGCATCAGATATATCTCAAATGAATAATCACCTATTTTTCTCAACCCAAACCTTGTTTTCGTTCCGTTACAAACTGATGATAGAAATTCTACAATCATATAAATGCAGTAAACTCCAGACAACGCATATATTGTATTACCCAAATATGTATATGTAAATGAATTCCACATAAACAATTCTGAGAAAAAGCACAATACAAGAATACATGGAGCTACAATTTTCATATGCCACTTTTTGAAATGTGTCAACAAATTATATTTTGCAACGATTCTACCGATTAAAAAAACGGCAAAATGTAAAACAAATTTATCTAAAATGTAATTCAGACCTATATGATTTAAAATTATCGAGCCTAGCACAACAGCCCAAAATACTTTTCCATCAATTAACGCATCTTTAAATAGTCGATTAAATACAAAGAAAAAGAACAAAATATATATAAACCATAAATGTTGAACATTATAATCTTTAAACAATACTGTATTAATAACAATATCTTTCCAACTCCAAGGTTTTATGCCTGTAATACTCGGTAAATTTGTCATGAACATACTTGCCACTTTAATACCAACTGCCAAGATTAAACTCCAAAATAAATATGGTAATAATAATGCCTTAGCCTTCCCTTTTATATAAGACATTTTACTCTCTTGATAATATTTTTCCTTTTTAATTTCAAATAGATAACCCGCTATCACAAAAAATACGGCCACATCAATATGATTCAAGAAATACATTATCTTAAATTCAAAGTCTATTTCCGCTATTCGTGATATACTATGCTGTAATACAACCATAATTACAGCTAAACCACGCATAAGCTGGATTGTTGTGTTGTACTTTTTTCTTTCTTGCATATATTACCCTCTTAATCTTGACATATTCCTAAATAAAAATACTACTCCTGTTGCCTTTTTCCACTTCATTAAATATACCGGAGCCTTATATTTTAACTTATAACGCTGTATCGGGTATCTATGTATCACATCTTGAAGGGTATTATCCCCCAGAATATTTTTACACATTTTAACTTTTTCTCTATAAGTCATATCGCTCCCACACAATCGAAACATCAACTCTCTTACTTTCGTAAGGAAAAATCTTTCTACCCGAAATTCCTTAAATTCCGCATATTTTGCTTGCTTTGCCCATAACTGCACTTTATTATACAACGCTACCGCTTTTTGATATTCATCCCCTTTATATTTACTGGTAAGGGAAATCGGATTATAACGATAATAATATAATGACTCCGGTATCATTACTGCAACTTTACAGCTAAGCAAATACTGCAGATTAAAACAAATATCTTCCGATAAATATTCCCTCTCAGATAAAAACCGAATCTGCTCATTTTCAATCAAACCTCTTCTATACAGATTCGTCCATACACACATATTAATCGTAAAATCTTCTCTTACCATAGATTCCTGTCCTATCATTGGCCAAAAAATTTCTTGTTCTATTTCCTTTCCTTGATAACAACATTCTCTATTTCTAATCTCATATCGGTATAAGACTTCTTTTTCATTATTTCTCTTTTGATAATTACACATTACAATATCTGCATTGTATTTCTTCTGTGCTCCTATCCAACACTCAACTGCATTCGGCACAAGCCAATCATCTGAATCTACAAAACAAACAAATTCCCCGGTAGCATAATCAAGCCCAGTATTTCTTGCCATACCTAATCCCTGATTCTCTTTATGTATTACTTTTATACGAGAATCTTGCGCTGCATATTTATCGCACATTTCTCCACATTGATCCGGTGATCCATCATCAATTAAAATAAGTTCAAAATCTTGATATGTTTGGGAAAGTATAGATTCTATACACGCCTCCAAATATCTTTCTACGTTATATATTGGTACAATAATGCTTACTTTCACTCATTTACCCTCTTCTCATACGTTTCAATACACACAATATCCTAAACACTTTTAGCATTAATATTTTATTTTTTTTCAACAAAATTATCTTGACAATCTTATTTACTTTTTTGGTTGGATTTAACGATTCTAAAAATTCCAAATAGACATCGCCTATTTCAATTACATTACAAGCTTCTATACATTTAAATTGCCCCAAATTTACACCATCTACTATATTTGACCAAACCAATGAAATACAATAATCAGACAGTCGTCCCCAATCTGCTTCAATTTTATTTCCTTTTACAAAATCTCCTAGATTCACTTGTATTTTAGTAATTGATTTCAATGCATTCATCCGGAACCTTGACAAAGAATTTTCATTTTCTGTATGCACTACATATAATGCCTTTGCCACCCCGACAACTAGTGGGTTTTCTGATAAATAGTCCAGAACAAATTTAACATCTTCTCCATTTTGCATACTTTCATCAAATAAACATTTGATATTGTCAACTCTGAAAATTCTTCCCCATGGAACATTTAAAAAGAAACCATAAAATAATTCATCAAAATTATATTGAATATTTTTAGCGCTTTCACAAATACTCTTTTCCGGAATCCGAGAATAGCTGTCACAACTATGAATTTCCGTATACCCACAAATAGCCATATCACATCTTTGCTTTTGGATAGCACGCAAAAGTTCTTTGCATAACTCTGGTTTCATCTCATCATCCGAATCACAAAAAATGATATATTCGCCAGTAGCCTGTCGAATTCCTTCATTTCTAGCACTGGAAACGCCACCGTTTTCTTTTTCAATTAATCTAAATCGTGAATCTCTCTTCTCAAAACTTCTAACAATTTCACTTGTTGAGTCTGTTGATCCATCATCTATGATTAATACTTCTTTGATATTCTCTATATTGATCTGCTGTCTGACACTTTCCAGACATCTGCCTATTGTTTTTTCCGCATTAAATGCCGGTATAATGATACTTATTAACATTTTCTAAATACCTTTTTCATCTTATTTATTATTCGACGTCTTAACTGAATAAATCTTTGTCCCCCAAAGTAGACTTTTCTTTCATGTTTCCACTCATCCAAAGTTCTCGGCATCTTGTCATGCTTCAAAAACCGATTTGGTACAATTTTAAACTGCTCTTCTGATAAGACACATTGTACCCCATGCATATATCGAAGTTGAAAATGTATATATGGATATTCTGTAACCGCAAGCGTTTCTTCTTTCTTTTTCACTTGATAGATTTTTCCAGCATCCCAATAATACTGTTCTTTTTCATAAGGTATATCTATATATGTTCTATTTTCAGGAGAATACATTTTTCGCTGAAAACAATTTGTGTCTATATTAAAATTAACGGAAAAATCTTCTGTAAAAACCTTCTTTCCACTTTTCAGAAATAAATCATGAATATTATTTTTTCCCTTATAATCTTCATCGAACCAATATATTTGATTATCTTTGGATATTTTCGAAAACAGTTCTCCTTCGTCTAAAGTTCTAAACAATTCATTATTTTCCTGTGTGTTTCGATATAAAGTCAAATGTCCAGATGCAAAAATTTTATCATAGCCTTTTTCCATTAATGGCTCTATAAATGAATACAAATCTCCCCAAATCAAATCACAGTCACAATATCCCCAATAGTCATACTGTTTTATCTGTTCTGATAAAACATATCCATATACCGGTTTATAATCACATAGTTTGTACGGTTTTTCTAACACGATTGTTTGCCCCAATCGCTTTTCCATCAATTCTCTAAACTCAGAAAACGTTTGAGATAATACAATAACATTTCCCGGATAATCTATATTTTCTTCTGAATCACTAATTATCAAAAAATTTATGTTAGGATTCTTTGCTGCTGTTTTTAAAAATAACGGGAAAATATCAGGAAATTTTCCAAAATATGGCAAAATTAATACTGCACTTTTCACTATTTACTCCTTAATCATTCCTATTATTTTGCTTTCTTATTCAAAAGCTTTTTTATAACATTCTTCTAATTTTTCTATATGTTGTTCCAGAGAATACCCTCTTTGTACTATTTCAAAACTTGAAATACTTGCTTCTATCCTTTGATCCTCTAATAAGAGTTCAATTGCCTTCCCCATCTGCATAACATTTCCTGGTTTAAAACAGAAACCATTTTTTTCTGTATGTACGATTTTAGGAATCCCACCTACAGTTGTACTAACAATCGGTAAACCATACCCCATCGCATCCAGTATAGACATCGGCATCCCTTCATTATACGATGGCAAAAAGAATACATCTGCTTCTCGCAACAACTTGTCTTTCTGATTTCCTCTCACCCATCCTGGGAATTCTACATTTTGTTCTATTCCTTTTTCTTTTATCAACTGTTTTATTGCAATCTCATCTTGTGTAGAACCAGCACCTGCTAAAATAAATTTAACATCAGGAATACTTTTGACAACATCTTCAATGACCGCTGGAATATCATAACATCCTTTTCGTCTACCCAATTCACCTAAAAAAAGAACCTCATGATTACTTTCTCTTGAGCAACGTTCTTTCAAAGCGTCTTCATGTAAAATACTATAGTTTTCAATAACTATTATTTTTTCTTTTGGTACAATCTTTTCCAGTCGTTGTTTCCACTCTTCTGAAAGAGCAACTAATATTTTACATTTTCCATAAACTTTTTTTATCTGCTGTTTCTTTTTTTCACTTGAATTGATATAAAATTCATCAAAATCTGCACCATGAATATGATTGATAATTGGTTTCTTTGCCCAAGACGCCATATAAATGAACGGTAATTTCCTATAAAATGATGGTCCGAATGAAGAATGAATATGTACCAAATCTGGCTTGTCTACAAGCAATACCTTTATAAATTTGATATATCCTCGTATTCCTTTTACTAATTTTGTAAGTTTTCCCCCGTCTTTATAGGATTCTACATATATCATTTTATAGTCTTTTTCTAATCTAGACCCATAATATCCACTGATAACAGCCGCTATTCCACCTTTAACAGCTTTATCTTGAACAATCATGCAAACTTTTTTCATTCTATTTCACCTTCAGCAAACTCTTATGTTGCTCAATCTCTTCTTCTGTAAACCTGTCTCTGATTTTCTTACACGGTACTCCTGCACATATCGTATATGGTAGAACAGATTTTGTAACTACCGCACCTGCTGCAATAACTGCACCCTCTCCAACAGTAACTCCTTTTAAAATAGTTACATTTGCACCTATCCATACACCTTCCTCAATGATTACATCAGCATCATGTTCAGGAAGTTTTTCATCATCTGTCACGTCAATAATATGTTTTCCCTTTATATCCACTCTATGATCTCCGGTAATAACTGTTAATCCTGGACCAACTATAACATTATCTTCAAAAATAATCTTTGCTCGCGTTGTCCACAAAACCGCATGTGGTCCTATTTGAACATTGGAACCCATATAAATATTTTCATTTCCTCTTACGTCAATATCATAGGATAAACTTACATTTTTCCCATAACAAGCAAACGTCTCTTTTATCCCTTGCACTAAAATAATTTTATTAAATACTCTATAAATTATATTAACTGTCTTATATATAATTTTCTTAATCATCTTTTCTCCAAATATTTATAATAAAATGTAGAAATTTTAGACTCATATTCAAATTCCTTAAAAGCAATTTTTTGCCCCTCATGACTTAATACGTTTTTTTTCTCGCTATCCTTTGTCAACAATATAATTGCTTCTGCAAGTTTCTCTTTAAGCTCATTATACTTAGCAGGTTTAATTTTAATAGCTCCTCCACTTTCTGTATTTATCTTAGGTCCACCTGTATCAATACAAATAATTGGCAGACCTCGTCCCATAGCTTCCATAACTACTAAGCATCCCGAATCTCTCAAGCTACAATTAAGCAAAACATCATGTTCATCATAAAATTCTGCCATTTTATCATATCTAACTGAATCAACAAAACATATTTCGCTATTAAGGTAATCTCCTGCAATATGTTTTAACGCATTTTTCATTTCAGAATTTCCAGTCCCTAAGACTGTTAATTCTGCTTTTACACCACTTTCTAAAACCTTTACAAATGCTTCTATTCCTATCTGAAACCCTTTCCAAGAAAGCATTCTTCCTGCTATTAAAAATCGAGTTTTGGAATCATTAAAAATTTTCTTCTTATCTAAAATTGCACTTTTATTCAGACCGATTGCCTGCAAAACAACTGTCTTTTCTTGATACTTTACAGGTAACATATTTTTGCTTTCTTCTGTTACTGTTATAATTAACTCAGCATTTTTACAACATCGTTTTAGATTGAAAGATTTTTTAGCTATTAATTGTGTACATTTTCGGATATTTTCTATTATGTTTTCCTTTTTTCTAAAAGGATAATGAATAATAGAAGGAACTGTCTCCCCACCCGAAACAGGTCCATAAATAAAAGGCGGATTTAATTTATACATATACGTAGGCATCACGCAACTTACATATGTGATATGCTGCACATAATCAAATTTTTCTTTATTACATAATTTTTTAGCTATTCTAAAAGCCGCATGTTGCCAGCACATGTAATAAAAGCGCTCTAACCGCTCCCATTCTTTATACCATAACTCTACTTTTAACTTAGGTTTCACATAAATAAATCTTACTTTTTCAAACTCTATTTTATGACTGGTCAGATACTCTTCAATATACGGTTTGTTGGTAAAATTAGTCAAAATAACAAGTTCACACAATTTTGAATATTCTAAAATCCAGTTCCATCCCACTGCTGGCTCAGACCCCATATCTGGTCTGCACGCATATGCACTAATTAACAGTTTCATTTTTTCTCCAACTTTCATTTTCCTCTTATCATTGCATTCCAAATAAACTTCGTATTTGTCACTAAATACCTCTTAAACAACCTCTTTGGATCCTGTATCAACCGATACAGCCATTCCAAATTGCTCTTCTGCATCCACTCTGGTGCACGTTTAATATTCTCTGCATAGTAATCAAATCCGGCTCCGACACCAAGCATCAGTCCATCAATTTTCCCCTGATGTTCTGCCATCCATTTTTCCTGTTTCGGAGCACCAAGGCCAACCCATACGAAGTCTGGATTCACTTCATTAATCCTCTCTACAATTGCCTTGTCTTCCTCTTCTGTCATCGGACGAAATGGAGGACTGTACATTCCTGCAATCTGAATTCCCGGATAATTTTCATTCAACTTTTTATAAAGAAGTTCCAGTGTTTCCTCTGTACTTCCATAAAAATAATGACGGTATCCTTTCTCCGTTGAGATTTTGAATATCTCTCCCATCAGACTCGGTCCCGTTGTTCGTTCCATGTTTTGATATCCACGTTTTCTGCCTACAGAAGAAAGTGGCCCTCCATCTGGAATGGCCATAAGTCCTCCGTTTTGAATGAAACAATAGGATGGATGTTCATAGCTTGTTACTGTCGTGTGAACATTCGACACACAGATATAATCTCCTTTTATATCCTCCAAATTCTTATCCAGATACTCTAATAACCATTCCATATTGATAGCCGCTATATTAACGCCCATAATATTGCATGTAGGTATCTGCTTCTTATCCACTTTTCTCTGATAGGTACTTCTCATTTCTATCTTGTCTCCATAAACATTTTCAATCAAACTTCTTCTATACCTTCCTCACAACTTCCAGCCCCACCGTAACCTTTGTCTTCTGTCCCAGAAACTCCAGTTCCAGCACAGCTGTCCGTTTATGCCGGTCAATCTTCATGACCTTCCCCTGATAATCTTTCAGAGGTCCGTCCGTTACAACCAACTCGGATCCAACCAAATATCCTTCGGACATCTTCAGAATCCTCTCATCACCCGTGTATCTCTGAAGGAATTCTACTTCCTCCTGATACAGCGGAATTGCTCCATCATCATCACCAAGTGTTTTTGCAAACTCCGGAATTCTTTTCAGAAGTTTCTGAAGTTCCTGCGGATGGTCACTGACAAAGAAGAGGTATCCAGGCAATAAATGAGCCAGCTGTTTTGTTGGCTGGCCTTTTACTTTTCTATATTTTTCATACGTTGGGATAAAGCATTCCTCGTACGCATCCGGATGATAATGACGGAATATCTTACATAATTCCAGAACTCTGTCTTCCTGTCCACTTCGCACCCATACTGCATACCACATAACTTTATTCACTCAACTTTCCCTGATTTTAAGTGTGCTTCGCCATATCACAAGGAATTCATTGAATTTATCATTTCTTTCTCTGTGACTCTCTTCTTTCCCTATGACCATATACACTGGAAACGCGGCGATGCGACGATTTCTTCCTGTATAATCCTGCCTGCCGCTCACCTGATTCCGATAAACTGCAGGGAATCATTTCTGTCTATCTCAACTAGTCTTAATTTCCTGACATCCTGCTTCTACCTGTAATTCTCCGTTCACTTTCCGAACATTGAATACAAGCGGATGTTCCTTTCCCCACTGGGGATCTTCCTGATCTTTCTGATTCCATTCCTTCCATATATTAATGAAACTGTTATGGATCAGATTTTCTGCTTCCAGACGCGCCTGAACTGCTTCGTCATAATCTTCAAAGAGTCCGACATAATATCGCTTCCCTTTGAATCCGATATCCACACGGTAACGGTTGCTGTTCTTCAGATAAAAGACACCTCGGAAACCACTTTCATTGTCTCTTCGTTTCTTTCTCTTCTCCAGAACTTCCACACAGGTTCCATCAACAAGATGTCTTCTCTGTGCAATCTGCTTCTGGTTCTTGTCTTTCAGGCATCCACAGCTCCTGTTATTGCCATCCAGCAATGCACCAGCAGATACATCAATCTCATTGCCGCATTCACAGACACAATGCCAGTACACAGAACCTCTATGGTCTCTGCGTTCTGTCGGATACATGGCAGTAAGTAGTCCAAACTTCTGTCCACTTAGATCTCTGGGTTTTCTTCCCATACTCATTCCTATCCTTATTCTGTTTTTGAATTTCGTAGAGTATACAACTCTACGAAAAAAATGAAACTAAGTTGAATTTATGGGGTTTTTAAAAGATATGACCAATTATTTGACGGTAAATACAGCGTTTAGCTTATCCATGTTTTGCTGTTTCTGCTCCATAGAAGGATGTACATACCGGTTTAGAGTTGTGTTAATATTGGAGTGTCCTAAAATCTCACTTAATGTCTTCATATCGAACCCAAGTTCTACGCAACGAGTTGCAAAAGTATGTCGCAGACAATGAAAATGAAGTGGTTCGATCTGACATTTTTTCAAAGTTTTTTTGAAATAATATTCGATAGACCGCGGCTCGCGAAAACTCATCTTCTTTCCGGTGAGGATATATGCTTCGGGATCTATCTTGTGAGATTGGACGTATTGCTGCAAAATCTCAAATAGGAAATCCGGAATCGGAATATTACGGATGGAGCTTTCTGTTTTGGGTGGCGTGATAATGATTTTCGTATTATGTTCTGAATCAACTGTGTGATCCTTAACTCTGTGTAAAGTCTTAGATATCTCCAGATATTGTTCCTGAAAATGAATATCTTTCCACTGCATTGCACAAAGTTCCCCAAGGCGTACTCCTGCATATAGTGCAATCAGTGTTCCGATGTTTTTATGTGTCAGATTCCCCAATAAGTAGTCCTGCAAGGCCTGCTGTTCCTTTAGAGAGAGGATCCGAAGCGGTTTTCTGACAGGCTTAACAGGACAAAGTTCCGGATTACAAAGAGACAGTTCCCCTTCCTTTTCAGCAGTTTTTAATATTAATTTGACAACAGAACGGATATCGGTAACTGTTTTCGGAGCCAATCCGGAACCATCACTTTTTCCTGAAAGCAACAACTTGTTCAGAAATACTTCACAATCTTTATTACTGAACGTATAGACAAGGCGATCACCAATCATAGGACTGATATAGTGGCTGAAAAGATAATGGTACCTTACATAAGTAGATTCCTTGCTAGAAGGCTTCAGCCGTTCCAGCCAGAGCAGTCCATAAAAGGAAATGTTCTTCTTCATACGGACACTTTGAAAAAGACGTGGATCCATTTTTCTTTTTGCATCATTTTGCTTTTTCTTAACAGTTAAATAATCTGCTGCATAGATAGAACGGTATCTGGGACTACCATCTTCTTTGAATGAATAAATGTATCTGGCTTCCCAGCGACCGTCCTTCCTTTTGTAAATATTTTCTCCTCTTCGTGGCATATTTTTCTCCTCCATTTTGACCATTTTTTTGACGGTAAATAAGTCAATAATCACAAAAAATAAGCAGTGCTGTGTGATGAAAACGATTAAATTTTCTCGTATTATTGATAAGAATGCACAAATTTCGACATTTCTTCCTTGACTTGAACGTATAATGAGAGTAAGATATCACTGATTAAAGTCTTTTTAAACCGTAAATTAACTATAAAGGAATTCGTAGAGTTGTATACTCTACGAAATATTTTTATCCAAAACTTCCCTTATACATAGAAAGAGCCTTAATATCTTCCGCAATACTACTGTATCATTCAGATATTAAAGCTCTTTTTATTCCTTTTATTTTTCTTTTCTTATACCACAGCTTCTATGATCGTCTTAGAATCCACTTCTACCTGCTGCACTCCGATTTCTTTCTTCTGATAAAAGCATGCAGACAGCTCATATCAATATTAAACTCTGCTGCACATTTTCCTACTTAAGATTCTACCATTGCACCTTATAAAAGGCAAGTTTGTTATTTTCTGTCCAGGGTTGTTTCATGAACTATCCATGGGCAGATCTAACTTATTGCATCCTTGCT